>Ga0247611_10010466_pt1 | contig 10896 bp, 6 predicted proteins | sample 177DNAGHGhighgp2_FD_192422 | JGI IMG/M metagenome (GOLD analysis project Ga0247611, IMG submission 192422) | Sheep rumen microbial communities from Palmerston North, Manawatu-Wanganui, New Zealand - 1770 DNA GHGhigh gp2 | ecosystem: Host-associated > Mammals > Digestive system > Stomach > Rumen ... | reverse complement strand
GTACTCAAGCATCATCATGCTGACAGCTGATAACATCGCAGGTCCTTACCGCTATCAGGCTCCTGTCGTGATGAGTGGTTTCCGCTCTGGTGACTCCTATAAGTCTACCGACTTGGAGATCGTATTGGGTGAGCAGGCTTCTCTGCCTGAGCGTTATGCTCCAACAGACAACTATGGTAACCACTGGCCTAACGCCATTGACCCCTGTGTCTTCTATGACGAGGATGGTAACCTGTTGATGTCTTACGGCTCATGGAGCGGTGGTATCTTCATGCTGCAGCTTGACGAGGAGACTGGTCTGCGTGACTATGATGTGGACTACGAGCTCAGCGCTACTTCTGATCCTTACTTCGGTAAGAAGATAGCCGGTGGCGCATACGTCTCTGGTGAGGCTTCCTATATCGAGTATATCGGTGGATACTACTTCCTGTTCATGACCTATGGTGGTCTGGACGCTGCCGGTGGTTATCAGATGCGTGTGTTCCGCTCACTGAATCCTGACGGACCATACGTTGACAGCAAGGGTTCTTCAGCACTCTATGACAGCTATCAGCTGAACTTCGGTGCTGGTGAGAACGATGGTAACCGTGGTGTGAACATCTTCGGTGCTTACTCTAAGTGGGGTAACCTGCTGACAGGTGGTGCTAACGAGGCTTCTGGTGAGCGTGCACAGGGTCACAACAGTATCATTGCCGCAGAGGACGGACGTACCTATCTGGTATACCACACTCGCTTCCAGGATTGGGGTGAGGGTCACCAGGTTCGTGTCCACCAGGTATATCAGAACGAAGAGGGCTGGTTGGTTGCTGCTCCATTCGAGTATACTGGTGAGGGTGTGAAGAGCGCTGGTATCGCTGCTGCCCAGAAGGTTGCAACAGCTGATATCGCTGGTAACTATAAGTTGCTTGCTCACCGTTACGGACTGGATCATGCTGCAAAAGAATATGCTGTTCCTGTTGACATTACACTGAATGCCGACGGTACAATCTCTGGTGATGCTACTGGTACATGGTCTATCAAGGCTGGTACTTCTTATATCACGATTAATCTTGGCTCTGACTACAAGGGTGTGATGGTTCCTCAGACTTTGGAGCCTACAGACACTAAGGTTCCTTGTTTCACCGCTCTTGACAGTAAGACAGGTGTTACAATCTGGGGTTACAAGGTTCCTGCAGAGTAAGTAAACCTACCGAATAATGAAACGTTATCTCTCTATAGTAGTGGTGCTCCTGGTGAGCACCACACTATATTCTCAGTCCCATCACAAAGGACCTCGGAAGGCTTTTGAGACGGAGACACCGATGGTGCACGACCCGGTGATGGCATACGAGGACAGTACCTATTATATATATGCTACGGGATTGGGTATTCAACAGATGACTTCCAAAGATCGTAAGACATGGAAGGTGTTGCCTCAGCCTGTGATGACGGTGATGCCGCAGTGGACTGGTGATTCTGTCCCGGGCTTTACGCATCATGTGTGGGCTCCTGATATCATTCGTTGGCATAACAAATGGTGGCTTGCCTATAGCTGCTCGACGTTTGGTAAGAACGGCTCTGCTATCGGTTTACTGAGTAGTCCGTCACTGTCATTCCCTATCTGGAAGGACGAGGGTTGTATCGTGACCTCTCGTGCTAAGCGTGACAACTGGAATGCGATTGATCCCAACTTCGTGATAGATGAGAAGGATCAGCCTTGGCTGGTATGGGGCTCTTTCTGGGACGGTATTCAACTGGCAAAACTAGACACGACGATGCATATAGCAAAAGGGGAAAAGCCTCGTACTATTGCCCGCCGCTATTCTCCCAAGAATCAGAACCGCATGGCGAATCCTACCAGTAAGTATGCGGGTACGAATGCCATCGAGGCTCCGTTCATCATGAAGCATGGCGGTTATTACTATCTCTTCGTGTCTTGGGACTACTGTTGCATGGGTAGCAAGAGTACCTATCGGGTAGTCGTCGGACGCAGTAAGACGGTGGATGGTCCCTATGTAGACCGTAACGGTACGGATATGCGAGAGGGAGGTGGTACTCCTGTGATTGCAGGCGATAAGAAAACATTTGAGGCTGTCGGTCACTGTGCTGCCTACCACATGAATGGTGAGGATTTCTATATCAGTCATGGCTATAGCGTTGCCCATCAAGGTGCCGCTGTCTTGGTACAACGTGAGATCAGATGGACGGCTGACGGATGGCCTCTTTTAAAGTGAAGAGTGAAAAGTGAAGAGTGAAGAATTATAGGGTTTAAATAAAAAATATTGATAGTTATGCGACGTATTCTCATATTATTTCTTACCTCTTACCTCTTACCTCTCACCTCTTATTCGCAGTCTTGGACGGCGGACAATGGTAATGGGACGTATACCAATCCCTTGTTCTATGACGAGTTCTCTGACCCGGATATTCTAAGGGTAGGGGATGACTACTATCTTGCCGGCACCACTATGCATACGGTGCCGGGACTGGTCATCCTTCATTCCAAGGACTTGGTGAACTGGGAGAATATCAGTTACTGCTTCGACCGTTTTGACTTCGGGGATGATGCTTTTTCGTTGAAGAATCATCAGGAGATTTATGGACAGGGCATCTGGGCTCCATGCATCCGTTATGCCAACGGACAGTTCTATGTCTACTCGAATGTCAATGGTAAGGGCTTGCAGTGCTATACTTCCAAGGATATTCGTGGACCCTGGAAGCATCATAATATGCAGGGGCGTATCTACGACCTGAGCGTCCTGTTCGATGATGATGGTAAGATTTACGCCATCCATGGTTATGGGGAGGTGAAGTGTACGGAGCTGAAACCGGATATGAGTGGTCCGATAGAGGAGACGGAACGTACCATTATACCAGAGGGTAATGCCGTGGGGGAAGGTCATCACATGTACAAGATCAATGGGATGTATTACCTGATCTCCACTGATTACAAGCCGAATGGACGTACGCTGTGCTCCCGTGCCAAGAGTATCTGGGGTCCTTACGAGACGATTACCATTACTGCTGACGAGACTTTCGGCTATCATGCCGCATCATTGACACAGGTGCCCAAGGGCGAGAAATATCGTATCGGGCAGGATGGGACAAAGTTCGGTATCCCTGAGGTGGACAAGGATGCTACGGCATGTACGAACATTCATCAGGGTGGTATCGTGCAGGATCAGAGTGGACAGTGGTGGGCTCTGCTGATGATGGACTTCCATAGCATTGGTAGAACGGTCACCCTTGCTCCCATCACATGGAAGGATGGTTGGCCTATGCTTGGCTTGGAGGGTAACCTCGGTCGTGCTCCGCGTACATGGCTGAAACCTAACGTCACGTCTGTTGCTGTGCCACAGCAACAAACAGCTCCCCACGCTCCCTATCAGCGTAGCGACGATTTCAATGGCAAGCAGCTGGGCCGCATCTGGCAGTGGAATCACAACCCGGATGATAAGAAATGGAGTCTGACAAACGGCAGACTGCGTTTGCAGTCCATGCCTGCCGAGCAGTTGATGTGGGCTCGCAACACGCTGACCCAGCGAGTCATCGGTCCGAAGAGTATTGCCACTGTCGAACTGTATGTCGGGGGCATGAAGGAAGGTGACGTTGCCGGACTGGGCAATATCAACGTGCCCTGCTCTTGGATTGGTGTCGAGCAGGGTCACTATGGCTTGCTCCTACGCTGCTTTGAGCAAGCTACCAACGACACCGTCACTCTGGGCATCGCCTCCTGCGACGCACCGTTGCAGAAGGTATGGCTCCGTATGGTGGGCGACTTCGACAACGACCAGGTCCACTATGAGTTCTCGCTGAACGGCGAGCATTACCGCCCGCTGGGACGCGAGATGCCCCTGTCGTATCAGCTTATCACCTTCCAAGGCTCACGCCATGCGCTCTTCGCCTACAATCGCAAGGACAAGAAGGGCGGCTATGCCGAGTTCGACAACTTCACCGTTGAGGAGCCGAAGGCTGACAGAAGTGGGAATATCCCTTATGGTAAGTCGTTCCGTATTATCAACCTCGGAACTAAAAAACCGATGGTGGCATTAACGCATGGTATGTTGTATGATGCTGATAGTACGGCATCTGCTTCTCAGACACATTTCCGCTTGATAGACAAAGGGAAGGGACAGGTCATCCTGCAGTGTGAGGACGGACGTTATGTCTTCTGTGCCGGTTACGGACTGGCTGGTGATGTGCGACTGACAACCGATGCGTCGAAAGCGGAGGTGTTTATGTGGCAGGACTATCTCAACCACGAGTTTATGCTAATGTCCATGCGGACACATAAGTATATCGGCAAGAGTCCGACAACAGGGAGTCCGTATTCCATGGACTTCGCAGGGGCTGATCCGGCACGTCGTAATGGTGCCGTGTTCCGTTGGGAAGAGTGATGTTAGTAGAATAACAGTAATCCTGCGACGGCACAGTAGCAAATCATGCGGATGGGATTGATCTTCATGACTCCAGTACCGAAAGCAGTGGCAAGGAACAGTGCGACACTGATATAGAACTGCCAGGGGTTCTCGGAGGGAGACGAGAAGTTATCATGTGTACATAATAATAAGGTGGCTGCGGCAAGGAGTCCTACGACTGCTGGTCGCAGTCCTTTGAATACAGACTGTACGGGGCGGGAGTTCATATATTTCATGAACATCTTGCTGATCAGTATCATCAGGATCAGCGAGGGCAATACCAGTGCAAAGGTTGCCGTTGCCGAGCCGAGGATGGCAAGTGGTACCCCATAGCCTGCATTCTTGATTGCCGTATAGCCACAATAGGTGGCGGAGTTGATGCCGATAGGTCCTGGTGTCATCTGCGAGATAGCGACAATATCGGTGAACTCACTGCTCGAAAGCCATCCCCAGTGCTCCACCGTCTCATGCTGAATCAGCGACAGCATTCCATAACCGCCACCAAAGCCAAACAGCCCAATCTCAAAAAACGTGATGAATAAATAGATGAAGATCATAACTATGAACTATGAACTCTGAACTATAAATGAACTCTCCCAAATAAATACCCGCCAATCCCGGCGAAGATGATAATCCATATCGGTGACACCCCCATCAGCCATATCAGCAGTGCTGACACTATCGGGATCCAGATGGTGAGCCAGTTCAGTTGGGCACGGCGACCCAGGTTGAAGGTGGGTACTGCTATCAGTGCCACCACGGCAGGGCGGATGCCTTTGAACATGGCGGCAATCACCTTGTTGTCCTCAAACTGATGGAAGAAGATGGCGATGGCAAGGATAATCAGGAAAGAGGGAAGTGCTGTCCCTAAGGCAGTGGCAATGGCTCCCTGTGTCTTCCTTAGCTTATAGCCAATGAAGATACTGATATTGATAGCGAACACACCAGGACAACTCTGGGCGATGGCTATCAAGTCGAGCATCTCGTCCTTGCTCACCCATTGGTGGCGGTTGACGACTTCCTCTTCTATCAATGGAATCATGGCATATCCACCCCCGAGGGTGAACATGCCAATCTTAAAGAACGTGCGGAACGACTCCCAATAGAGATTACTCACAACACTCTTCACTTTTCACTCTTCACTTTCGCTTCTACCCACTTTCTTGCATTCACGAAAGCCTCAATCCATGGAGTGACTTCCTCCATGCGGCGGTCACGTGGATACCAGGCGCACTGCCATGGGAAGATGGCACGCTCCAAGTGGGGCATCATGGCAAGGTGACGACCGTCGGCTGAGCAGATACCTGCTACGTCATAGTCGGAACCGTTGGGGTTGGCGGGATAGCCGTGGTAGTTATACTTTGCTATCACATTATAAGTGCTCTCTGCCTCAGGCAACGAGAACTTTCCTTCTCCGTGTGCCACCCACAGACCGAGTTTGTTACCACTCAGCGAACCGAACATCACACTGTTGTTCTGGGGAATCGTCAGACTGATGAACTCACTCTCAAACTTATGGGAGTCATTATGGAGCATACGAGCACGGGCGGTAGCAGATTCTTCATTCTTCATTCTTAACTCTTCACTTTCGCAGAGTCCCAGTTCTACCATCAGCTGGCATCCGTTACAGATACCAAGAGAGAGGGTGTCCTCACGGGCATAGAACTTGTCAAGTGCCTCTTTTGCCTTCGGGTTATACAGGAAAGCACCTGCCCATCCCTTTGCGGAACCGAGTACGTCGGAGTTAGAGAAACCACCGCAGAACACAATCATATTGATGTCCTCCAAGGTCTCACGCCCACTGATCAAGTCGGTCATCATCACGTCTTTCACGTCGAAACCGGCAAGATAGAGGGAGTAAGCCATCTCACGCTCACCATTGGTACCCTTCTCACGGATGATGGCTGCCTTAATGCCTGTTGACTCACGGCGGTCGGCAGAGATGCCGTATTGTTTCAGCATACCGGTGAAGTCCTTGTTGAACTTCATCTCGACAGGTTGCTGCTTGTAGTTCTCATAACGCTCCTTTGCCTTACCGTTGAAACTCTGTTTGCGGTCGAGCAGATAGGAGGTCTTATACCATGTGTCACGAAGGTCGTCAATATCGAAGGTATGCTCCTTGTCACCTGCCTTTACCACAATGGTACGGCTGTCCTCTACAGGATATCCGATCTTGGCATAGCCCACGCCAAGCTCTTCCATAAACTCCTTGAACTCAAACTTATGCTCGTCGCTGACCTCGATGACGACACCGGGATTCTCTGCGAAGAGGGTCTTCACGATGTTGCCGTCTTTGCATAAGTCATGGAGGTTGATGTGCATACCGCCCTTGGTGTTGGCAAAGCACATCTCCAACAGGGTGGTGATCAGACCACCGGCGGAGATGTCGTGACCTGCCATGATCCAGCCCTTCTCAATCATCTGCTGAACAGCCATGAACGCATCAGCGAAATATTCGGCATTCTTGACGGTGGGCACGTCGGAGCCTACCTTGCCCAAGCTCTGGGCAAAGGCGGAGCCACCAAGGCGCTGCTCGTCAAACGAGAAGTCGATGTGATAGAGTGACGCATGCTTGTCGTTGACAAGGACGGGACTGACTACCTTGCGGATGTCGGAGACCTCACCGCCGGCACTGACAATAACGGTACCCGGAGAGATGATCTTCTCGCCATTGGGATATTGCTGACTCAGCGAGAGGGAGTCCTTACCTGTCGGCACGTTGATGTGCAGGTCACAGCAGAAATCACTCAATGCCTTGACGGCTGTATAAAGACGGGCATCCTCTCCTTCCTGTGAGCGGCAGGGCCACATCCAGTTGGCGGACAGTGAGAGGGAGTCCATGCCGTCGGCAAGGGGTGCCCAGACAATGTTTGTCAGTGCCTCGGCAACAGAGAGAACACTGCCTGCCTCAGGAGAGGCAAGTCCTGCCTGTGGAGCATGACCGATTGCCGTAGCAATACCTTTGCGACCACGATAGTCGAGGGCGACAACACCACAGTCACTCAGAGGCAACTGTATCTCACCCTGACATTGCTGACGGGCTATCTTACCGGTCACGGAGCGGTCTACCTTATTCGTCAACCAGTCTTTGCAGGCGACAGCCTCCAGCTGGAGGACGCGCTTGACTAGTTTATCTATGTTTTCCAGTTTACCTAAGTCCACATCTTCATATTTCCGCTCAACGGTATTGTCGCGCATGATAGTCTTGGGAGAGTGTCCGAACATCTGTGCCACGTCGAGATCGAAGGGTTTCACACCGTCACCCTGTTTGAAGGAGAAGTGGGCATCACCTGTCGTCTCACCGACGACATACATCGGGGCACGCTCACGCTCGGCAATCTTCTGGACATGCTCGATATGTTTCTCGTCGATGAGCAAGCCCATACGCTCCTGACTCTCGTTGGCGATGATCTCTTTCGAGGAGAGGGTCTTGTCGCCGATAGGCAACTTGGTCATGTCAATCTCACCACCGCACTCCTCTACCAATTCGGAGAGACAGTTCAAGTGACCGGCTGAGCCGTGGTCGTGGATAGATACAACGGGGTTGGTGTCTTCCTCACAGAGGGCACGGACGAGGTTATAGGCGCGTTTCTGCATCTCTGGGTTGGCACGCTGGATAGCGTTCAGCTCAATACCGTTGCTGTAACGGCCGGTATCTACGGAGGATACACTACCGCCACCCAGTCCGATGCGGTAGTTGTCACCACCGACAACGACAACCTTATTACCCTTCTGGGGTTCTTTCTTCAGACAGTCACGCTTGGTACCGTAACCGACACCTCCGGCAAGCATGATGACTTTGTCATAGGCGTACTTGGTGTCGTTCTTCTCCTGGTGCTCGAAGGTGAGCACAGAACCGCAGATCAATGGCTGTCCGAACTTATTACCGAAGTCGGAGGCACCATTCGATGCCTTGATTAATATCTGCTCGGGAGTCTGGTACAGCCACTGACGAACAGGCAGGATATTCTCCCAGTCACGCTCGTCATCTTCTATGCGAGGATACGCTGTCATATAGACGGCTGTTCCGGCAATAGGCCAGGAACCTACACCACCACCCATACGGTCACGGATCTCACCACCTGTTCCTGTGGCGGCACCATTGAAGGGCTCTACCGTGGTGGGGAAGTTGTGGGTCTCAGCCTTCAACGAGATGACACTCTCAATGTCCTTTACACGGAAATAGTCGCTCGTCGACTGGTCGGCTGGGGCAAACTGCTCTACAATAGGACCTTGTGCGAAGGCGACATTATCTTTATAGGCAGAGAGAATCTTGTTGGGATTCTCCTGCGTGGTCTTCTTGATCATCGCAAACAGACTCGACTCCATCTCCTTGCCGTCGATGATGAAGGTACCACCGAATATCTTATGACGGCAGTGCTCGGAGTTGATCTGGGCAAAACCGAAAATCTCGGAGTCTGTCAACGGACGACCGTTCTCTTTCTCAATCCTATGGAGGTACTCTATCTCCTCAGGAGAGAGGGCGAGTCCTTCCTGCTCGTTATACTCTTCCAGATTGTCCACATACTTGATGGGCTCCGGCTGGATATTGATGGTGAAAATCTCTTGATCCAGCCCGTTGTACATACGCTGCAGCATGGGGTCGTGCTCAGCATCCTCTGAGGCAACGGGGAAATACTCCTCGATGCGCTGGATACCTTTCAGTCCCATGTTCTGGGTAATCTCAACGGCATTGGTCGACCAGGGGGTCACCATCTCACGGCGGGGACCGACGTAGTACCCTGTCAGTGTCTCGTCATTGAGCAACTCGGCTTCACCATAGAGCCAACATAGTTCCTTCACTTCATCTTGGTTGAGCGTGTGGTCTGCCTGCGTGGCAATCACACTCTTCTGGGCGGTCTTGAAAAAGAGAATCATATTCTTTATACCTTATTTATTTAAATTTGGATGCAAAGGTAATCATTTTCTCTATAATATCCAAGCGAAGGTCTCCTTTTTTGTTGGAAAGACCCTGGGCGATATCAGCCAGCCGTATTCCGCTTGATAGGAGTCTCAGAATTCCTCGCGCATGCGCGCATACATAGAGTTTTTTACCCTTGCAACCGTTGCCACCTTGCAACACTACTTGAGAATCAGTGTGTTACATGTGGCAACGAGGTGACAAGGGTGACAAGGAATGGCGATTTTCCCATAAGATTCACTCAACACAGAGTATGCTCTTGCGAAGCCCCGGGCTCCGAGGGGCGAAGGTGCCGCCTCCGAGGGTCGAAGCCCTGGGCTCCGTGGGACGAAGGTGCCGCCTCCGTGGGTCGAAGGTGCCGCCTTCAAAAGTTGAAGCTATAGGCACCGAAATAATCACTAAAATTTCATCAGGTTACTTAAAATAATCTAAATCGGAGTCGTCTTCTTGACGATTGATGCTAAATTCATTATCTTTGCACCAAGAATATTGTTTAATTTAAAGAGAAAATTAAAATGAAGAAAACAATTTTTATGATGACGATAGCAGTTGCTGCATTCATGGTTAGCAGTTGCGCGTCAAAGAAGGATTTGGTGGCTTGTCAGGAGGAGAATAAGGCGTTGCAGGCAAACTATACGGATACCAAGGAGCAGCTAGCTGCATCTAAGTCACGTGTGGCAAGTTTGGAGCAGCAGTTAGCGCAGCAGGAAAAGGCAACTAATGCCTTGCAGGTGGCTCTTGACAAGAGTCTTTCTAATGCCAGTCAGAATAATGTGTCTATTGAAAAACTGGTTGATCAGATTAACGAGTCGAATAAGTATATCCGCCATCTCGTTGAGGTGAAGTCAAAGAGTGACTCGCTGAACATGGTACTTACCAACAACCTTACTCGCTCTCTCTCCAAGGAGGAACTGAAGGAGGTTGACGTTCAGGTACTGAAAGGTGTGGTGTATATCTCACTGGCTGACAACATGCTTTACAAGAGTGGCTCTTATGAGATTAATGACCGCGCATCAGAGACCTTGTCGAAGATTGCCAAGATTATCAAGGACTATAAGGATTATGACGTGCTGATCGAGGGTAATACGGATGACGTGCCCATCAAGCGTGAGAATATCCGTAACAACTGGGACCTCTCTTGTCTGCGCGCCTCTTCTGTAGTACAGGCTCTCCAGAATAACTATGGTGTTGACCCGAAGCGTCTCACTGCTGGTGGTCGTGGTGAGTACAATCCTTTGCAGCCTAATACCAGTGAGGTCGGCAAACAGCGTAACCGTCGTACCCAGATCATCATCACTCCGAAACTTGATGAGTTTATGGAACTGATTGGTCAGGCTCCAGCGGAGTAAGTATATAATATAATAAGGTGTACGGCATGTCGGGTCTTGATTTTTGTCAAGACCCGACATTTTTTTTGCTGTTTTTTGAAAAAATATCGGTAAAATATTTGTTGTTTCGGAAAATAGTCGTACCTTTGCATCCGCTTTCGGGGAGACCCGTCTGCAAGGAAAGAGTTCTTTGACAGTAATTACATAAAACAGAGAAGAAGTAGTACAAGAAGCGAGAGAAGAGATTCTC
>Ga0247611_10010464_pt1 | contig 10899 bp, 16 predicted proteins | sample 177DNAGHGhighgp2_FD_192422 | JGI IMG/M metagenome (GOLD analysis project Ga0247611, IMG submission 192422) | Sheep rumen microbial communities from Palmerston North, Manawatu-Wanganui, New Zealand - 1770 DNA GHGhigh gp2 | ecosystem: Host-associated > Mammals > Digestive system > Stomach > Rumen... | reverse complement strand
TTGTTATACTTGAGCACAGCAATGGTGAAAGAAAGGTTGTTGGCACTTCATGTGTAAAAGAATTCACATCTGGTTTGGATGGGAATCTTATTGCTGAAGTGAACGACTATATGTCAATTCTCAAAATGAGAGATTCAGAGTTAAGATACTTAATGCAAGGCGAAGATGACGCAGATGTATTCTTTGAATCTCATGGAGTTAAAACATATGATGTAGTTGACATTGTATCAGCAGCAAAACGTCTCATTGATAAGTATGGCTTTGAACCTTCAGGGAGTATGAATGCTACATGGAAATTCATCATTGATGAGTACGATAGAACTAAAATTGAAAGTGAAGCCGCTGATGCGATTGAGTGGATTAAATCATTATCTGAAGATGAGGTTTTAAAATCAAGCTATTTGTTTAATCTTAAACAGATTATTGATGCTGGTTATTGCACAGGAAGACACTTTGGATTTCTTGCTTCATTAATTCCGTCATATCGTAAAAGTGAATATAAGAGATTGCTTGATCTTAAAAAGAATAGTGACAAAGTAAGTGAATACATCGGCAATGTTGGTGATAAGATTTCAGTTAAAGTTAAATATATAAATACTTATCAATATGATTCTAATTTTGGCACAACAAACATTCATTTATTTATGGATGATAATGGCAACATTTTTAAATGGTCTACAGGAAGCAGATTAGAGTTCACAGTAAAAGATAATCACTCTAACTATTCGCAATGGTATTACCTTGACAAAGGTGCAACGGTTCAATTGACAGGAAAGATTAAAGACCACAGTGAGTATCGCAATCAGAAGCAAACAGTATTAACAAGATGCAAGTATGAAGTTCTTGAATCAAAAGATCGAGATAGTAGGATTGCAGAACTTGAAGAATATTATTCAAACGAGCATAAACCTACTGTTGACGAAGATTTAGACAGTATAATGTCTTATTGGGAGTCACCTGCAGTATGAAAGTTTACAAAGTATTAACAATATTACATCACATGCCATTGGATTGGCATGTCTTATGGGGTGACTCTGATAATTTACTTCATCCTGTTTTAGACGTGTCTTATAATAAAGATTCACATAAAACATTTGTAACTCTATTTCGAGAAGGTGATCTAGAGGCATATAAGAATGAATTGTCGGTAAAAGATCTATCTAATTTGCTATTAAGATTGCCGATGAATTCTTTTGACAGTGAATTAGTATTTAATAATTTTCAGGAAACAAATTATGGTAACGCTGGAATGTTTGAATCTCTTTCAGAGATTTTAAATGTAAAAGGATTAAGAAGAGCAAAATATACCGCGTACGATTATACACTTAAACAAAATAAAAAGTATCACTATGTTAGAATGATGCTATTCAATGACGATCTCGATAGACGAGGATAGTCTGATATGTCTATATATTTAGTTGACACTGAAAATGTACAGACAAGATTCACACAACTTATACCTGAATTAAATCAGAACGATTCTATTATTCTATTTATGATAAATGATAGGCATTGTATATCATTACATATAGACGATATACTAGCAATAAATAAAAAGAATATAAATATTTCAGTTATAGACTGTTTTAGTGGAAAAGCTAAAAAGAATGCACTTGATTTCCAACTTGTATCATATATAGGTTATTTTGTATGCAATAATAGAGATAATCACCAACCACTAAAAGTTGTTAGCAATGACTGTGGCTATGATCCTGTGGTTGACTTTTGGCAAGATAGAGGTATTGACGTTTGTAGGATAAGTTTAAACTATAATCAATAGTTTAAACTATAATCAATGTGAGGAATAATATTATGTTTGCAGCAGATTCACTTAGCGAGCTTAATTTTGTACTTGAATTTAATTTGCCTAAAGAGATCTATTATAATCAAGAGCATATTAAATTATCAGTCAATTGCGTTGAAGTTCCTGCAATTAAAATTCCAGCATGTCCTATAGGATATAAATCTCTACACTTTAAAACATCTGGAGAAATTCATTGCTTAGAACGCTATAAATATATAGAAGATGTTTTGCCACTTATAAACAGATGGGTAAATAGTGTATTTGACACGTATAATAAACAACACAGTAAGTATCACAATCTACTTGTAGATGCAAAATTATATGCTTATAAAAATGATGGTAGTTTGTTTAAGAAATGGAGACTTGAAGAATTCTATCCGTTGTTTAATCCAAATGTCGAACAGTGTTCTGAAGATACTATAGAACTAATATTCAAATTTGAAAATATGATTGAAGAAGATAATAAGCCAATGTATGATATTAGCAAATACATCAAAGAATACAAAGATAGAAATAACAAATGCAAATTCTGTGCCTATGATAATGTTCAGGGTGGCAGATGTTACACGTGTAAAAATCATAATTGGTTTGTGCAGGAGATTCCTTTAAAGCAGTATGTAATGAAACGAGTGTCAGAAGACTCAAATAATGAATTTATAAATTCAAAAGAAGCTATTGACCTAAAAGCAAAAATTGATTTATGTAAAAACGTATATGATGACTTTAATAAATATGTAGAAAAGCAAAAAGAAATTTTAGATAAAGAATTGGAAGATAGACTAGACGCGTGGTCAAGTTTACAAAGTGAATATGCTTATAAAACTGCAAGATATATATCAGATAATGTAGACAAAGCACTTGAATCTTTAGATTCTATGGAAGAATAATTACATATGATAAGTTGGAATAAAACATCAGATCGTCTGCCTGATCACAGTGATTATTGTTTATGTAAAATTGTTGAACACACTGTAGATGGAGCAATTCTAAGCTATTATGATGTCTATATCCCCAAATTTGTAAATTAATATTCTGTAAAGTATAAATGGTATAGTGAAGAATCAGATTGCTATTACGATTTAAATCTTGTAACATATTGGACTTATATTAAATTTCTTGAGAATTAAAGTATTATGAATAAACACAATTCTAAAACACATCTTATTTTTGGTACAGCCGGCTGTGGAAAAACTACGCTACTAGCTAAACTTGTTAGAGATAAATTAAATAACGGTGAATTAGTTGCTCGTATTTTGTATGATAATTACAAAAATGTGCACTCTAAACTATTTCATGCAGAGAACGGAACATTTTGCACTTTGATTGAATTTCATGGAAAAGATGTGTATTCTCCAGCTGAAGCTTGTTACCATTTAATGAAGGCATGTGAATTCCCAGCTTCTATTACAACCATAGTCATTGATGATATTAATAATTTTTTAATACATAATGATTATGACCCTCAAGAATACTTCCGTGAGTTTTCTAAGGCATGCCATGAAAATAATATAGATCTGATATGCACATTAGGTATTGATTCTGATAAAAATGATGTATACCATAAGCTTCCAAAAATTTATGAGCAATTTTCTGATATTATAACTATATTAAAATAATTCATTATAAACTGAGAGTTTCTATGAATAATAATTATGAGTTGAAAGAAAGTTGTAATAGTACTAATAATAGACTTAAACAACTATATGATGGTTTATTGAAAGATCTTTGTTTATCTCACAATGATTGTTATGTACATATAAACACAGCATTATTTGCCATTAACGAATCTATTTTCAGAGATGAAAATAGTTAAGATGATAGTGGAGTAGCAATAAATTATGTTTAACAATCAATCAGAGAATGAGCTGTTTGCATTCATTATCTTAATGATTATTTTGACAGGAAAAGATAATCTACTATGTCTGTATATTTAATTGACACTGAAAATGTTGCAAGCAATATAGTTGATCCACATAGCAATATAAATAGAAAGTTTTATATTACAGAGAGGAATATAGAGGAAGTTTATAATTTATTCTGTAATACAGTAATTAAAGACAAGAATAAAATACAAGCAAATGATTTAGTAAGCATTTTTATTGGAGTGGTGCTTGATCATGAGCATTATTATCAGCATCCAAAGAAAAAAAATCTGCTTATCGCACGCGATAAGCAGATTACTATTAATTGTGACCAGTTTGAGTTATTCATGCAGACATATTCAACTGAGTATTCACTAAAAGAAAAATTAGTTATAACCGCTATTAGTGACCGTCTTATTGATGATACTAATCGTAGGAATAAAGGTGAGTTTTATACACCTACATTATTTGTAGATTATGCTCACAGCATGATTGGTAAAGAATTAGGCCAACATTGGAGGGAAAACTATGTAGTATGGGACTGCTGCTGCGGTACGAAGAATTTAACAAGAGACTATATATTTAAAGAATTATACTGTAGTACATTAGAGCAAGCTGAATTAGATATTAGTAAAAACTATAATAAAGAGGCTACTTCGTTTCAATTTGACTTTTTAAACGATAGCCTTGATGATTTGAAAGTAAAAGCACCTAAGTTATTAGAAGCATTTGAATTAAATAGATCTATTTGCTTTTTCTTAAACCCTCCCTATACTGGAGCATCTAATATTGGAGATACTGCCAAAAAAGGATTAGCTAACACTAAAATAGGGTTAGCTATGAAAAAAGAAAATGCTGGTGCAGGGTCACAAAATCTTTATGTACAATTTTTATTTAGAATTTTTCAAATTAAACGTAGGTTTAATCTTACGAATTGTCATATTGGTATATTTTGCCCTCCATTATTTTTAAGTGGAAGTTGCTGCAAGAAATTTAGAAAAATATTTTTAAATGACTTTAAATTTAATAATGCGATTTTATTTAACGCCGGGCATTTTGCAAATGTAAGTGCCTCTTGGGGTATTTCATTTAGCCTATGGGACTCTGGAGTACAAGTAAATAAAAACGATTTTAATTATAATATTGTAGACGTTATTGATTACAAAATCAAAATAATAGGAAGTAAAATTATTTATAATACAGATAATCAGTTAACGCTATCTGATTTCTTGTCAAATAAATCAAAACATCAAGAAAAACAAGAATTTCCAAATTTTACTAGTGCTATTAAAATTTCATCGAATAATAATTTTGGTTGTAAAAATACTTTTGGCTATCTTATTAATGGTGGGAATAACATAGATAGGAGCTTAATGCAATGCTCATTATTATCAGGACCATTCAGTAATGCTCATGGTAAAAATGTTAATTCAGAAAATATAATTGAATCAATGCTTGTATTAGCCGTCCGTAAAATAGTAGAACCAAATTGGATCAACTCAAAAGATGAATACCTTGCACCAAACGAATCTGATTCAAAGTTCCAAGAGTTTGTAAATGATTCAATAGTGTATTCATTATATAACACATCATCAAGTCAGTCAAGTCTTCGTCAAATTAAATACCATGATAAATTGTGGAGTATTAAGAACGAATTTTTCTGGATGTCTAAATATGAGATTATGGATCTTGCAGAAGAATACAATAACTACTATACATATGAAGACGCTTTAAATTCAAGAGAGAGATTTATATATGCAAAATTACAAGAGATTAAAGATGATCTATCACCTGAAGCGAAGGCTGTATTAGACAAATCTGTAAATCTTATTAAGCAGTCATTTAAGTATCGAGAAACGTTTAATGAGTCTCATTCAGAATACCAAATAAATAATTGGGATTGTGGATTTTATCAAATTAAAGCTCTTTTAAAAGAATTCATGCCAGACCATCTTAAGGAATTTAGAAATATTTACAGACAATTAGCAGATAAAATGAGACCTATGGTATATGAATTAGGATTTCTGAAGAAATAATTTATTAATGACAACTTTAGTAAATATGTAGAAAAGCAAAATAAATTTTAGATAATGAATTAGAATTAAAGCGTAAAGAGTGGTTAGATTTAGAAATCTAATATAATCAAAAGATGACAGGCTATATTTCAAATAGTATAGACAAAGCACTGTTATCTTTTGACTCTATGCAGGAGTAGACATTATGGATAAACAAGAGATTTTTAACTTTTACAGATCTATACGTTAAATTTCAAGATAGATGTAAACATGTTGCAAAAATTCTTTCTGAATATGACTGCGATTTTAAAGAATCTAGATTTAGTGACTGGGAACTAGATTATGCTGATTGTCATGCTGAAAATAAATTTGATTGTTATATGGCTATTGACATATATACTAGAGGTTGCTATGTAGAATCTAGATCACTGTGTTTCCAAATAGATTTATTATATGCAGATGACTCACAAATTCACGAATATGCTTTAAATAAATATAAAAGGACATAAACCATGTTTGACCGCCAATCAGAGAATGAGCCGTTTGCATTCATTATCTTAATGATTATAATTGCAGGTATTATTGTAGTAATTATTAAACTTCTTGATCTGTAGGAAATTAGCCATGAATAGTTTAGGCGACAGAATGAAGCAATATGAGGCAGTTAACAAGTCGTGTCTTATTCGCAGAATGCCTGTAATTATCAGATTAGACGGATGTCATTTTCATACTTTTACAAAGGGCTTTGATAAACCATTTGATGAAGTTCTTATGTGCTCTATGATAAGAACAATGAAATTTCTTTGTCAGAACATTCAAGGCTGTGTTTTCGGCTATACTCAATCTGATGAAATTTCATTGATTCTTGTTGATTATAAAAAGCTTAACTCATCTGCATGGTATGATAATGAAGTTCAAAAAATGTGTTCAGTTGCATCTTCACTATGTACCTTAGCATTTAATGAGGTATTTAGAACTGAAGTTCATAATCGCGTACCTGAATATTTCAGTGATAAAGAAAAATGCAAATGTTTATCTGCATATAACAAAGCTTTAGAAATTGGTGCTACATTTGATTGTAGAGCTTTCAATGTTCCTAAAGAGGATGTATGTAATTCCATTATTTGGAGACAGCAAGATGCCACAAGAAATTCAATACAGTCACTAGCACAATCAAAGTTTAGTCACAAAGAATTACAAGGGCTATCTTGTGATAAATTACAAGATAAACTATTTAAAGAATACGGCATAAATTGGAATGATCTTGAAATTTATAAGAAGCGAGGCACTGCCTGTTATAATCGTGGTGAAGAGCATAGTGATTGGGTAGTTGACTTCAATATGCCAATTCTTACGCAAGATAGAAATTATATTAATAAACATATATTCATTGGCGATTAGTATAAATATATTTAATTAACAGCATTTATTGTGATGCTGTGAATTGTAGAATCTTTATGTATGTACTACAAATAAGACATAGATGTGATTCTGAATGAAGAACTTATTACAAATATCATAAGTATTACATCACTGCTATATTTTCATATATAAAGGCAAGATTTGAATTGTTACTTATAAATAATGTTGAGTTAAGAATATATAAAATAGAATCAAATGAAATTATATAAAGATGGCATAATATATTATGCTATCTTTATTTTTTATTTTAATAACAAATTTTCTATTGACAGATCTAACAAACTATGATATAATACAGTAGTAAAATTTCTGATACAGAACTGATACAATTTTGTTAAATTTTTCTATTTGACATACTCCACAAAATGTGTTATAAATAACTCATAAAATGAATTGAATGCCATTCATTTTAGACATGGAGGTTTTATGAAGGATTTTATGTTAGGTATATTTATGTTTACTGTGCTATTGATTGCTTATTACGGCATAGGAACATTTTTTGAAAATATGTAAAATTCTTGTTGACAACAGATTTAATCTGTGATATAACATACTCATAAAATGAATGGAATGGATCCATTCATTAACCACTTAGGAGATGGCACCATGGCAAAGAAAACAATTAAAGTAAATCCCATTCAGAATAAGTTAGTTGATGCTGCAGCAAAAGATGACATTACAATGATTGGCGATCTTATACGAAATGGTGCTGATGTAAATGGCACAAATAAACATGGTATGACTCCGTTGTTGGTTGCTGTGTCATATCACAGTCTTAGAGCAGCAAAAGCATTGTTAGAGTTGGGTGCTGATCCTAATCTTGGAGTTCATGGGTATGTTGATTATGGCTACAAATTGCCTACCTATGATACACCATTACATTCCGCTGATTGGGATACTGATTCAACAGATGCAGAGCTTGCAAAGAAAGCAAGACAGATGGTTAGGCTGTTAAAGAAATTCGGCGCAAAGGCATAATTTCTTATTGACATGTAAACTAACTAATGTTATAATGTGCGTAAAATAACGAATTAAATAATCAATTCGTCAAATTACAGGAGGTAATATCATGGCTGAAAATAAAAAAGAACTCTGGATTGCTGTTGATTTTGACGGTACACTAACTACAAAAGATGCATTTCCTGATATTGCCCCTGAGAATCCTTATGCTATTGATGTACTAAAAAGATTTAGACGTGAGGGTCATAAAATTATATTAAATACTTGCAGGCGAGGTGAGTATCTTAAACGTGCTGTTGAATGGATGAAAGAAAAAGGTATTGAACCTGATGCAGTAAATGACAATCCTTTTGCTAGATTAATATACAATGATCCTAATCCTGGGAATAAAGTATTTGCACACGTTTATATTGATGATAGGAACATTTTCATTAAGAAAACTAAAACAGGTTCTGTTGACTTTAAATATATTAAACGTAATTATAAGCGTTTAATAAACAGTCTTTAATGGAGGTTTGTTATGCCACGTAAACAGAGATACAGGTTTTATGATACACACAACCATCATAGAGTAGAAGTATTTAAAGTTACACATAACCAACAATATAATAATTTCTTAATAGGTCAGAACTATTTATACGAAAAAGAATTGCTGTTTGTGTATGATAAAGATGGCCAGCATTTTGAAAAGAGAGTACCAACAAAATACATAGGACCTCATTTAAAGCAAAGGAAACTTATGCATTATAATGAGGACGATTTGAGATTTGAATATAGAGGAATGGCATTTGAAGTTCCTCCAGAGATAATTTTTAATTATTAGGAAATTTGAAATTCTCTGATATTGATTTAGGTACGAAGTTACTCAATGTATATTTACTTCAGTAAACACATGTATCAGTTGGCAATTAGTGTATTGAGGTTCATTTAAGACTAACAAACACAAAGTAAGAGGCATACATGAAGAATTTAACTTTTGTTATTGTTTATAATGGTACTGATAAGAATATTATTTATAATGGTACTGATAAGTGTGACCTGTACATCACAGATTACAATCAAAATGATTCTCAATTATTATTTAGTATAATGAAAGAGTCAGTTGATTCTGTTATAAAGAACAATACACTAAGTGCAACTGACTACTGTCGTAAAATTCTTAAAAAGACACCTTATAACTTTGCAAAGACATTCACTGATTTACCTGTTAATTTGTCTGCAGAACCCTTTGTAGATGGCGCAAACCTAACAAGTGTGTATTTATGTGATTTCACTGTTGATGTACAAAATAAAAGATATCCTGCATTATATAGAGCATTTGATAAGTCAGGTATTCAGTGTAAAGCACTTATAAGTGATATTATATACGACTTGCGTAATAATCCTACAGGTGCAAATGGTAGAAAAACTGATAAGTTGCAAAATGTAAAAATATATTCAATTTCTAATGAGTCAAAAGAATTAAGAAAGCCAGCAATAGGTAGTCTTGAATATTTCAGAAAAGCCGCTGAGTGTATTTCGTTAGACAGCCGTGATAATGTGTATGTATATGAGCATGTAGGTGACAGAAAAGAAATTGTTTACATTGCAAAGTACATTAGCAATAATAAATTACAGTCAATCACATTGCCTACAAATATTGACTACAATGTATGGAGATCAAATCATTTCGAAGTAAGAGTAGATGACAGTGAAGCATTAAGACTTTTATGTGCAAAGGCTGATGTTCACTGTGTTAAAAGTGGTTGTACAATAAAAGCATATTTTTATCTTACAGAGACAACACGTACTATATTGGATTCGGCTTTATACAAAGTTGGTACAACTCATAACGTTGAGGTTATATTATATTCACCTGACTGTTCGTCAAAAATCAAATCAGGAAATTCTAATGCTGTATTGAGTGATAAAAAATTCACGTGTGAAAGCTATTCAAATGGTGACAAACTTCTAATAGAATTAACGTTTGTAACTAATGACTAAATTAATCATATTTAATTTAATACTACGTAAATCAATATAAAAAGTTTGTTTGTACGATTCATGTAAGTATCATGTACTCGCTTTGTTAACTGCTGACTAGGAGAGCATTTTTAAGAATGAGAATTAAAATGGCTAATTACCAGGAAGTATGTAAATTAACATCACGTACAGTTACAGTGTCAGCATGTGAGTACAGTCTCATGATGTTTATAGGTGCGTGTATGTATCTTAAAGAAAAAATCAAAGGTAAAAAATATGACATTTACAGAGGCTAAAAGAATTTTAGAACTCCATAATTTATGGAGACGTGATAATCATGTGCCTAATAAATATGAAATGGTAAATCCCACTGAATTAGGTATTGCAATTGAAACAGCAATAGAATCTTTGAACTTCTGTATAGAATTAGGAGCTGAATCATACAGCGACATGGAAAAATTCTGTTGCGATCTTAGATATGATTGATAGCTAAACAAAAGGAGAAATAAATATGAGTACACGTTCAAATATTATTCTTGTAACACCAGACAATAAGGCTCATCAGTTTTACCATAATTGCGATGGGTATCTTTCTGGTGTAGGTGAAGAACTTCGCTGTAAACTTGTGTATTCGTTAGGAATGAGCACTTTAGTTAAAGATGTCTCATTATATGATTTGCTGGTAGGTGAGGTAACAAAGGATAGTGATTATGAAGATGAATACAAGTTGGAGATGAACGATCGTAATCACATTCACGGTGATATTGATTATCTTTATGTTATAAAGGATGGCAGTCTTTACTATGTTAATGAGTGGGATCTTCACGACAAACTAAAAACATATAAAGACGTAATTGATTACGTTTGTAAAGAT
>Ga0247611_10010462_pt1 | contig 10900 bp, 7 predicted proteins | sample 177DNAGHGhighgp2_FD_192422 | JGI IMG/M metagenome (GOLD analysis project Ga0247611, IMG submission 192422) | Sheep rumen microbial communities from Palmerston North, Manawatu-Wanganui, New Zealand - 1770 DNA GHGhigh gp2 | ecosystem: Host-associated > Mammals > Digestive system > Stomach > Rumen ... | reverse complement strand
GAGGTAACGTCTTCCATATCGGTGCATTTGGCAGGAAGCAGCTTCCTGCCCGTTTCTCCCGACAAGCCGGACAATGAACCTGTCAAAAGTCCTCACTCTAGGGATGCTCCTGAAATGGAGACCCCTACCATCAACATCAATAATCAGATTGTGCGGCTTGCAATAAGAAGTGTGAAAGGTTTCCATATTGTTAATGTATATCTTCTATAATGTTAATATTATCATCCACGACGGACAAAGTCAGCAACTTGTTCTTGACGAGTTCACCTGACAACATCTTTGGAACGATAAAATCAGTTATATTCTGTTCGATGGCGCGACGGATGAACCTGGCACCTTGTCCCATTCCTGTATCTATGCCTACAATATACTCTGCCACAGACTGGTCGAAACTTATGATATACCCTTTCTGCCTGAGATCCTTGCTCAGTTCGCCAAGCATTTTGTTGGCGATATCAAGAAGCACTGGTATCTCGAGTCTGTTGAAATGCACAACACCATCCAGACGGTTCAGAAACTCTGGAGTGAAATAGTTACGAATGGCGGTGTCATTTGAATCTTTGTCATTTGCCCCCAGATTGCTGGTGAATATAACTATCGTGTTCGTAAAATCAACGGTACGTCCACGACCGTCAGTAAGTCGTCCGTAATCCAGGACTTGCAGAAACAGTTCGAATACCGCGGGGTGAGCTTTTTCTATCTCATCCAAAAGCACTACGCTATATGGATGACGGCTGACAACTTCTGTCAATTGTCCGCCAGTTTGATAGCCTACATATCCTGGAGGGCTCCCAATCAGACGGCTTACCGTAAACGGTTGCTGATACTCGCTCATGTCTATACGCAGTAGCGCATCTTCAGTTCCCATCAGATTCTTGGACAAAGCTTGTGCAAGGGCTGTTTTCCCGACACCTGAAGGGCCGACAAACAAGAATGATGCCGTGGGACGTTGAGCGTCAGAAAGGCCAACACTATTGCGGCGCACAACCTTCGCAACTGCAGTAACAGCTTCGGGCTGCCCAAGTACTTCCCCACTAAGTTGCTGTTCCATATTTATTAGACGGGAAGCATTATCCTTCCCGATTTTCTCTACTGGGATGCCGGTTCTCTTGGAAAGGACCTCCCTAATGTCATCCTCACACACTGGCCCTGGCATCCCTGCCAGCCTGACTTTCGCCGCAGCCTCATCAACAAGGTCAATGGACTTGTCCGGCTGGCATCGGTTTGTTACATACCTATGTGACAGGCTGACGGCTGCCTTCAGGGCATCGTCGCCAATACTGATACCATGATGAATCTCATAGTTTTCCTTGATTTCTTCAAGCAAATGAAGTGTCTCTCCCTCCGACAACTCAGGAATGTCAATTTTCTGAAGCCGGCGCGCAAATGCTTTGTCAGATTCGAGGACCCTGGAATATTCTTCCGCTGTGGTGGCGCCGATCAGTTTCAGTTCCCCTCGTGCCATAAAGGGCTTCAAGACATCAAAAGTCCCTTTCGGAAGTGAGTGAATCTCATCAATAAAGAGGATGACATCTTCCGTGTGTGACGCAATGTCCATCGCTTCCTTAAATCCGCCCAAACCAGCTTCTTCGAGCAGTGAAGTAGTGTTAAGGGCCAGTATTTTCTTTGAGCAAAGTTTCTGATGGACATCTCCTTGGGCAATTTTGACAGCAAGTCCCTCAACAATTGCGGTCTTACCCGTTCCAGCATCGCCTATCAAAACAGGATTGTTCTTTGTTTTCCGCAGTAATGACCTCTGAACAGCCTGTAACTCGTTTCCACGTCCAATAACCGGTGCAATATGCCCATCAGCAGCGAGAGATGTCCAGTCTGTGGTGTAACGTTCAAGAATGTCGTGAGGCTGCGTTGGGGGCGTTCCGCATTCTTCCTCATGAACATATTCATTACACTCATTACGGTGCAGATTGAGGATATTTCTGAGCATAGATTCTGCTGTAACAGACCCTGCAATGAAGTTGCCTCCAGAATCGTGCCTGGCGGATTCTCTTACAACTACGTCCAACTCATCATCAACATACGGGCATGGTTCAGATACAGAAGGCATTTCTTCTATTCGCTTATTTGCCATCCTGTAAAAGTTTCTCATATCCACTCGCATCTCATTGAAAATGCCTCTTGAAGCATCTTCCTCATTAATGATGATGACTTTCGCAACCATGAAGGTTGTGATGGCGGGCTTTCTTCCGGAAATGGCTCCTCGTTTTGCAACGGCCATTAAGTTGAGCGCTTTCCTATCAAATAAATCATTGTATTTCATAAGACGTTGTGTTTTATGTGAATTTGAGTTTTATATCAAACCTTGTTTATTACATATCATTTATCGAGCGAATCCATCCTGCATCCTTCAACAGTTGTTTTTTCCGTGCTTCATATTTCCTAAGATGTAAATGACGTGCTTCAGGCACTCCGTTCGCTATTTCCTCATCCTCATCTTCCTTCTCTTCAGCGTAAAGTGTGGCAAGTTCGATTTGTTCATTAAGATATATCTCAAATAGCCTGAGAATTTGGAATGACCATAGTTCCTGCAATTCCTTATTTTGGTTTCCCGAATCTGTTTTCACAAAGACAGAGACATTCGTTATGGGATCAGCACTAACATTGGGATTATCTTTCCATGTTTCATCCAGACTAAGAACATAGTCCGAACTGAAAGACGCAACTATTAGTCTGACGAGCAGCTCGTAGTCGAAATCGTCCTCCAAATCTTCTGGAGGTTTAATCTCAAAGCCGGAAATGTCAAACTTAGACAAGTAATCCTTGTAAAAAGTGGTATCTTCCAATGCGATGTCCTCCAAACTTTCATAAGCCTTGCCGTAATTGACAATTGAGTCGTGATACTTTTCGCTTTCCAATGCTTCCTTAATAAAGGAGTCGAATTGGAACAAGTAATGATTATTCTTTTTCATGTCATTTCATTTTATATTCAACATATTCCTTATTGATTACGAAATCGTTTTTACTGAAATCCGCCCTTCCGACTTTTTGCATTTCATCTCGCATGATGTAGCTTAGTATAGATTTCATACCTCTCACGCCAAGTCCTTTTTCCAGTGCATGGTCTGCTATTATGGCAGCTGCTTCTTCTGTCAGTTCAAGGTTCCTGCCATGGATACGGAAGAAGTTGATGAAACTTTCGAGTGGTGATCCTTCTGCGTGAAGCAAAATGTTTGACAGATCTTCGGCTTTAAGTTCGTTGGCGGCAACATAACAGCCAATCCGCCCAGATAGCTCTGGAGAATTGAAACAAGCGCGAAAGTCTTCAATGCTTACATCATTTGTTTCCGTCTCACTCATGTTACTTCTTTCTTGCGCGCCAAAACCCACCTTCCGAGGGTTCTTCCTTCTATGTGCAGCTGTAACCACTTCGCGAAACACTCCTGATAGAATAAAAGAGATATTCCTTGTTGAAACATGGATATAATTACTGTTATTGGATTTCGTGGAATTAAAGTAGATATTTGCATCATCGTCTAAAGCGGGGAGTATTTCATTCCTAATTCTTGGATTGAAACACCCTGGACCGAGTAGCAGTTTATCTGCTTCTTCGGCATCGATGATGGAATTGGCCACCTTTTCTGGGTCTCGCTCGTTTTCGATGTAGAGATCCGTGAACACATCGTTGAAATTATAGCCTTGGATTCCTTCTTGGGTCAAAATAGCACAATTGAGCCTACCTACAGGGATGTCGAGGATGCGGGTCATCACTTGAATGGCATAGGTCTTTCCACAGCCGGATGGTCCATATACCAGTATATTGGTCTTGGGTAGTTTCAAGTCAGGGTGTTCTATCCTCATTTTATGCATATACACTTGAAGTGCGATGCTACGGAGCATATCATCTTGTCCTTTGACGTATTCCTTTCCGACAAGGAACAGACTTTCCGGGGTAACATATGCCTCTGACAGATTTTTCAGTTGAAGACCCGTGGCCAACTGCACCTTGTTAATGTCATTCAAAGATACTTTACCAAAAAGGCTTTCCCATTGCTCCACATGATTCTGCACCATTTCGCAAAAAGAATCACGTATTTGAGAATCCTTATCGCAGCTTGACACTTTCTGTCGAAATAGATTACCACCTCCTTGCAGTTTTAGAAGCAGATCCCTCTTCCTTTCATATGTCATGCTATGCAGTCTCTGTACTACTTTTTGACAATAGGACATATTCAACTCTGGATTGACAAGCAATTGCAGGCGAATCATCTGATCAATACTAGGTTCGTTGATAGAATTCATGTTATATAGAAATTTAAAAAGTTTTATAGTCAAAACTTAAAATGAGGAAGTCATTTTGAATTATATTACTTATGTGCGTTAATGACTTGCCCTTTATCGTTAATCAACACAGAAGAACCTTCGCCTTCATAATAGTCTCCAGACTCGTCGTAGAAGCATCTGAAGAATTCTGCATTAAGAGCCTCTATAGATAAGTATAGCGGAGGGGTAACAGGGATGCCGTCGGGTCCTAAGAGGCCAACCTTGATTGGGGATGTGGAAGAATAAGTCGTCTGATATTCCTTAAATGGAGAAAGGGTGTACTCATACTCATCTGCGCAAGGGTCAGTAACCCCCGACTTGTAGTATAAATCTCTGACATCGGTAAACAATAATCTTTCAAGAATCCTTCCGTTGAAATCCAGGAGCTGGCGTGTATAGTCCTGCCTTAACACCTCTATTCCATTTTCTGTTACGAGGACATCCCGGTACTCTGGATTTACCACAACCCGAAGACTATCGTCCAGGACTCCTTGGCATCCGTCTTTATAGCATATCCAACAGTTGTTCTCGGTGAACTTGATGTCATCATACTGTGGAACAACAACCCATCTGCCCTGTTTGTCAATTAGGCCCCACAAATTATTGATTCCAGCCATGGGACAGTATCCGTTCTTGTAAAGATAGCCCCGACCATCTGCCATGTAAGCATACTTGAACTGTTTGTCTATTACAACTTCACCCATGGGATTGATAAACTTCAGCGTGCTGTCAGGATCCATCACGGCTGCAAGTCCCTCGGAGAATATCCATGCTTTTACCCAATGATCTGCTGGCACCTCCACTTTACCTGTGTTATAATTCCAATACCCCCTGTATCCCTGACTGGAAAAACAGAGAAGGCTGTCTTCGCTGTCCTGATATTGTGTGATCCAGCAGATATTCTCCAGAACTTTTTCTTCTGTGCCTCTTTTTCTCACATAGCTGTGTGAACCATTTTCGTAGAAGATGTATTTCCCTCCTATCCATGTACTGTAATTGTACATATCATACATATCCTTCTTTATGTATGCATGATAGCAATACTTCGCAACGTAGAATCCTTTGCGTCCGATGTGGTAAACACCTACGCCAAAGATGTACATGAAGACTAAGCCAAGAACGAAGTAAAAGACATCTTTTCTATTCTCGCGTATTAGCGAGAACATTCGACTAAAGAAATTCTTAAATGTTCTCATAAAACTTGCTTTTTAAAGTGAAACTATTGCTGTTAATTATGTTCTTTCACCTGCATTGGTTGTAAAAAATCAAAAAAATTACAAATAAATCATTGCAATTTGTGATCGTATGCAAAAAAATATATATCTTTGCAATTATAATAGATTAATATGACAGCAATAAAGGTATCTGATGATTATATAATATCAGGACTCATTAACATGAATCCTGAGGTAATTGATTTGGTCTTTTACCAAGAAAGTGAGTGCAGGGCGCACATGGAAATGGCAATTAAGAAGATATGGGGTACTAAGGACCAATACATTTCTGTAGTTCTCATGAGTTTCTGCCACTACTTGACAAACAATAATTTGAAAAGGATAAAAGAATGGCGCGTTTCTGTTTCTTCGAAGAAGAAGGATAGGATACCTTTCACTCAGCTTTTACAAGATGCCCTATTGGACTTCCTTGCTAGGAGAATAAAGTATAAAGACGAAAGCCATTACCTATATTCTGTGCTTACTGGAACGGATGATAGCCTACCCATGATACACAAAAGACTAGACAGAAAAGATGCCCTTAACCAATATCTTTGGGGTAATGGATCCCGGCTTGATGCCATCGTTAGTGAAACAATCGGGGCTTTGAACGATTTGTATGAGCAAAATCTAGCTTCAAAAGAATTCAGGGAGCAGATACGTCAGGCTTTATGTGTACACCCAGAAAAAATTCTTGAGGCATACGACTTCTCAGAGCCTTTAGCAGACTGGCGTGAAACTATATTAAAACGCAGATTATCACAGATATGCAGTTTATATCTGATTGACCGACTTTTGGCTCATGATGAAGTCGTTACAGAAAGACTATTCTATCCAGGTAGCCGCAATTGGGAGGCAATAGGTGAATCTATCAGTTCGGCATGGGAGGTCTGCGAGGACGTCACTGCTGTCATTAAAACATTCATCTACTTTTTGATTATAAGATCCAATGGGAAGGAACTCAGGACTATTAAAAAAATCATTGCAAGAGAAGTTCCCTATTATGCTCTCCCCTTTAGATATGATGGCAAGCAGCCTAAGAAATGGTTCCATTATGATGATGAGGTAGCGTTTCCAGACCTTTTAATGGAAAGTGCCTCCATATATGCCAAGAAACGGAAGGAATACAAAGAAGAAAGGAAGGAACTTGGAAAACTGATGCTTAATCCAGACAACAAAGTTCGTACAGATTTTCTGTGGGGTGTGGATGGCGAAAAGTATAAAGTAAAAATCGACAAGGCCATAGAGGACCTTAAGAAAATTGGCATCAAAATAGACTCCGAAATTCTTAAAAACAATCTTTTCCATTATCTATGCGATGATACAATTGGATTACTTGTAAGATATGACTTTAATAAGTTTTTGAAAGACTGGTGCAGAGAACTGGCCGAATCCTATATTGAAGACCGCCCGAGGCTTGATGTCCTATTAAGTGGACATGGCGCAAATAAGTTGTTTGAAGAGGAATACAAAGATCTTATTTACATTGCTAGACAGTATAATGTCAAAGGTAAGTCGGTAGTAATGTCAGAGGAAGACTTCGTACAGGACTTGTTTGTTCTGTTGTATGAGAACGACCGAAAGACAATTAAGAATTTTAAATTTGAAAGTCGCCTCCATAGTTACATTGTCAAGATTGCAACCAACCGTCTTAAGCACGATAAAAAAATCGTGGAAGAGCAGGAAGTTATCCTGAACGATATAATCAGCGGTGAGTTAAAGGTTGAAAAGAAAAAAGAACCAGAAATAGACTTGCGTGACAAAGCTGGCATTTATGAATCTTTGATTAAACTGTTGAGAAAACCTGGGATGAAAGAATATTTTGGATTTGGAAAAAGAAGTAATAAAATATTCTGGAATCAGCTTGAGATTATCGAAAGAGTGTATGTAAATTTAGTTGAATTTACCTCTAAAGAACAAGAAGAAAAACGTAAGGAGCTTATCGAACAGTTTGGTTCAATTAGTGATAATCCAAAAGCCTACTTAAATGGTAACGAGAAGAGAGCTAGGGAGATTCTGGAGAAAGTAAAGAATGATATTCAAAAAATTATAGAGTCAAGAGGGAGACTATCTCTCATTGAGAAAGACATTTTAAGAGAATTTGGTATTGACGAAACTCTATACAGCGACTATTCGTATGGCATACATAATTGATAACAATGAAAACATTGACAGCAGTAGCGTAATTACGCCTGAACTTATATCAAAGTTCGTCCAGGGGAAGATCTCTCTAGAAGAGTGGGTCACAATGATGGCTGCCATCAAGAAATACCCTTGGATTAAAAAAAATGTCGATGCGTCGATTGAAATTAATCGATCATTCACGAAGAAAAAGATTCTTCAGAATTCCTCATACATATCTGTATGCAAGCAGTATTTCATTCATACCCGAGAACATCCTGTAATGCGAGCAGCAGCAAGTAGTAAAACTAACGATTGTGTGGTGAAATGCGAAGCGTTTGTACTGAGTAAATTCGGGAAAGATTCTCAATATAAAAAACTCCATAGAGAAGCTCAACATCATGATTGGCTTAGGAAAGAAGGCACACCTTTATATAATATAGGTCGCTTGTTAGAATTGGCGCAATTATCTGTGTCACGAAGGTTCGGTGGAACAATTGATGAGATGCAAAGAGAACTGAATGGAAACTGCTCTGTTATCGTAGCTTTGAACGCCAATCGACTGGCAAATCCAAAAGGTCGTTCTTCCGACGTCTGTGACCACGCTGTAGTCGTGACTGATATTAATAAGACTGATGACTATGTAGTTATTTATGATCCTCAAAGCGGTAATCAGACAGACCGCTATTCAGTAGAAACGTTCCTTCGAGCCTGGAAACCATCGAAGAATTTCTTTGTAAGCATCATCGAACGTGGTGTGCGCCCCTATACCCCCCACCCAGAGTATGTGGCACATATTAAACTGCCTGAAGATATTGTTCCCATAACAGACATGTTGGCAGAAAATGCACACGAAATATGGGCAAAGGATCGTTTGCTTGAAGCAGAAGCAAAGAAAGCCAAGGGTAAGAATGTGAATCCTTATGACGACCCCTTCATGAAACCCTTCCGTGAGCTGACCAAACAACAGCGCAAGACGGACTACACATCTGCCTTGAATACCATCAAGTTGCTCTATAAGCTTGGTTTCTCTATCACCAAAGACGAGACATCAGATTTTGAATACCAATTAAACAAGAGGAATGAGGCTGGCATCTATGTCCCCAATCCAATTAATGTTGATGATGTCGTATTACCAAAGGAGGTTGAAGAACTGACGGAGTACATTGCAGAAAACACTCATGAGGAATGGGCAAAACAGCGACTTAAAGAAGGATGGGTGTTTGCTCCTAAGACAAACAAGAAACTTAAACAATCCTTTGACCTCATCCCATACTGCGAACTCCTCGACAGCGAGAAAGAATACGACCGCAGGATGGCAATGAATACTCTCAAAGTCCTATACAAGATGGGGTACACGATAGAAAAAAAATATTAAAATTAACGTATTGTGCGATATCATCATTTACTTAGTCCATAAATCAATCGAAATATTATTAACAATACTTTTGTTACATATGGAGTCGCCTACTAAGATAATTTCTGTCATAAGTCCTGCAAGAATACACCGACCATCTGCTCAAATACCAAATTCGGCTCAGGACGAAGAAGTGGGCCGTGACATCGCGTCGCTCAGAAGTAGGACACAACAACTTCTGGTACCGATAACATGCCACAAAAACCATGTAGATCGGCACGATGTCAATATCAGCAGGGAGGACATGAAAACTATCTTTTAATTTTGTGTTTCGATATGGATTTCTGCAAATATAAAACTTTTGTTGACCTTTTGCTGCAACAAACCAATATGCATCCAGAGAAGGTAGCATTAGCTGATGAAAACGGGTACTACACCTATCAACAGTTAAATGAGGTGTCAAATGGAGTTGCCTCGAAATTAATTAGAAAAAAAATAGGTAAAGGTGACATAGTTCCAGTGGTAATGGAGAGAAGTAAGGAATTCGCTGCTGCCGTTATTGGTGTGATGAAGTCTGGTGCTGCTTTCGTGCCAATGAGCGTGAATTGGCCTAATGCCAAGATAGAATCTATAAAGGAATGCGTAGAAGCGAAGATTACTATAGACAAGGTGTGGATGGCTGATGTAGAAGCGTCTCCGCAAAACGTGAACATTGTGGAAGAGGATTCTATTGCGTTCATCATATTCACCTCTGGAAGTACAGGGAAGCCCAAAGGTGTAGTCCATACACATAAGTCTGCATATGGAATGATTAAGGCAGAAATGTTGAGTTGTTATCCTGATTCATCACTGAATTACTCCAATATCATTGATATGAGTTTTATTGGAGGAATTCATGATGTTTTATCTTGTTTGTCTCTGGGATCTACCTTATTTATCGCTTCGGAACTATTAAGAAAGGACGGCAAAGCCTTGTCAAAATGGATAACCAGTAATGATATAGGAGCGATGAAAGGTAACCCATCCTTTTTCAAGATATTGTTGGAGAATTATGATATCAATATAAAATTTCTTGAACTTGGTAGTGAGAGGATGTTGCCTATATCTAATTTACCCGAGAGAACCATAAACTCATATGGATGTACCGAATTTCCGTTGCCGGCAATAATAGGAAATGTAAAACGGAATAGTGTTTTGTCAATTGGACGACCCGCTAAAACTGTATCGGTTTTCATAGTTGATGATAGAGGAGCAATATGTTGCCCTGGTAAAGTGGGCGAAATCTGCCTAGTGGGTCCCCAAATGGCTGTGGGTTATTGGAAAATGACAGAACTCACTGCTCAGAAATTTGTAAAATGTCCTTTCTTACCAGGTAAGGTGCGTATGTATTGCACGGGCGACCTTGCCAGGTACAACGAGAACGGTGATATCGAAATTGTTGGGCGAAAAGACTTCCAGATAAAGATACGTGGATTTCGCATAGAGCCAGGAGAAATAGAAAATGTTGCCATCAAATATCCCGATATTGAAGCAGTTGTTGCTGTAGCAAAGGAAATTGGTGAAGAAAAACATCTTGTGCTATATTACACTTCTACGCAAAAAGTAAACAAGTCTAAACTTAAACAACATCTATCGCTGCACATAGCAGAATATATGGTTCCATCATTCTTCGAGCAACTAAACAGTCTCCCATTAAATGCCAATGGTAAAGTTGACAGGGCTGCTCTTCCAGAGCCTCATCTTTCAACTATAGAAAGTGATGGAAACAATGAAATAATACTGCATAATAACAATCTCGAAAAAATTGTTTATGAAGTAGTTTCAGACGTGTGTAGGATGAGCGATTTTAGTCCAGATGATAAGCTTGTCGACCTTGGCATTAGCTCTCTTGGGCGCCTGAAGATTGTTGCCGACTTACAAAAGAAAGGAT
>Ga0247611_10010459_pt1 | contig 10902 bp, 11 predicted proteins | sample 177DNAGHGhighgp2_FD_192422 | JGI IMG/M metagenome (GOLD analysis project Ga0247611, IMG submission 192422) | Sheep rumen microbial communities from Palmerston North, Manawatu-Wanganui, New Zealand - 1770 DNA GHGhigh gp2 | ecosystem: Host-associated > Mammals > Digestive system > Stomach > Rumen... | reverse complement strand
ATATAGAATATACCCATTAGGGGTATATGTCAAAGCATTTGCATATAAATTGAACCAACTCTTCTAATTTTTAAATTTCAAATGAATCTGAATTCTATTACAAAAAAATTGGTGTAATAAGTGACAGAAAACAGTATATTAAATTCTACGTAGTATCGTATATCGACTATAAATTCTAAGTAGTACTATTATCTTTAAATTCTACGTAGTATTTTAAATAAGTAAAATTGAATGGTTTATAGAGTTAAAAAGAAAAAACTCCTTTGCTATAATGGTACCGTTAAGGGCCAAAATAGAAAGGAGTTTTATATGGACTATAAAGCCATTATTAATATGATTATTTTGAAAGCTACCTTTATACGTCTTTAAGCTTTTTTAAATGCTTTATAAGCGGTTCATAATTAATGAAATAAGATATATTTTCAAGAATACATTTAGTTTGTTTTATATTTGTCTAAAAACAAATGTCATTTTCTCATTTTCAGTTCTTTCTAAATTAAATGCTTTCTCTAAATCCAAACGATTTATTTCAGTATTATATTCATTATTTTTATGCTTTTTGACTAAAAAACTAAAAACTTGTAAATTTCTACCATTCCATTTATCCTGATCTAGTAGATTTTCAAATGGCATAATGGAATCATCATCCATAATGAAATCATAATTTTCATCTGTATAAAAAAAGTTAATATATTCCACATTACATTCAATGTAATAATATTTAATATTATCATTTTTTTTAATAGTTCCAAACGCTCTTAAATTTTCATTTACTTTAAAACTAATCTCATAATCTTCACATTTAGATTCCCAATTAGTATTCGGATATTCATCTGGTAACTTAAAAGGTCTTCTTGATCCTAAAGCGATCTCACAAGAAGATAAACATAACAACAAAATTATGATAAAAAAATATATAATCCTTTTCAAATTATCTACCTCACAATATATGCATAATCAAATTTGAATTTAACGAATTTATCTAATGTATCATAACTTTCAAATCGAATATAACTATTATACGAATGATACATGCCATTTGATTTTTCTATAAAAAAAGTATGTATTGCATGTATGCCAGCAAATGACTCATCATTTTTTGATGTAAATATAATTTTATATGTTTCATCATTTTTAGTTGCATCTTTTAACTTATCTAAAGAACTATATTTATCATAAGATACACCATACTTATCTAGATATCTATATATTTGTCTTGGATTAGAACCTAAATGACCAAATCCTGTGTCAAACATAATATTAGACATTTCAAAATCAAAAATCATGATTCTCCTACATCAAATGTTGTAGCCTTAACTTCAACAACTGAATTAATATTATTTTTAAATATCTCAGACGAATCAATATGTTTATGATTGCCTATAATTAGAAAGATTATTATACCTGTTAATACAATACTATTTATTATTGATAATATCAAAATATAAAAACCACTTTTCTTCATCAGTAATTCTATCAAATTCTCTCCTTTTACTTTACTCTCTATTCAAAATATATTCTTATTCTACTACTAAATATCTAATTGTTCAAGATTTGTATCTATATGCATAATCAAAGAAGAATTTATTGAATTCATCTTCATTATCTAATACAATTAAATCCGAATACTTAAGATCAAATTCTTGTGTTTTATAATAATCATTTGCATAAGCTATAGTTCTAATTGAATCGAATTGGATGAGAATAATTCTATCTTCATCGTAATCTATGATATCTCTAAATTTCATATTAGACACTTTTTTCTAATGCAATTATATATTTAGCAGGAAATTCTTTTTCTCCAGATATGAATATAGAATAGTTTTTATTAGATGAAGCTTTTAATCCACATTCCTCTTTATTACCACATATAAGAATTTCAACTCTAGTCATTAGTTAAACTATTGATTAATATTTTTTTGATTTAATCGATTTACATCATAAAAAAATATATAAATCTTACATAATGAATAAATAAAAGATAGTGAAAATGATGCAAGAAACTCAAGATAATGCAGCAAAATATATCAAAAATGCTAGAAAAACTAGCATTTAATAAGATATTTTTGATATCTTTAACTCCTAAGTGAAAGGTCTTTCGCTCGAATCGCATCGGGAACGCCATTAAGAAAATAAAATCGCTTCATTTTTGAAGCGATTTTTCCATTTATTTTTTATTAAGATATTCTTTGAATAACTCTAGCTTCTCCACCAGATATTGATATAATCTTAATGGCATTAGATGAGAAACCATCTGCATCATTAAATAAACGTTTATTTAATGATTTACCATCAGTAACAATATAATTACGGAGTTTACTATATCTTGATTTTAAATTATCTGTTGCGTTATTTAATCTTAAGCAAGATTAACTTTTCTAGGGCAAGATGTTTTAGTTACTTCTTAAATGTCTTTTAAGCCAACAATATTTGAATCAACTTCTTGATTAGGTAATACTGCATCAGTATTATCTAATTCATCTTGTTCATCCTCTTGATCCATTTCCGGACCATATTCTTCAATTTCTTTTAAAAATTTTCTTTGTTTAATTAATTTAATTAAAAACCAAATTAATATACCAATAGCTACTAAAAGGAAAACTGATAATAAAGCTAATAAAATAACTTGAAATGTACTAAACATTTTACCGAATAATTCAATTGTACCCATTATTTTTCAAGCTCCTTTTTAATATAACATGATCTTCTTCTAATTTTAATGTAAGCAATTAAAACAATAATAAGAATTAATATTAAGCTAATGCTTGTAATTGAAATAGGAATAACTAAGCTTGTTACCGTAATAGTAATTGTTGGCACAGCTTTAATTTCTGATTCTAAATCATCAGAGCTTAATTTTTCATTTAATGATATTCCATCTTCAGTAACCCAACCATTAAATTCTTTATATGATTTAGTAATATAATCTTGATAATCAAGTTCAGGTGCATCATCACCGATTTGATAATCAACTGATTTAATTAAATTATTATCTTCATCATAGAAAGATACAGTAATTTTATTTCTAATAGAATTATAAGTAGCTACATATGAAGCGTCTTCCTTTACAGGTGTAATTTTTTTATTCCAACCAGCAAATTCATATGTGAACTTTTTATTTCCACTCTTTTGAGGAATAGAATCAAATGTTGGAACTTCACCAATAGTTACATCTTCACTCTTTAATAAAGTACCATCTTCATCATACCATTTAACATTACGCTTTAATAATTTTGGTTTAAATATAGCATTAAATGTTACATTGTCTTCTACAACTTCTGTTTCATTGTCCCAGCCTTCAAATGTATATCCATACATATCATCATCTGATTTTGATGGATTTTCAGGTTTAATAATTCTATCACCATAATGATAAGTTGTTTTTACATCATATTCATTACCATCTACTACAAATGTAACTGTATAGTTAATGAATGTCTTATCAAATAATGCTTTAAAGTTCATATCTCCAGTAACCTTAGTTTCTGGGTTATCCCAACCAATAAATTCATAATTATATACTTTTTTAGAAGCTTTTGTTGGATTTGTTGGGAAGATAATATCATCACCCATGTGATAAATATTAGATATAATGTTTCCATCGACATCAAATGTTACTGTATAATCAATTAATTGTTCATTAAATAATGCGTTAATAACAACATTATTTTCTACATTAGTAATATTATTATCCCATTTATTAAATGTATATTCGTATTTTAAATCTTCACTCTTATAGCTTTCTGGATTATTAGGATAAACTACTTCATCATTATAATGGTATGTTTTTGATGATAATACATTTCCATTAGAAATAAATTTAACAGTATAATCTTTATAAATATTATTAAATACAGCTTCAAATGTATGATTACCATTTACATTTTCAACTAAATTATCCCAGCAAGCAAATTCATATGTATATGTATTATCTTCTAATTTCGTTGGATTTAAAGGAAGAATGATTTGATCACCATAATGATAATCATTCTTAATATCATATACATTTCCTTCTACTACAAATGTAACTGTATAGTTAATATAATTTTCATCAAATAAAGCATTGAATACTAAATCATTATCAACAATACTTGTTTCATTGTCCCAACCAGTAAATACATAACTATATGTATTGTTTGATTTTTTAGTAGGATTTTCAGGTAATACAATTACATCACCTTTTCTATTTGTTTCTGTTTTAAATACTACACCATCAACTAAATATGTAACTGTATAATCACGTTTTTCATAGAAAGCATATATTGATAAATCAGAATATTTCATTGTTTCTTGTTCTAATAAAACATTATCTGTTTCACTAGTTGACCAATTAGTAAAAATAGCATTAATGTTATTATTTAAACAATATAAATTAGCTTTATCAATATATGAAGATAAAACATTAGCAAGACTATTTTTATAACCAACCTTGACTGTTTCGGCTTCAAGTCCTTCTTGATTATAATTAATAGTAATTGAACATTCTGCGTCACACCATAAAGCAGTCATTTTAATCTTAGTTGTATTCTTATCAATCATGTATAAAAGCCATGTATTAAATTTATAATTAGCATCATAAATCACTATTTCATCGTCTTGACCCCAAGCAGAGAAATAAGAATCAAAACCATTGCTTTGGTTATATACATACCAGCTATCAAAATCATATCCTTCTTTATAAGGAACTTCTCTTGGAACCATGTAATTTTCGCTCTTTTTATGATATGTAATTGATGTTGGTAATCCTTCGCATTTGCCTCCATCAAGATCATATTCAATTTCAATTTCTTTTGTATCAAATTCTACATCAAATACGATATCACAAGCAGGCATTACATAAGAATAAACATCACCATTCTTAATTACTTCTACTTCTTTATTTGTGCCGGCCTCATAAATCTTTAAAGATTTAATATCAGTTAATGCAAGAATACTACCTAATTCAAAGCTTATATTAGCATATGGTGTACTATCTTTCTTATCAGCGTCTTCATAAACATTTACAAAGAAACTATCTTCCATATCTAAACCAAGATTTTTATATGTGTATAAGCCTTCTCTTTCAATACGAGGGTCTACACTAATAATAGGTGATGAATAATCACTAGGAATAGTGAATGTGTTTTCTCCTTGTTCAAAATGACCATATTGTCCGTCGAAATAATACATTACATCTTTATAAACAGCTTTATATTCATCCGCAATTGTCATTGTAACAGTTACAGAATCACCGGCTTTTACAGCCCATTTGTCAGATGTAAAAGTTAAACCTGGTGCTGTGTCATAATGACTATTATTTGATAAATTATACATGTTTCCTACTTCAAAAACATGTGAATCGTTTTTATTAAAATGAGCTGATACATTAATAACTACATCGTAATCACAATATGGAATAGAAAGTGTTGTCGTTCCTTCTTCGGCATCATATGTATCTAATGTATATGTATAATCATCTTCTTCATATGATATTTCAACACTTAAGCTATCATAAAAGCCTTTAGCTTCATCAGTTAATGATAATGTAAACTCAACTTCATCGCCTTTGGCTTTAACTTTTTCTTTATTAATAGAAACTTCGATACCATTAGTAAATTTATGATCCCAGTTTGCTTCATTTGTCCATGAATAAAGATTTAGGCTGATGTTATTGTATTTAACTAAAATTGGAGTTGTATTAAAAACGGCATTGATTACTAAATCACTTGTACCACCAACTGTTTGATTACTATCCCATCCAGCAAATGTATATTCATATTCATCATCAGCTTGCTTATATATATTTGAAGATGGATATGTAATAGGTTGCTCTTCATAATAATATTGCTTAGAAATTTCTTGATCACCATTTAAGAATGTAACAAGATGTCTTTCTGCAATTTCATCAATTGATACTTCGATATAAGTTTTTTCGGTAACATAGGCAACACTTGGTTCTAATTCAATAGTACCAATTCCTTGTTTAATATATCCTGATGTTAATAATGTTCCTTTAGTATCGGAAGTATAATCATATAAATTATAAGATATTGTCTTATATTCATATTTAGCTTGACTAATCATACTTACAGTGAATTCATATGTTACCTTTTCCGAATCATATGATTTGACAGAAGCAGTATTTGGAAACAACTTAATACCAGGCTTAGAATTATATTCAGATAAACCAGTATTATTAGAAACCATAATACCAGCGAATTCTATATCACGGTATGTTGCTGTATCAGGTGCGTTTCTACGACCTATTTTTTTACTATAAGTCATACTAAGATTAGCATCCTCTTCATTAGATTCAACAATATTTGAATCGTTAATTATATTTGTTGTTTGTGAATAAAATTTAAAAATAAATAATCCACAAATAAAAGATATCAAAAAAATGCTAGATAATATTTTTTTAGTTTTCATATTTAAAACTCCTTTTTACTATCATTTTTATCGCTAATTATTTTTACACAAAAAATAAATAATCATTGCCTATAATGTCGCAAAACCCTATGATAACGATTCTACATAAAATTGTCAATGGTCTCATTTAATGAAAATGCTTACACCAAATATGAAAACATTTTTATTTTTTAAAAATGATATAGATAATAATAAAAAAAATGTTAATAAATACTATTTATATTTTTAGTATTTACTAACATTTAATTATATAAGAATCATTTCTTTAATATTCAATTATAATTCTTGTTTTAACTTCTTTGACGCAAAAGCCTTGATTACATCAACAGTTTCTTTAATACCAATATTAGAGTTGATGCAAAGATCATAATTGCTAGCTTCTGACCACTTTCTATCAGTATAGAAGTTATAATAACTTGCACGTTTCTTATCTGTTTTCTTGATATATTCACGAGCTTTTTTCTCGTCCATACCATAATATTTAACAGCTCTCTTTACGCAATCCTCTTCTGGAGCCATAATAAACACAGACACAACATTTTCCTTATCCTTTAAAACGTAGTCAGCACAACGTCCAACGATTACTGCGCTTCCTTCTGCTGCAATCTTCTTAATAACTTCAAATTGTGCTAAGAATACCTTTTGACCCATAGTCATATCATATCCATATAAAGATGGAATAAATCCTGAGAAAACACCATCTTTCTTCTCATCGTAAAGCTTTACGACATCTTCATCAATTCCAGAATTTACTGCAGCTTTTGCAAGTAAATCATTGTCATAGAATGGAACATTTAATTCTTTCGCAAGTTCTTGACCAATGAATCTACCCCCTGAAACGTATTGACGACCTATAGTAATAATAAATGACATATTCTATACCATCCTTTCTTTCCAATTCGATTATAACATTATTCGACAAAAAAAGATAGTTAGTATAGTTTTAATTTTACCCAAAAATCATTTATTTTTATTTTTAATTGGCTATCATATCTATACACTTCATTTTTATAATTGTATTCAAGATTATAATAGTCAGCATAATCAGCATATTCGCCATTTTCAGAATCTTCTCTAGTAATTTCTTCGCATACACTAGTAAAAGGACTTGTATATCCAACTTCAATTGAATTTGCAAGAGCGTTCTCATGTCTATTCATAAAATTGATCCAATTATAAGCCAAATCAACATTTTTACAATTCTTAGGAATAACCATCGCATCAATATATACATTAGTACCACTTTCAGGTGCGAACATTTGAAGATCAACATTTTCATCTTCTTCACTCATAGCGTAAATAGCATCCCCTGAATACATTAAAGAAAGAGCGTATTTTCCTTGTGGCATTTCACTTAATAATTCGTCAGTTTTAAATGCGGAATTAGTTGCTTTTCTCACATCAATAACCCAATTAAATGCTTCTTCTAATTCTTTAGGATCAGTTGTATTCATTGAATAGCCTAAAGCTTTTTCAGCAGCCATAAATCCATCACGAGGATTATCATAATAAGCTGTCAAATTCTTATATTTAGGATTTCTAAAGATATCCCAACCTTCTGTCTCAACATCTTCCTTACTAATCTTATTAGCATCATAGACAATAACTACTTGACCATAGAAATAAGGAACACCATATTTTAATAAATCAAATCCTTTAACGTCTCCTTTATCACTCTTAAGGTCGGCTAAAGTTTCTCTTAAAAAATCTGTGTAATTATCTTGAGTAGCTTCTATTCTTGACCAATCAATTTCTAATAACATATCTTGCTTGGCAAGTTGTTCAATTGAATAATCGCTAGGAGTTACAATATCATAATCTTCAGTAGACATTTTGGTAACAGCAGCTTCATTAGAATCAAATGTCAAATAAGTTACTGAACAATTATATTCTTCCTCAAATTCCTTAATTAAAGATTCATCAATATATTCACCAGGTTGGAAAACTTTTAAATCTCCACGTGATGTATTCCCTTTGCATCCTGATAAAAGTAAGGCGGAAGCTAATATTGTACATAAACTAATAATTTTTCTTTTCATTTTCTTCCTTCTCCTTCTTATTATCACGAACCAAATCAACAGCTACCTTTATAATTATAATTAAAATAATTATTGTAGATAAAGCGTTGATTGTGGGTTCAATTTTCTTGGCTTCACTATATAAATATGTTGAAATATTTAGAACACTACCACCAGTAAAATATGAAATAACGAAATCATCGAAGCTCATAGTAAATGAAATGGCAGCTGCAGATATGATTGCACCCTTAATTTGAGGTAAAATTGCATCCCGAATAGCTTTACGTGGTTTAGCACCTAAATCTTCTGCCGCTTCAAAAATGTTAGGATCAAGTGTTTTCAACTTAGGATATACATTGATGATAACATAAGGTGTACAGAATGAAATATGTGCAATAACCATAGTCACATATCCTCTTGGAACTTGTAAAGACACAAATAATAGTAATAAACCAATACCAGTCACAATATCTGGGTTAATGATAGGGAAATCATTTACCCGCAAAATAAAGTTTCTAAGCTTATTGTTGCTTCTAGTTAATAAAACACTGACAATTGTACCAATTAGAGTGGCAATCAAAGTTGCAATAACCGCAATCAAAATAGTTCTAAATATAATTTGAAGTAATCTTGCATTTGTAAATAATTCTTGATACCACTTAAAACTAAAGTTAGTAAAATGTGTTACAGATTGACTTTCATTAAAGCTAAACACCACAATAGAAATTAGTGGCACATAATATATTACAAAAAATAAAATTACTAAGATACGTGAGAAAATTTTTGACTTTGATTCTTTCATTGTCTTACCTCCCACTTTCTTGATAATTTATCAAATATAAACATAATAATCATCATAAGCACTAGCATAATTAATGAAATAGCACTACCAAATCCCCAACGAGAATTTGTGATGAATTCATTTTCAATTAAATTACCAATTAAGAAATATCTTCCTTCACCTAAATATTTAGAAATAGTAATAGTTGTTGTACATGATAAGAATACAATAGTAATACCACTAAATACACCAGGCATAGATAAAGGTAAAATAACATTTTTAAATGTTTGATGTCCTCTTGCACCTAAGTCTGTTGAAGCTTCACTTAAGCGATAATCAATCTTAGTTAAGCTTGTATAAATAGGTAAAATCATATAAGGAATATAGTTATAAACCATACCAAATATTACAGAAAAATCGTTACCGATAATGACATTAACATTTGGATTAAATGTTTGTATAAATTTTAAAAGTGGACCATCAAGTAATTGCTTGATTGCTAATGTACGAAGTAACATATTTATCCACATTGGGCTTGTAACAAGTAATATTAACGCTTTTCTATACTTCTTCTTTCTTCTTGCGATAAAGTAAGCTAGTGGGTATGATACCAATAGACAAACTATTGTTGCAAAGAAAGCTAAATATAAGCTCTTCCAAATGCATTTAATATATAAATTTGTTTGGAAAAACAATGCGAAATTATCACCTGTAAATTTGTAAACAAATGAATTTTCTTTAAATAAAAGAGAATACATTAAAATAAATACCATAGGAAGTAAGATAAATACTGATAAGAATATTACATATGGTATTAAATACATTGAAAATAACTTATCTCTTTTACTCATTTTACCACTCCATTTTCTCCATGATTTGAATATCTTCAGGATCAAAACGGCATGATACTTCTTCACCAACCGCATGGTAATAAATAGTGTGGACAAGGAATGTGTAGAAACCTGTTTCTACACTAATTTCATAATGAGCACCTTGGAATACTTCACTAACAACCTTACCATTGAAGAAGCCTTCATTTGGCTTTAAAAGGTCAATATCCTCAGGTCTGATTACTATATCAACATTTTCATTCTCTTTAAATCCTTTGTCAACGCATTCAAAATCTTGATTATTGAATGAACATAAAAGATCACGCTTCATAATACCATCAATGATATTTGATTTACCAACGAATTTTGCAACGAACTTATTTACAGGTTCATTATAAATATCAATAGGACTGCCAACTTGTTGAATTAAACCATCATTCATTACAACAACCTTGTCACTCATAGTTAAGGCTTCTTCTTGGTCATGAGTTACAAAGATGAATGTAATACCAAGCTGACGTTGAATCTTTTTAAGTTCATATTCCATTTGTTGACGAAGCTTTAAATCAAGAGCTCCTAAAGATTCATCAAGTAAAAGAACCTTAGGTTCATTTACAAGAGCACGCGCAATCGCAACTCTTTGTTGTTGTCCGCCTGACAATGAATCAATAGTTCTTGACTCAAATCCTTTTAAGTTAACTAATTCCAAAATTTTAGTTACTTTTTCTTTAATCTCGCGTTCAACATCTTTTCTAGATTTATAATCTTTAGTCTTTTTAATCTTATTGATTAAATCACTAAATCTTGATGGTAAATTCTTAATACGTAATCCATACGCAACATTATCAAACACGCTTAAATGTGG
>Ga0247611_10010458_pt1 | contig 10903 bp, 9 predicted proteins | sample 177DNAGHGhighgp2_FD_192422 | JGI IMG/M metagenome (GOLD analysis project Ga0247611, IMG submission 192422) | Sheep rumen microbial communities from Palmerston North, Manawatu-Wanganui, New Zealand - 1770 DNA GHGhigh gp2 | ecosystem: Host-associated > Mammals > Digestive system > Stomach > Rumen ... | reverse complement strand
TACCGCTCCGGCGATGCCGGCTTTCCAACTGCTTTGATTGGTGCCGTAACGTTTGATTGAACCGTCGGAATAGGTGAGTTCCAATACACCGCGGAATGCGCACTTGCGTCCAATCATTCCCTCATGACCGCTGTTGGTGATGATTTTGTCAGCCCACCATCCTGGCGTCACCTGTGCAGAAAGAACATTTTCGGCATTGGCTTTCTGGTTAAGAAGGAGGGTGATGTCGTAGGTGAACGACCGTTTCGTCTTCTTATGATGTGTAAATCCTGGCTTTAGTATTTCATCCCCCACAGGCACTCCGTTCACATAGAGATAATAAACACCCAGTCCGGTGGTCATCCATAGTGCCTTTGTCACTTTCTTCTCGTTCCTTACAGTCGAAACAAACCAGTTTGCTCCGTCTGCAGAGCGGTTGTTCTTTTCGTCTGTCACCTTGCCCGTGACGACAGGTGCATCTACTACGGAAATCCATTCCGATGCATTCCAGGCATCACTGCTGAGTGGGGTGGTGCGTGATGCTCCCTCCAGCTTGTGCTTATTGCTGCAAGCCGTCATCAGCACACAGCCAATGACCATCATTAGACCTACGAAAAAAAATGTTCTCATCTCTTGTCTCAAGTTGAAATTTGCTTTACTAAATAATCTGATGCAAATATAGTAAAAAGAAACGACACTTGTGCAAAATATGGAACAGCGGATTTTACTTTCTTTGTTTTTTTCCGTCAAATAGGTGAAAAGCATATCCTCCAGGTGTCAGAGATGGGACTTGTGGGATGGTTATTGTATTACATCCAACATGAAAAAAATGAAGAAGTTTTTGCTTTGTCTTGCCATGCTGTGTGGTGTGGCTGCCACCTCTTTTGCTGGTGACATCAGGAATCTCGGTGATTCCAAGTATGAGTTGCGTGCAGGTGACCTCACTTTGGTCGTTGATGCTGCCCATGGCGGTAAAGTTCTGTCGTTCAAGTACAAGGATGTTGAGACGATTTCTCAATCAAGATTTCCAGAGTCATTTGGAAGTACCTTCTGGACAAGTCCGCAAAAGGAATGGAACTGGCCTCCGGTGCCCGAATACGACAAACAGCCCTATACTGTGGAGGAGAGTAGCTCAGTCCTCAGAATCACCAGTAATGTTTCTGAAAAACTGAAGTTCAGAATCGGCAAGGAGTTTGCTGTCAGCCGCAAAGGCAATGCTTTCACTGTGACCTATTCCATCACCAACATGGACAACAAGGAGCGTAAAGTGGCTCCATGGGAAATCACCCGTGTGCCGAATGAGGGCTTCATCTTCTTCGATGCAAAAGCAGAGGACATTACTCCAGCCAACCTGATGCCGTTCAAACCTGAGTTTGGTGCTGTATGGTATGCAACGGATGCCACCAATGAGAATCGCAAAATCAATGCCGACGGAAAAGGATGGTTGGCGTATTGCAACAATGGACTGATGATGGTGAAAAAGTTTGCTGACCTCGATAAGTCGCAGCCAGCACCAGGTGAGGCGGAGATTCAGGTCTATGTCAACAGAGGAAAAACATACATCGAGTTGGAAAGTCAGGGTTCTTACCAAACTCTCCAACCCGGTGAATCGCTTACTTGGACGGTGAATTGGACGCTTGCACCTGTCGGCGATTTGCAGCCATCCAAGAAATTGCTGAAATTGGCTCGAAAACTGGCTAAATAATATGGTCTGAAGACTTACCAGTGTCCTCTTCCAAAATGTCTATTGTGGTCAACTTTGTCATGGCTTCTTAATATACGGTTGGGAGCACCAGACGATATGCTGTGGGACCTGTTGTTTGATATGACAATCACTTCCATTCCTTTAGTACCTATGTTGCGACGGCTACTGTTGTCTACAGAGGCATTTCGGTTGGAGACGATAACTTGAGGCCGGTTTCCGTCAAAATGCCTGTCGTGAATTTTGGGAGGGATGCCTCTTCCAAAGTGATGGCGGGCATAGAAACTGGCACCTCTGTGGCTGTGCCCGCCTCGGTAGCTGATGAATACGGCAGGTCGGTGCATCATTAGCCGTCCTTGATTGTAACGTTTGTAGATGGCGAATGTCAAACTGTTAGACTTCCATATGACGGGGCGGTAAAACCATCCGCTGCTCAGGTAGTGGTCGTATTGTCTGTCGGAGAGCACATGGCTCAAGTCGCGGTTGCGGATTGTCCACGGAGTTCCCAGTACGTCAGCCTGGCATTTTACGTTGAGCAGGTAGTCGAGGTTGATTTCGTATACTGCCTCATATTGTTCTTTCGTCAAATCGAGCTCGTAGGCCATCTTGTCGCTCAGAAACAGAGCCTCTTCTCGGGCGGTTTCGTATGGCATTGCTGTGGCGGAGATGGCTATCGTCATCATCGCAGCCATTGTCAGTGCTTTCTTCATATATGAATTGTGATATTTTTAGGCTTTATTTCCAATACATTTAGTTTCTTTTCAGGCTCTCAACATACTGCGGGTAGACCGGGCTGATTACCATGAGAAATCTGTAAGTGGCTTTGAAGAATTTCTTGGCAGACTTTTTGAAGTTGCTCACTCGTGTTGCCATTGTCGTGTTGTCGAACTGGGCAACTGTTGTCGGGGTTAATTCCATTGCTTTCATAATCGTATTTTTTTGTTATTTTTAATTTCTTGTTTTCTTTCCTACAACAGGTTCTCAATTTTTAATTTTTAATCTTTAATTTTTAATTTTTTCTGTTGTTTCTGTGGCAAAGATAAAGCAAGCCAGAATGCATGCAATAATTTAATGGCTTTTTTCTCATGCCAGTGTGCGACAGCCAACCATATTTGCGACAAATACGAAAAAAGGCCTTTTGATTTGTCGCATATTATGCTGGAGAACGTATAAATTATTCTTAGCAATACTGTTTCCAGAAAGAGGTGATATCACAAAAAACCTGAAAGCGAAGACATCATGCAGAACATGTCTTCGCTTTCAGGTTTGAAGTTGTATTCGAGTTTTAGCCTGTTGTTGTGGTATGTGGCGCTTTTTCTTTGTTCCGTAGCTGTACCATTAAATGGTCAGATTCTCTGTCCTCATCCCTCTATCTGTCGCAGCCGTGCGATGTATTTTCCGAGGATGTCGAACTCCAAATTGACTGTAGTACCTACCTCAATAGTGCAGAAATTGGTGTTTGCCATGGTGTAGGGGATGATGGCAACTTGGAAAGACCGTTCGGTCGGGTTGCATACGGTGAGCGAGACGCCATTGACTGTCACACTGCCCTTGTCTACCGTAAAATAGCCCCTGCGGGCCATCTCCTTGTCATATTCATATTCAAAGGTGAAGTAGGTGCTGCCATCGGCATCCTCTTTGGCGGTGCAGCGGGCGGTGCAGTCCACATGTCCTTGTACGATATGGCCGTCGAGGCGACCGTTCATCAGCATGGAACGCTCCACATTTACCTTGTCGCCCACGTTGAGCAGTCCCAAGTTGGAGCGGTCGAGCGTCTCGCGCATGGCGGTCACGGTATAGCAGTCGCCGTCGATGCGCACGACGGTGAGGCATACGCCGTTGTGGCTGACGCTTTGGTCGATTTTCAGTTCGTTGGTAAACGAGCAGGTGAGGGTGATGTCAATATTGCCGCCATCGTGGATGATGTCAACCACAGTGGCCATTTCTTCTACGATACCGGAAAACATGTTTTGGATTTTTTGATGGTTATGCTACTCCCTTGATGAAAGGAGAATAAAAAAGGCCGTACCGGTGATGTGATGAAAACTCCGTTTTCAGATGATTTGAGAGCTTTCCGCCTTTGTAATCCACCGGCTGAAACAGCTTTCCTTACGGATGTGGCCCGCCATTGGCAGGAGAAGTATTCTCGGTTTTCGAAATAATTTGATGAGTATCCCGATCTATCCGATACGGCCATACCTTTTCCTTTCGGTTGCAAAGATAATGCAAAAAATCGAATAAGTAAGGGAAATGCCAAATAATTTGCATTTCCGAGAGGTAGTTTTTTTGCTGGGATGCCGTATCACATCGCCAGTTGCTCTTTGATGGCTGTTTCCAACAATTTGTCGTGGAGGTTTTTGAGTGCGATGTTTCCCTGCTTGTCGAGCAGCAGCACATAAGGGATGGCCTGGATGCCATAGTCTTGGGTAATGGGGCCGTCCCAGGCTTTCAGGTCAGAGATTTGCGTCCAGGGCATGTCGTTCCGCTCCAGTGCCTTCAGCCATGCGGCTTTGGTCTTGTCCAGAGAGATGCTGATGATGTCGAAACCTTTGGGGTGATATTTCTCATACAGTTCCTTCAGAAATGGTATCTCCTGCTGGCATGGGACACACCATGATGCCCAGAAGTCGAGCAAAGTCACATGCCCGGGTTGGATGAGTTGAGTAAGTTTCAACGGTGTGCCGTCTGGCGCTTCTCCGATGATTTCCCTGTAATGTGCGCCGACACCCGTCGCTTTTTGCGATTGTTGAAAATAGTTGGCGCGTTGCTTCCTTGCTTCCTCTTTCTGCCTCATCTGGCTGAGCAGCGACTGATTGCAGTGCTCTGACAAAAACGCACGGTCGGAAGCAGCGTATCGGTCAAGAGGATAGCGGAAGAGCAGTTCTGAGGCATAAGGCTCACTGATGTTCTTGCGCAGGTGGTCGCTATATGCCGCCATGAATTGGGTGTTGATGGCATCCAACTTTTGTTGCCGCTCTTTGTTTTCCTCGTCGGTCAGCGCGCGCCCTTGTTGCAATGTGTTGTAATGCCCGTTGAGGGCAAATTGGCTGATACGCCATTGGCGCTCCGCCTGGAGGATTTGGTCGCTGAACTGCCTGTTGAGGTTCTCGCCCGAGAGGGTGACGCCAGTGGAGTCGATGTCGGCTTGGATGGTTCCAGATGTCAGAATCATCTGGGCACCAAAGGTGGAGGGCAGGTCAGTAGGTGCAGACTTGGACATCCGCAACTGGCCAATGGTATGGTGGAGTGAGTCGGGTATCATTACACTCATCTTGAACTTCCTATCGGTGACCTGAACACTGTCGAGGATGGTCACTTGGTCGAAATAGACCGGATGGTGGTGCTCGAGGACGAGGTATCTGCCGTCATAGCTATGGTCGGGCATGGTGCCGCTGAGCCGAAGCATGGCATTGGGTTGTTGGAAGGAGGTCCATGTGGCGGTACTCGTAGTGGTGAGCAGTTGCTTGTAGCGCCGGTTGTCTTTGATGATTTCCACCGCCTTGGCCAGCATCTCGTCGTCGGAAGCGACAAACAGGTCAGGTGCAATGCCGCCACCGCCATAGATGGTGCGGTGGTTGACAAGCGTCTCATAGGCTTTCTGTTTGGCCTCTGCCGGAAGTGCTCCCGTAGCACTGCGTTGGTTCACCTCGTTGAAATAGGCATCTCTGGAACGCCCTTTGTAGGGCTTTTGGATGCTTCGTCCTGAGGGCGTGGAATAGCGTGCCACGGAAAGTCGGATGGCAGAACCATCGCTGAATGGCAGTGTTTCCTGAATCAGTCCTTTGCCGAAGGTGCGCCTGCCGACAAGGACGGCACGGTCCCAGTCCTGTAGGGCCCCGGCGAAAATCTCTGCCGCCGACATGGTCTGCTCATTGATGAGCACTACCAATTTCCCTTGTTCCCAGATGCCCTTGATTTGGGCCTTTACCTCGCTGAGAGGCTGGTGCTTACCCTCGGTTTTCACCAAAAGCGACCCCACTGGCAGAAATTCATCGGCCATGCCGAGGGCGGAGTCGAAGAAGCCTCCAGGGTTGTCACGGATGTCGAGCACGAGACTCTTCATCCCCTTTTTTCTCAGACTGTCTACAACCTGGTGAAATTCATCGATAGTTGACTGCACAAAGTAGTCGATGTCGATATATCCGATGCCCTTGTCGAGCAGAATGGCTGAGATGGACTTTTCCGTCGGAGCGCTGATGAAACCCTGTGCCGACGGACCGAGGAGCATGTCCTCATTGGCTCGGGCCTGCTCGGGGGTGAGATATTCGCTATGGGGGTCAAGACACTGCATGAGTATCATCATCTGCTGTTCGACCAGTGGTGATACATACACGCTGTCGACGTACATGTTGCGCAGGGCGTAGAAGGTCATTGAAATCTTCTCTTCTGGTTTGTTCTGCGCAAATAATCCTGCATGATGGCACATGGCTGTCATGAGGAGGATGAGGAGAATGCGTCTTGTCATCGGTCTATTCCTTTTTCAACATTTCTACAGCATAGATTACCTCGTCTGCCAGACGGCTGGGACTGCCGCCGTAACCTTCTTCACTGAGTCGCACAAAACCATCTTTAATGAACATCTTGCGAGGAATGGCCATTGAGTGGTTGATGGCATTCATCTGTTTGAACACCACTTGGTTGTTGCCGGGTTGGCTGGCATCTTCCTTAGCGTCGAAGAGAACCTTGAAGGAATATCCGTTCTCCTTCATGTAGTCACGGGCTTTTTGCTCATAACCGTCGGCTCTTTCCATCGTGTCGATGAAATAGAACAGTACGTTGGGGTCATCCTTGAAATGATTGACCGCCATCTGCATGCCTGGGAATGCGTTTTTGCAGGGGAAGCACCAGGATGCCCAGAAGTCGAGCACCACAACCTTTCCTTTCCAGTCGGCAGAACTGACTGTCTTGCCATTCATGTCTTTCAGCGTGAAGGGCTTGTAGGGCTCCTTGATAAGTTTTTTGGCAATCTCGGCTTTTAGCTCCTCTATGTTGTCTTGGGGCTTCATGGATGCCATATATGCGTCGAAGCCTTCATCACTTCCGTGCTCTTTGGTGTAAATGTCCTTGAAAAGGTTGATGGCATTGGGCGTGAGGGCATTTTGCAGTGTGGCCTGCCGTATGACATCAACGACCTTTTTCGACTCTCCGGTCTGCTGCAGTGCCTTGATGTGTGTTTCATTGACTTCGGGAATGGAATAGCGGCGCTCAGGTGAGATGAGGCCGATATACTTGATGGCCTCAGCTGGCTGTCCCTTGCAGAGCAGGATATCAGCATAAGTGCCCATGTGTCCGTCGAGCAGGTTTTGGGCAAGCAGGTTGGACTGGCGGGGCGACATGTATGTCTTCTCGCAGTATGACTTGTCGTTCACTTTTTTACGCATCTCCTCTATCAGTGGGGTGGCAATGGGGAGTATGATGTCGTCGCTGACAGCCTTTTTGATGTGGAATGCTCCCGCGCTGGTGCGGAATATTTCAGCCAAGGTCTTGAAATCCATTTCGGGCAGCAAACTGAAGAGTTCTTTGTTGTCGTATTGTCCGGAGAAATAGTCGGTGGCTATCGTTCGGGCTGCGTTGTAGTAGACGAAAGGTTGATAGGCATCGAGTTTCGAGGACTCTGACTGTGGGTATTCTTTCAAGAAACTGACTGTCTTTTGATGGAAATTTTCCTTTTCTTGGCGCAGTTGGTCGAAAGCGGTGCGGCGCACTGTCCATCCTTTGGGGTATTTTGAAAGAATCAGTTGGTGAACGCTGTCGGCTTTTGCTGTGTTCTTAAGACGGAAGCGGTAGATGTTCTCCATGGCAAGATAATTGTCCTCTGTGGGATTGGATTGCTTGGAGAATATGTCGAAAAACATTTCGGCAGCCTCAGGAAAACGCTCTCCTGTCTGAAGTCCCACGATGCTCATCATCGTGGGGAAGAAGAGGCTGGCTTTGTCCTGATTCTGCTGCAACTCTTTCTGATACCAGAAATATAGGGCGTCTTGTTCGATTTCCTTATAGCCTTCATCGAAGTAGCCGCTGATGCCCAGTCCGGCACTGGGCTTGCGCATGATGCCCCAGGCGAGGTTGCCGCCCGGCAGGGGTTGCCCTTTGTCATCGCTGACGACAAATAGAAATCCTTGATTGTCGTTGTTGTCTTTGGCGGTGACAAACTGGCTCCAGGTGTCCTGAAAAAGGAAAGCCATGAAGGCACAGTCGGCAGGGATGTCGAACGACCCCTTCCAGCTGTCGCCTTCACGAGTCATCAAAGCATCTCCCAGAATCCATTGATAACTGTTGTACATATAGATGAGGGCTGCCACTTCTTTGGCATCAGCCAACGGTCCCCCCTCCGGATGATACACAAAATTGATGGTGGTGCCTGCTACAGGCGGTTTGGGTATGCCTGTCAGTCTTTGGTAAGTTTCTTGGGGCACTCCATTCTCTTGGGCTATAGCGAAGCATGCTGTCATGGCGAGCATCAACGCCAATGCGGTTCTTCTCATATCTTCTTTTGTTTAATGATTCATTTCGTGTTGGTTATCTCTCTATAGCTGTCTCAGCCATGGCATCCAGGTCAATGCCATATTCCGACAGCATCCAGTTTTTGACAATCTTTGCCTTGCGTGCGATGCGCCCAGAGGTGTCGAATGCCTTGGTTGTGTACCTCTCTTCGAACATATCTGTGGGATAGGCAATGAGATATTTTAGGAAAACGACAAAGTCCTGGGCGGGTTTCATGGTCTTGGCGTCAATGTATTCCAGCAGACCGTATGTGTTGTAGCTGCCCACATAGTTGTACCAACTGACATTGCCGACCTCCTCTTTTGCAAATGTAGCGGGCACCTGGATATTGCCTTGTCCGATGGCGTTGGCGAGCAGGGCGGCATTCAACTCTCCCTTTGCCAATCGCAGAGAGTCGTCGCTCAGAGTGGCCAACCGTTGGCTGGCGAGTCCGAAGCAGAGGCTGGCATAGCCATTGGTGGCAGCGGTATGCCAGATGGTGTCTTTTATGCTGACATTGTTGCCTGCCGCATCAAGACCCGAGTATTGGAATAGCCTTCCCAGGTCGCGTGCAAGATAAATACGATAGGGGAGGTATGCCTTGAGCGAGTCCTCGCGGTAGAATTGGAAACAGTTGTTTTTGATAAACCTGACGGCAGCATCTACATAAGACTCATCGGCAGGCCGACTGACAAAACCAAGTTGGTCGGTAATCTGCCAACGAAACATGGCATCGTTGTAACGATACAATATCTGCGTGCCGTATTTCTGATAGATGTTCAGAATTTCCGTGTCATAGCTGTTGCTGCCTTGTGGAAATTCCACCAAACGGTTGTCGGCAGAGGGAGTGATGTCCTCGTCCGAACAGGATGCCATGCCAAGAATGGCACCCAGGAAGAAACAGGTCAGTATCTTTGCTCTCATGTTGATGATATGGTGTTTATTGTTGTACTCCTACGCGTCGGTTGGCGAGGGGATTTTGCACTAAGCTCTCATTATGCTCGAGGGCGTTGTCGGGTAGCGGCACACAGTAGCTGGGGTCGCGCTCTTCCAATACATAGAGGAAAGCCGCACCGCTCTCTCCTATAAGTGTATGCTCGATGCGGGGCATGCCGTAGCGTTTCAGGTCGAAGAAGCGGAAACCTTCGAAGCAAAGTTCGCGGCGGCGCTCGTCACGGAGCAGTTGCTGAAGTTCCTCGGGTGTGGTGAGCTCCATGTTGGTGTATACGCGGTAGCGGTTGCTGCGCAGGGTGTTCAGGTCGTCGATAGCCTTCTGACCTGCCTCTTGGTTGCCTTGAAAGTATAGGTTCATGTAGGCCTCCGCCCTGTTTAAGTAGAGTTCTGCCGTGCGCCATGTGTACTCATGCTCATCATTGCAGTTTTTGAGGATGCGATAGGGATAATAGTCATATCCGCTGGGCATGATGTAGGTGTTCATGCGTCGGTCCATCGTCTCATAGAGATTGCCCAATTCCTTGCTCACTCCGAAGGGGGTTCCCGTCAGGCTGTAGTCTCCCGACATGGCCTTCATGCCACAGATGAAGATGGTCTCGCCGAATTTCTTGGAGATGACACCATTGGTGGGTGTGAGGGTGTTGTCGATGTTGTAGCTTTTGAGGTTCACCAAGGCGGGAGCCGTAGCCATGGCCTTTGTCGCATGTTCAATCACCTTGTCCCATTGTTCGGTAAACAGATAGATACGTGATGCGAGCAAGTGGGCTGAGGTGTAGTTGATGCGGTAGATGCCTCTGCTGGATGTGTCGTTTCCGAAGAGGGCACAAGCGTCCTCGATGTCGCTGATGATTTGTGCGTAGACTTCTGCTACAGAGGCTCGTGGCACACCCTCGTCCTTCACCTCAGATGCTGTCACCAAGGGGACGCCAAGGTTGTTTTCTGGATTTGTCTGTTTGTCATTGTAGGGAAGGGCATAGGTGTTGACCAATCTCCAATAATAGAAGGCGCGCATGGTTTTCGCCTCTGCCATGGTGATGTCTTTGTCGGTCTGTGGCCCGTCGCTGCCCGGTAGGTTTTCGATGATGATGTTGCAGGCGGCTATCGTCTTGTAGGTATTCATATAGCTGTTCTTGATGAACATCGAAATTGACTGGCAGTCGTTTTCCACCTGCCAGTAGTCGGGCTGCCATTCGAAGATAGCCTGACGGGCACTGAGCACATCATCCCAAAGGGAGCCTTTGCAGCCCTGTACGTCATCATCCATCATATAGGTGATGGGGTCAACGGGATTCATCATGTAGCCTTCTCCGTTCATCAATTCCTGGAACGAGCTGGCGGTCTTGGGCTCGAATTCGTCCTGCGACACTTCCTCGAGGAAGTCACCACAGGCTGTGAGCATCATGGCTGCCATACAGCCATAAATGATTTTATGTAGTGAAACTCTTGTCTTCATCATGTTGGTTGTTAGAGGCTGATGTTGAGTGAGAAGGTGTAGGTCTGTGTGATAGGCATGGCGGTAGTACCGGTTCCCTGTATCTCAGGGTCTTGTCCGTCAAACTTAGAAGAGCAGAAGGTTATGGGGTTGGTGACGTTCATCGAAAGCGAGAGTGCATTGATGTGCAGGCGTTGGAGCAACTTCTGGGGGAAACTGTAGTTCAGACTCAGGTTGCGGCAGCGCAGATAGTCGCCTTTTACCACGCGGATGTCGGAATAGTTATACATCCAGTAACTGGATCGTGATGTCACAGAGGCCATGCCGGTATTGCCTTGTGAATACTTGAAATA
>Ga0247611_10010457_pt1 | contig 10903 bp, 8 predicted proteins | sample 177DNAGHGhighgp2_FD_192422 | JGI IMG/M metagenome (GOLD analysis project Ga0247611, IMG submission 192422) | Sheep rumen microbial communities from Palmerston North, Manawatu-Wanganui, New Zealand - 1770 DNA GHGhigh gp2 | ecosystem: Host-associated > Mammals > Digestive system > Stomach > Rumen ... | reverse complement strand
GACCGTTCTTGTAACTCTTGAAACTCCCGCCGCCATTGACGCGCACGTTGTCCTGGCCGTCAACGCTCACCAGCGGCACCTTGCGCAGCATGTCAAGCACGGTGCTCGTGCGCGCCTCGGGGTCGGCCTGCACATTGTAGCTCAAGCGGTCGTCCAGCGTCTTGACCAACTGGCGCATCGTCACTACCTCCACGTCCTGCAACTGCAGGGTGTCGCCCCACTCAACGGCCACTGAGTCTTGCCCCGTGGCGTCTTGTGCCATGGTGCTTGCCGCCCACGCCATGGCTACCATAGCCATTACAATCTTTACCATTGTATTCATTTCAAATAAACCATTAGTTGTTGATTTTCGGCCGCAAAATTATTCTCATTCCCTGTCACACTGGCCACACTGCGGCTTACCAAGTCTTAACAGAAAACTTATTTAGTCTTAACAGAAATGATGACGAATGGGTTATTTGTGTATTTTTGCAGGTGATGAATGTGAGGCTGAAATATATTGCTGTGCTGGTGATTGTGGCGCTGCTGGGCGTCGCTGCCTATCAGGCCTATTGGTTGGAGCAACTGCACTTCACCATTGGCGAGCAGATGGACAACGACATCTACGAGGCCATGCGCGTCGCTGACCTCAAGGAGGTCTATCTGCGCCTCAAGAGCATCGAGGACAAGGGACCGCACGGCGTGATGGATGTGAGCGCTGGCGTTGGAAAGGACGGCAGCATCATCGCCAAAAGCGTCACTACCACCCGGGTCACAGTGGACGGCGATACGATGGAACAGAAAACCGGTGTCGTGCTGCGTTCGAGCCCTCAGCCCGAGAGCGACAGCACGACCGACGACAATGCGTTCATGAAGATGCTCGAAGAACAGATTTCGGTTACCGAACTGGCTGCGATGATTCAGCAGGGACTGCATCTGGGCGTCGACCGCTTTGAGGGCACGCGATACGAGACATATGACACCCTGCTCACGGCAGGCTTGAGGCAACTGGGCCTGAGCGGCGACCATTACCTGGCATGTATCAAGACTGATACTGTCTTTCAGCATGCCACGGCAGGATATGTGCCAAGTAAAAACGCGCGCCGGTTTGTCTATAACTGGGCGGATTACGGCCGCTACGAACTCACCATCGAGCCCACCTCGGGACTGGTATGGCGTGAGATGGCGGGCATCCTGACGGCATCGGGCCTCATCGTGCTGTTGCTGGGACTGGCCTTTTATTTCTTGATCAGGACCATCCTCAGGCAGCGCACCCTCGATGAGATGAAGACCGACTTTACCAACAACATCACTCATGAGCTGAAGACGCCCATCGCCGTGGCCTATGCCGCCAACGATGCATTGCTCAACTTCGGCGATCAGGCTGACGAAGCCAAGCAGCGCCATTATCTGGCCCTGTGCCGTCAGCAATTGGAACGGTTGAGTGGCATGGTCGAGCAAATCCTGTCGATGAGCATGGAACGCCGCCGTCAGTTCCGGCTTAACATTGAAACGTTGAACTTTGCCGAACTGCTGCAACCTGTCATTGAGCAACAGCAACTCAAGGCCGATAAACCCGTTACTATCACGACGCGCATCGAGCCTGAGAACTTGACCCTGCAGGCCGACCGTGCCCACTTGAGCAACATCCTGAACAACCTCATTGACAACGCCATCAAGTATTCTCCCGGCGAGGCCCGCGTCGAGATTACCGCTACCACCTCATCCGTCAGTGTTACCGACCACGGCATGGGTATCGCGCCTGACAAACTGCCGCACATTTACGACAAGTTCTACCGCGTTCCCACAGGTGATGTGCACGACGTCAAGGGCTACGGCTTGGGCCTGTTTTATGTCAAAACGATGGTCGAGAAGCACGGCTGGAACATTGACGTGTCAAGTGCGAAAGGCGAAGGCACGACTTTTACAATCATTTTTCTATGAGCGATACCATCAACATACTGCTTGCCGAGGACGAGCGCACCCTGGCCATGATCATCAAGGATACGCTGGATGGTCAAGGGTTCAATGTGACTGTGGTCAGCGACGGCGAGGAAGCACTGAGGCAATATGCCGCCTGTAAGCCCGATGTGCTCGTGGCCGATGTGATGATGCCGCGGCTAGACGGCTTTGAACTGGTGAAACGCATCCGCAAACACGACCAGCTGACGCCCGTCATCTTCCTGACCGCCCGTTCGGCAGTCAACGATGTGGTGCATGGCTTTGAGATGGGCGCCAACGATTACTTGAAAAAACCCTTTGGAATGCAGGAACTCATCGTCCGCATCAAGGCCCTGCTGGGAAGGGCATGCACGGTCGCGACTCAACCCGAACAGGTTGCGCGTTTTACCATCGGTGATTACCTTTTTGACGCAGTCATCCAGCGGTTGACACATGTGCCGACGGGCGCCCGTGCCGAACTCTCTTACCGAGAGAGCGAGATATTGAAGCACCTGTGCCTGCATCCCAGCGAGGTGGTGACATCCCGGTCACTCCTCATTGAACTGTGGGGCGATGACAGCTTTTTCAATAATAAGAGTCTGCACGTCTTTATCACCAAACTGCGGCACCGGCTGGCGCAAGACCATAGCCTGCGCATCGTCAACGTGCGCGGCATCGGTTACAAATTGATTGGAGGGGACTGAGCCCTACTTGGCGCTAGCCTGACGGGCGCGGGATTCCCAGGGGTAGGGGGCGGCGTTTTCGGCCTGGACGGTGACGGGCATGCCGACGTAGGCAAAGTGCTCCTTGAGGGTGACGATGTCCTTGTCGAGCAGGCGGATGCAACCCTCGCTGGCACGGCCGGGTACTGTACCCTCATTGTTGGTACTGCCGTGGATGCCGATGCCGCGATGGCCAGGGGTGGCCAGGCGGAGGAACCAGTGTCCGTAGGCCAGGATGGAACCGCGGCCGTCATGGAAATCGTGCTTCCACGTCGAGGCGTCTTGAATCATCGTGATCTTGAAAGGCTTGCCAACGGGTGACTCGGGGGTGCGCATGTCGCCGCGCCGTTGCTTGTCGCCCTTGTTCTTGCCCATGCAGCAGGGGAACTGTGCCACCAGCACCGTGTCGCCCGTGGCATTGCGGTCATACACGCTCAAGGTGTGATTGAGCTTGGAGACGACGATAAATGCGGTTCCGCTTGGGTTGCTGGGCAGGGGCGGCAGCTGCAATGTGGCTTGAGCACAGGTGTCTTTATCGATGGGCTGTGCAGTTGTTGTTGGCTGGCTATGATTGGTGTCATGTGAACAGGCCGTTGCTGCGATGGGCAGCAGCAGTGCGAAGAGTATGGCAAGTTTATTGAGCATAAATATTGGATATAATTTTTTGCAAAATTACAATAAAACTGGTAATCGTGCAATAAGGATAAAAAATGAGTCCATCGCCTTAACAAAAGGAAACGGACTCAGTGTGTGCCAATAAAAACTATAAACTTGTGGTTATGAAAATGTAACTGATGTTTGCTGTCTTGATGTCTATTAAAGAATATATATATAGTATTTATTCGGCTGCGAATCTAATAGATATTAATGTCGCAAAGCAAACCAAATATACAAATAGGCTTTTTTTATCGATAAATCATCGCAAGCCCCTGGTTTTTGGCTGCTGTTAAGGATATGGGATGTCAATCGGTTGCATGGAGCGATGATGCAAAAGTGTGAATATTTTTGGTGAGGCGCATTAATTTTATTAATTTTGCGCCACCAATCATAGAGACATCAACATTTTTAATAATAAATAGTTATGTATATTGAAGAGATTCATGCCAGAGAGATTCTGGATTCGCGTGGCAATCCTACTGTAGAAGTTGAAGTAACCCTCGAGAGCGGCGACATGGGCCGTGCCTCGGTGCCCAGTGGCGCTTCCACGGGCGAGAACGAGGCCCTGGAGCTGCGTGACGGCGACAAGAACCGTTACGGCGGCAAGGGTGTTCTCAAGGCTGTGAAGAACGTCAACGAGGTGATTGCTCCTGAGATTGAGGGAATGGATGCCTTTGACCAGCGTGCCATCGACATGGCAATGATCAAGCTCGACGGCACTCCCACCAAGAGCAAGCTGGGCGCCAATGCCATCCTAGGCGTATCGCTCGCCGTGGCTCACGCCGCCGCCAACTACTTTGGCGTGCCCCTGTATCGCTACATCGGCGGAACCAACGCTCACGTGCTTCCCGTTCCCATGATGAACATCATCAACGGTGGCGCTCACAGCGATGCCCCCATTGCCTTCCAGGAGTTCATGATTCGTCCCGTGGGTGCTAAGACCGAGGTTGAGGCCGTTCGCATGGGTGCTGAGGTGTTCCACGCACTTGCCAAGCTGCTCAAGAAGCGCGGCCTGAGCACTGCTGTGGGTGACGAGGGCGGTTTTGCTCCTGCACTCGATGGCATCGAGGATGCCCTGGACAGCATCGTGCAAGCCATCAAGGACGCCGGTTACAAGCCTGGTGAGGACGTGAAGATTGCTATGGACTGCGCTGCCAGCGAGTTTGCTGTGATCGAGGATGGCAAGTACTACTATGACTACCGCCAGCTCAAGAACGGTCAGCCCAAGGATCCCAATGGCAAGAAGTTGAGCGACGATGAGCAGATCGCATATCTGGAAGAACTCATCACCAAGTATCCTATCGACTCGATCGAGGACGGCCTGGACGAGAACGACTGGGAAGGCTGGGTTAAGCTCACCAAGAAGATCGGCGACCGTTGCCAGCTCGTGGGTGATGACCTGTTTGTGACCAATGTCAAGTTCCTGGAGAAGGGCATCAAGATGGGTGCTGCCAACTCTATCCTGATCAAGGTGAACCAGATAGGCTCGCTGACCGAGACCCTCGACGCCATCGAGATGGCCCACCGCCACGGCTACACCACCGTGACCAGCCACCGCAGCGGCGAGACCGAGGACACCACTATCGCCGACATCGCCGTTGCCACCAACAGCGGCCAGATCAAGACCGGTTCGCTCTCGCGCACCGACCGCATGGCCAAGTACAACCAGCTCATCCGCATCGAGGAGGAGCTGGCCGAGGCTGCCGAGTACGGTTACCGCAAGCTCATCTGATTAGTCCCGCACAACCACACCCCTGTAGCGTCGTGTAACCGCCAGCCGATGCGGTCACGAGGCTATCAGGAAATCCAATGAAGTAGAGGCGCACTTGCTGCGTCTCTATTTTTTGACCCTGATACAATAAAAGGCGGTTTTCTTAGTTAATTAGGTAAAACGACCGTAGTAATTTTTCTATTAGAAGAAATGAAATTGAACAAATCGATATTTGCCGTTGTGTTGATGGCTGGTTTCCTGACGGCTTGGGCTGAGGATGACATTAAGGATACCCAATTCAATCCCTTGACCACAGGTGTGACCTCGCTGGGCATCGCCCCCGATGCGCGAGGAGCGTCGATGGGTGACCTGGGTGCTGCCACCGAGGCTGATGTGAATTCCCAATTCTGGAATCCGTCAAAGTATGCCTTTGCTTACAGCAAGGCTGGCGTTGCCCTGTCCTACACGCCGTGGCTGCGCAAGATTGTCAACGACATCTACCTGGCCAATCTGGCAGGCTACTACAAGGTGGGAAGCAGCGACAACCAGGCTGTGAGTGCCTCGCTGCGCTATTTCTCGCTGGGTGAGGTGCAGGCCACCGATGGCGGCTCGGCGACGGTAGCGACGATCAACCCGTTTGAGTTGTCGGTCGATTTGGGCTACAGCCGCAAGTTGAGCGAGAAGTTCTCGATGGGTGTTGTGCTGCGTTACATCTACAGTGACCTGGGACTGGGCGACATGAGCACCGGCGAGTTGACGTCGAGTGCGTCGGCTTTCTCGGCCGACCTGTCGGGCTACTATACCACATACCCCGTCATCGGTCGCAACGAGTGTCAGTGGTCGCTGGGCTTCAACGTGTCCAACATCGGTTCCAAGGTGTCCTATAACAAGGGCAACGATCCTGCTTATCTGCCCGCTAACCTCAAGATAGGAACCACCTTCACATTCCCGCTGGCCGATTATAACAACCTGACTATCGGCCTTGATGCCAACCATCTGCTGGTGCCCGCCAAGCCCCGCCTGACCGACTATGAGGACAACCTGGCCTATGAGGACGCGTTGCAGGAGTGGAAGGACAAGTCATCGATTTCGGGAATCTTTGACAGCTTCAAGGACAACTTTGCCAAGCGCATCACCTACTCGGTGGGCGCCGAGTATGCCTATAACCAGCAGTTCTTCTTGCGTGGCGGTTACTACTATGAGAGCAAGTTTGCGGGCAATCGTCAATACTTTGGCATGGGTGCCGGTTTCTCGCTGAGCGTACTCAGGATTGACGCCAGCTACATGATTGCCACGGCTCAGGACAGCCCGCTGGATCAAACGCTGCGTTTCACCCTGTCGTTTGACATGGATGGCATCAAGGACCTGTTTGGGCGCAACTAGTATAGAGGAGGCTATAGAATTATTTCATTGCAGCTTTGTGCCATGATGCGCGTGGGAATGGGATTTGATGTTCATCGGCTTGTCGAGGGTCGTGAACTGTGGCTCGGAGGGGTGAAAATTCCCTGGGAGCGAGGCTTGCTGGGGCACAGCGATGCCGACGTGGCCATCCATGCCCTGTGTGATGCCCTGCTGGGTGCTGCTGCGTTGCGCGACATCGGTTACCACTTTCCCGACACCGATCCCCGTTACAAGGGCATCGACAGCCGCCTGTTGCTGCGTCATGTGATGCAGTTGCTGGAAGAAAAAGGTTACATGCTGGGCAACTGCGATATCACCATCTGTGCCGAGCAGCCCAAGCTCAACCCCCACATCCCAGCCATGCAGCAAGAACTGGCATCGTGCATGGGATGTGACGTGCAGCAGGTGTCCATCAAGGCTACCACGACCGAGAAGTTGGGCTACACCGGTCGTGGCGAGGGCATTGCGGCCTATGCTGTAGCGCTGGTGACAGATGATAAGAGATAAAAGATAAAAGATAAAAGATATTGAGAGGTTCATTCCTAACTTCTAACTTCTAACTTCTAACTCCTAACTCCTAACTCCTAACTTCTGACTGAATATATGTTGAGCGAGGCCAAACTGCAGCGGCGCATCCCTTACCTTGACATCCTGCGTGTCATCGCTTGCTTGCTGGTCATCCTCATCCATACGCCGATACGTCAGTATGACACCTATTACAACACGCCGTCGATAGCCGGTGCGGTCTATACCGTGCTGGTGGCGGTAAACTGCAACCTGTTCTTCATGATCACAGGAGCCCTGCTGCTGCCCGTGACGATGGCTGGCCGGCGCTTTGTCCAGCGCCGCTTGCGGGTGGTGCTGCCTCCGCTGTTGGTGTGGACGGTGGTCTATCTGCTGGAGCATGCCTTCTTGCTGCACAACTTCACCCCCCGGTTGCTCACGTCCATCCTGTTCCATCCCGTTGAGGGCTTGTTGTGGTATGTGTATGTGCTGGTGGTCATCTATGTGACCCTGCCGCTGGTGAGCAAGTGCATAGCCGCCATTGGCAAGCGTGGGGTAGAGCTGGTTCTCGTGCTGTGGGTGCTCTCGTCGTTGATCCCCTATCAGCATGGCCTGTTCATGGAGGCGTCGCAGTACAGCCACAACATGTTTGGCGCCTTTGCCAACTACTATGGCTATGTCCTGCTGGGATATTACCTGCACCGCTACGGCTTGCCGCTGTTTGCCCGCGGGCAGGGTTGGAAGTGGGGTTTGATGCTGGCCCTGGGCATCGTGGCGATGCCGCTGCTGGAGTTCCTGGTGCAGGGCCACTTTGGCATCACCTGGCAAGGGCACATCGACACCATCACCTGCGACATCAGTGTCAATAACATAGCTATGGCCACACTGTTGTTCCTGCTCGTGCAGCATTTTGCCCCTCGCCGCTATGACCGCAAGGACCACCCCGCTGCAGCCACCTGGTGGCCGCTGTTGAGCCGTTGCACCTTTGGCATCTACCTGAGCCAGATGCTGGTCCTGCGGCAGGTGGTGTGGCCCCTCACGCCGTGGCTGGGCCGCGCTCACTGGGTGGTGGATAGTCTGGTGAGCGGTGCCGTCGCCTTTATCGTCTGCTGGCTGCTCGTGCTGTTGCTCAAGAAGACGCCCCTGCACCGCTACATCGTGGGCAGGTGAGACGGATGAGGCGGATAAAACGGGTTAAACAGGAGAGAGGGGACGATAATTATCTGAAAATCATCAAGCGTTTTTTTTGAAAAATCGTTGGTAAGGGTTATCTTTGCATCATGCTAACCTTAAAAAAGATTGTGCTATGATGAATATGAGATACTTCTTGCTGTGTGTTGTTGTGGCTCTCGCCTCGAGCATTGCGCGAGCCGACATCGTGATCAACGGGACGGCCTATCGGGCCGATACGCTCGTCCACCGTCAGGTGGGACCCGGAATGGTCAACACCATCGTCAGGATCCCCGATTATCCGCTCAACGTGTATGTCACCGAGGTGGACCTGAACAATCCACACAACCGCGTCGAGACGACCATCGGCTACAATACCGTGGGTCGCACCGAGGCACTGGCCAACGCCTACACGCGCAACCGCACTGCCACCAAGCGGCCCGTGGTGGGCTGCAACGCCAACTTCTGGGTCGTGGGCGGCAACGGGGCGCCATGGAGCTCTTTCCAGTTGGGGACACCGCTGGGCGGAGTGATACGCAACGATACCGTGCTGGTCAACGACAACACCACGTGGGACTGGTGGAATGGCGGTCCCACGCGCTCGGCGGCGGCAGGCATCACCCACGACAAGACACTGGTGCTGGGACGATTGCAGTGGGACGGTACCATCACTGCCGACAAGCTGGCGCAGCCGCTGGTCTATCACAACGTGAACCGCCGTGCCGTGGCGGGCGAGATATGCTTGTGGGGTCCCAACTACACGCGCACGCGTGAATTTGAGGATGACTGGACGGGCTTTAACGAGCGCGGCAACAACCACACCGATAACTACTACCTGACCCTAGTCGAGGGTAGCGGCTGGACCAACAATGCCCCGATGGCCTTCACCATCTCCCGCATCGTCCCTGATGCTGACCGGCAGACGCTGGGCGACGCCGATGCCTGCCTGACCGTGAGCGGCGAAGCCAACAAGGCTGCCATGGCCGCCCTAGCCGAGGGCGATGTGGTGGAAATCACCTCGAGCTGGACCGTGCTTGATACCGAGAACCAGGGAGCACGTCCCGACCTGGAGAACCTGGTGTGGGGCAACGCCCCTATTATGAGAGGCGGCGAGCTGCTGGACCGCAACTATGACGAGACCTACAACAGTCAGGTCTATTCCCGCACCTGCTACGGCTCCAGTGCCGACGGCAAGCACCTGTACCTGCTGGTGATTGACAAATCGACCAGTCCGCTCTACGGCACGTCGGCAGGCTGTCCCACCGCCGATGCCTGTCAGATATTGAAGCAGATGTGTCCCGCCGTGACCGAAATCGTCAATATGGATGCCGGCGGGTCGGCCGAGATGATGCTGTTTGGCAACATCATCAACACCACCACCGAGGGGGTGCCGCGTGCCGTGGCCTGCGGCTGGCTTGTCGAGGCGGTGGGCGAGGAGGACCCTGTGGTGGCAAGCATCGCCTTTGACCAGCACCGGCTGGAGGTGCCCAGCTACTCTACCATCAAGCCTCGCATTCTGGGCTATAATGCCATCGGCGAGCTGGTTGACAATGACGTGCAAGGCGTGACACTCTCGTGTGACCCGATGCTGGGCACGACCAGCGGCGAGACGTTCATGGCCGGCGCTCCCTCGTCGGCAGGCATCCTCACGGCGACGCTGGGCGAGATGACGGCAACGGTAGCGGTGCGCGTGATGGATGTGCAACCCGCCATTGCGCTCAATCCCATCCTCATCGACGGTCGTGACTATCCTGTCGAGGTGACGGCTACGGTGAATGCCAGCACCTACTCCTATGACCCCGCCACCCTGGAGTGGAGCATTGGTGACAGCACAGTCGCCACTGTGAGCGATGGCGTACTGCACGGTGTCGCCAATGGCGAGACGGGCTTGTCGTGCAGGGTAGGGGAGTTCAGTGACAGCACAACGGTGACGGTGGAAATAAGCCCCGCTCCCTACCTGTATCAGGACTGGTCGGGATGGACCTTCAAGGGCTCGGGTGCCAAGGAAATCTCCATCGACGAGGCAACCGGCCTGGTGACGTTTTCCTACTCCAGCAACCGTGCCCCTTACTTGCAGATGTCCAAGGGGGTGACCCTGTATAGCTTGCCCGACACCGTGGGCCTCGTTTTCAATGCCTCGCTGCCCGTAGCCAGCGTGCAAATCGATGCCCGCAACCGCTATCACACGACCTCCAATTTCCTCATGATCAATCCCGCTGATGGCACCGAGGCCTTTGCCGCAGGGCAGGATCATCGTGTGCTGCTCGACTTGGCAGCCCTGGGCGGAGCCGACGACTTGGGCACTTACCCCATCACCATCAGGGCGATCAAGTTCACCATCGACAAGGGCGCAGCTGCCGGCGACCACAGCCTGACCTTGAAATCGCTGTATTGCCATTATCCCAACATCAGTGCGCCACAGGGCCTGACGGGAGACGTGAACGGTGACGGCACCGTCAATATCGCCGACGTGAATGTTGTCATCGGCATCATCCTGGGCGGAACCACCGCATCAGCCATCGCCGACGTTAACCACGACGGTGCGGTCAACATTGCCGACCTCAACGTCATCATCGGCATCATCCTGGGCAGTTGACGGGCTCGATAAGTGCCACATGCTGAGTTGTGAAGGAACCTCCCGCTGCTATCTCACGCTAAGCCGCCAAGCCACTAAGTTTTTTATCTTTTTTGGTGGTTTGGACATTTTGGAGTAATTTTGTCTGGGAATAAAGAACAACGTTCAATCACGAAATCATAAATCATCATTTATTAACCTATTAAACTTTTTTGAGAAAATGAGAAAGAATTTACTGATGTT
>Ga0247611_10010456_pt1 | contig 10905 bp, 11 predicted proteins | sample 177DNAGHGhighgp2_FD_192422 | JGI IMG/M metagenome (GOLD analysis project Ga0247611, IMG submission 192422) | Sheep rumen microbial communities from Palmerston North, Manawatu-Wanganui, New Zealand - 1770 DNA GHGhigh gp2 | ecosystem: Host-associated > Mammals > Digestive system > Stomach > Rumen... | reverse complement strand
CACCTGGTTCGCAGAAAGCGGGATACCCGCAGAGGCGGCCGCATCCTTGAGGCCATCGAGCAAACGCTTGGTCATCGCTTCCGCATGCACGTAGTATTCGGGATGCGCATTGAGTTCACGCATCGTCGTTAACCCCGCCGCCATCGCGACCGGGTTACCGGAAAGCGTCCCCGCCTGGTATATACCACCGAGCGGTGCAATCTGCTGCATAACGTCGAGACGCCCGCCGTATGCACCGACGGGCATGCCGCCGCCGATAATCTTCCCGAAGGTCGTGAGGTCAGGCTTGATGCCGTAAAGGCCCTGCGCGCAGTGGATTCCCACGCGGAAACCCGTCATGACTTCATCGACAATGAGCAAAGCGCCATGCTTCTTGGTTTCTGCGGAAAGCGTCTGCAAAAATTCAGGTTTCGCAGGTACAACGCCCATGTTGCCGGCCACCGGTTCCACGATGACGCCGGCAATCTCGTCGCCAATCTTGTCGAAGAGTTCCTTAACGCCCGTCACGTCGTTGTACTGGAGCGTGAGCGTATACTTCGCGAGGTCGGCGGGCACACCCTTGCTGCTCGGCTTGCCCGTAGTGAGCATGCCCGAGCCCGCCTTGATGAGCAGGCTATCGCTATGGCCGTGATAGCAGCCTTCAAACTTCACAATCTTGTCGCGGCCTGTAAAACCGCGGGCGGCACGGATGGCACTCATCGTCGCCTCGGTCCCGCTGTTCACCATGCGGATCATCTCCACGCTCGGCACAAGGCCCATCACGAGTTTCGCAAGTTCGGATTCGAGCCCGCAGGGAGCGCCAAAACTTAAACCATTCTTCGCCGTTTCCGCAACGGCATTGATAACCGCATCGTGCGCATGGCCCAGGAGCATCGGGCCCCAGCTGCCCACGTAATCGATATAGTCGTTGCCGTCCACATCGTAAATGTGGCTGCCCTTCGCACGGGCGATAAACGGAGGAGTCGTACCGACATTACCGTATGCGCGGACAGGGCTATTCACGCCGCCCGGCATCAGGTTCTTGGCTTCGGCAAAAAGTTTTTCACTAAGGGTGTGTTTCATTTTTCTAGCCTAAGCGCCGCATTCTATTAAAAGAGATGCTTTTCCAGCGCTTCCTTGGCATGGTAGGTAATAATGATGTCGGCACCTGCACGCCTGAAAGCGAGCAAGTTTTCGCGAATGATGGCATCCTCGTCAATCCAGCCCATCTTTGCAGCGGCCTTCACCATGGAATACTCACCACTGACGTTATAGACGGCCACGGGAACGGGGCTCGTTTCCGACGTCTGGCGCAAGATGTCGAGGAAGGCAAGGCCCGGTTTCACCATCACGATGTCGGCGCCCTCTTCGATGTCAAGGTCCACTTCGTGCTGTGCCTCGCGGGCATTGCGCACGTCCATCTGGTATGTCTTGCGGTTGCCAAAGTGCGGGGCAGAATCCGCCGCATCGCGGAACGGGCCATAGTAGGCACTTGCAAACTTCGCGCTGTAGGCCATAATCGGAGTGTTCTGGAACCCGTTCTCGTCAAGAGCCTTGCGGATAGCCGCCACGCGCCCGTCCATCATGTCGGAGGGGGCCACCATGTCGGCACCGGCGCGTGCATGCGACACCGCCGTTTTCGCGAGGAGTTCCAACGTAGAGTCATTATCCACGTCACCGTTCTTGATGATCCCGCAATGCCCGTGACTCATGTATTCACACAGGCAAACATCCGTAATTACATACAAACTAGGAGCCTTTGCCTTGATGGCACGGACGGCGCGTTGCACGATTCCGTCGTCATCGTATGCAGAAGTCGCCATCTCGTCCTTCGAGTCGGGAATCCCGAACAGGAGTACGCTCTTGAGGCCAATCGCCTCGAATGTCCCCACTTCCTTGATAATCTCGTCGATGCTGAAGCGGAACTGGCCCGGCATCGAAGGAATCTCTTCCCTGATACCCGAACCTTCCACCACGAACATCGGGTAGACAAGCGCATCAGGGTTCACGGCGGTCTCGGCCACCATATTGCGGATAACCTCGTTCTGGCGCAAGCGACGCGGACGATTCAGCATTACCACCACCTAGTTTCCGTTAATACAGCGAACAGAGTATGCGTTATTCTTCGCATTGTTCGGCACAAGCTGGCGAACCATCTGGTCGCTCATGCGGCCCATGGACCAAAGCCAGATCGTCTCGTTACGGCCGTTCTGTGCACTCCAGAATCCAGCATACTCACCCATTTCCTCGTAGCGAACAGTAGACTTGCCAATCACCTTGCGGTAACCCGAAGAATAAACGGAGAATCCATATTCATCCGTACCGCCACCGCCGTGCCAGCCGGTAGTCGCCTTCATCTTCTCGGCAAACTTGCCGCACTTGTCCACGCCCTCGTAGCACTTGGTAAGTCCGACGAGCATGTCCATCCATTCGCGGTCGCGCGGCAAATGCCAGCCTGCAGGGCAAGCCTGACGGGCACCTTCCAAATCATACAGCTTTCCGCTGCGAGTGCAGTAGTTTTCCTTGTCCTCGTAGCACCAGGAATGGCCCGGCACTTCGTAGTTCACGTTCTGGGCGAACCATTCGCGGCCTTCCACCTTGATGGTGCGGTAAACCTGGCCATCGCGCGGGTCAGTAAACGAGCTCGACATGCTGCGGATATCGGCATGGTGCTGCTGCTCGGCCGTACGCAACTCGGCAACCTGCTTGCGCAAGTACTTTTCGCGGCCTTCGAGATTCGCCACCCAGTATTCCTGGGCCTTCGGATTCGCAAACTTGATTTTCAAGTCAGAAAGCGCATAAACATCGTCACCGCAAGCCAGGTCGACGCCCGCAATGTTCACGATCTTTTCTTCCTTGCCAAAGGTCATGGGCTTGTTGAAATACGAAATCCAGGCTTCCTTCGTGGAATTGCACAGACCGTAGAAATTGCCCTTCTCAATCTTGTCGGCAGGGACGGTCATGTTACCGGATGCCGAGAAGGAGAACAGGCCATCGTCCACCTTGAACGAAACCGGCTGTACTTCCTTGTAGTTGGTGTACTTGCCCATGCGGATATTGCCCGTAACCTTCACCGACGTGTAATCGCCTTCACCTTCTGCCTTATAGATTGCATCCCATGTCTTGGGCGGGACTGCAAAGGCGGCGACACCCATAAGGGTTACACACGCGAAAAACTTCTTACTGAAACAGATCATTTTCTGCCTGCCTTTTTGTTGAGAACATGAACAATGTTAGCATTTTTTCATCTTGCGGCAGGGGTCACGGGCTGCAATTATCTACATTTTAAGTATGGCAACAACACGTTACATTTTGCAAATCCACTGCCCTGACCAAAAAGGGCTTATCGCCGGCACCACGCAAGTCCTTGCAAAGGCTGGCGCAAACATCATTGACCTCCAGCAGCATACCGCAAAAGATATCGAGACATTTTTCCTGCGCGCCGTTTTCGACATGGAATCGGAAGACATCCAGGAAGTGTACAAGCACCTGGAAACGCTGGCCCCGCGCCTGGAACTCAACTGGAAACTCTTTGATACCTCCAAGACGGAGCGTGTCGCAATTTTCGTATCCAAGACGGACCACTGCCTGTACGACCTGCTCCTGAAGCACCGCGACGGGGACCTTCCCTGCGAATTTAGCTGCATCGTCGGTAACCACCCCGACTTGGGCCCCGTGGGCGGCACCTTCGGCGTGCCGTTCTACTACGTGCCGAGCAACCCGGACAAGAGCATCCCCGAGAACCGCTTTAGGGAAATCATCGCCGAGACCCGCACCGACACGGTCGTCCTCGCCCGCTACATGCAGATTTTGAGCGAAGCCTTCACCGAAGAATTCAAGTACCGCATCATCAACATCCACCACGGGTTCCTGCCGGCATTCAAGGGCGCCAAGCCCTACCACCAGGCATGGCACAAGGGCGTGAAGATTATCGGTGCCACGGCGCATTTTGCCACCGAAGACCTCGACCAGGGGCCCATCATTTGCCAGGATATCCAGCGAGTGCCCGAAACGGCTAGCATAGACGAACTAGTCGAACTCGGAAAGGATATCGAGAAGCGCACGCTTTCGCAGGCGCTCAAGCTCTGGCTCGAACACCGCGTGTTCGTGTACGCCGGAAGAACGTTTATTTTATAGGAGTTAACCATGTCCGAAGAAAATCTGAACAACGAAGTACAGCCGGAAGCCACCGAAGCCCCCGTTTCTGCCGATGCTACCACCCAGGTCGCCCCTGCAGAAACTCCCGTGAGCGAAGTTCCGCAGGAACCGGCCCCTGCTGCCGAGACCGAGGAACCGCAGGTCATCATCCAGAAGGAACGCGGTTTCGCCCACTATGTCGGATTTGCACTCCTGTGCGTGCTCTACATCTGCTTCTTCTTTTTGCCGGGTATCGCGCTTACCTTCGGCGTGAGCAGGCTTGTTCCGCTGCCCGGTGCCGCCGCCTGGATTTTCAGCGCCATCCTGAGCTTTGTCATTTGGCTCGTGTTCAAGCTGAAGATTAAAGGATTCAAGAAATCCTTCTACTTCTACATCGGACTGTGTGTCGTAGTCCTAGCCATCCTTATCGCTATCGAGGTCCTGACCGAGAACCTCAACGTGTTCTCTAGCATTTTCGCCCTCCTGAGCGGAGCGGCATAATCAATCCGGATTATTCCATGAATACCAAAGACTCTTTCGTTCATTTTCTCGTAGAAGCCGGGGCCCTCAAGTTCGGCAACTTCATTACCAAGAGCGGCCGCGAGACCCCGTACTTCATCAACACCGGAGAGTTTCGTACCGGTGCGACCCTTTCCAAGCTCGCCGAATACTATGCTAGCTCGTATATGGAGCACTTCGACGGCAAGGCCCAGAACCTCTATGGTCCAGCCTACAAGGGCATCCCGCTGTGCGCCGCCACCGCAATGAAGCTCAGCGACGTGTACGCCAGGAATCTCACGTTCACCTACAACCGCAAGGAAGTCAAGGACCACGGTGAAGGCGGTTCACTCGTCGGCTACAAGTATGCCGAAAAGACGAATGTCGTCATCATCGAGGACGTGATTACCGCAGGCACGAGCGTGAACGAGACCATGCAGGCACTTTCTCAAATCGAGAACGCCAACGTCATCGGGCTACTCATCTCAGTCGACCGCAGGGAAAAACTCGAAAACGGCAAGTCCGCACTCCAGACCGTGCAGGACGAGTACGGGATCGAGGCGCACTCCATCATCGATATCAACGATATCATCGCGTTCCTCGAGAGCGAAGAGAACCGCAAGGCAATCAATGCTCCCGAAGGAATCCTCGAGAAGGTGTACGCCTACCGCGAAAAATGGGGCGCAAAATAGCCTAGGCGAAAGAAGGGGACGCGTTGTTTAAGCGGTTTGCAATCGTCTGCGCAATTGCCTGCATCCTTACCGGGTGCGGGCCATCTTACCATTGGACGAAAAGCCACCCGCTCTACAGGCAAGTCCCCTACAGCACGCTTTCCATTACCGGAACCGAGAATGCCTTCATCCTGACCCGTTCTAAGTGGTTTGCGAAAAAACTCAATATCGACCCGCTGAAGGTACAGGCCGAAGCCACTCAGTTCTGCAAGCAGGCGTTCCTCGACGAAATGAAGCGCGCCTACCCCACTCTCAAGCAGATACCCGATTCCGTCGTGAACAGGTTCCCCGAGGAAAGCCAGAAGATTGACGATCGCGTGTTCATCAAGGGGCATTTCCCCGAGCAGGGCGTGAGCGTCACGGACGGCGGGAACATCCCCCCCTACATCCTTATCCTGCACGAATTCATCATCGGGACCGACATCAACCGCGAAGTGTTCTACGACTACGAGCTCATCCGCCAGGAAAGCGCGGAGAAAAAGACATCGAACAACCTGAGCATTGTACTTTCGTACACGCTGTGGGACAACGAGAATCAGCGCCCACTGTTCAGCGCCGTCGACGAAGTCCAGCGCCCGATTACAAAGATTAGCATAGACGACCTGCGAGCCGCCGTTGTCGAGGCGGCAAAGAGAATCCGCATCAACCTGTACGAAGGAGTCCGCAAATGAAACGCATCTCCTTCGCGATACTCCTGGTTTTCTCGCTTGCTACGCAAGCCCTTGCAGGCGATATCTACTTCAACAAGCACCCCGTGCTCTGGGAAAATCCCGACATTCTCATCTGGACGCCGGATGGCAAGAGCCCGATAGACCCGAAGGAACTCTGCCTTTCGCTCAAGAGGACAAACACGGGAATAGGCGAACCCAAGTGCCGCATTTTCGGTGAATGGGAACGCGACAGCGTCGCCCTGCACTATGCGAAATGGCTGCAAAAGAATATCGACCCGAAGTTAAACGACGAATACCTGCACATCCGCCACCCGGCTCTCATGGCAAAGGTTCAGCAGATAGAGGACAACATCGTGCTCTACCTCGCCGACAACGGGAACAGGGTTAACGTAGCCATATTTGACGAGACCTCCACGAACCCGAAGGTCGCAGGCTCCGTCCTGAAAACAAACGACAAGATTGCGCTCGGCGACGAGATTGCCCAGACATTCTTCTCCGGAAAGACAAAACGCAGGCTTTCGAAAGAGGAGCGCAAGAAGCTTCTCGACGAGCCCGACGAGTTCTACCAGGAAGTACCCAAGTTCCGCGCCTGGGCGGGAGTTTCCATCGGATACTCGCAAGCGCATATCCCGCTTACACCCGACGACTGGACCGAAAGCCACACGAAAAGCAAGGTGAGGAACTACAGGATTACCAAAGATTCCGTGAGCCTCTGGAACTTTATCGAAGACGACGACCCGTTGCTCTCCGTGCACGTAGGCGGAATCTGGTATGGATTTATCGGCCTAGAACTCATCTATCGATTCGCCAAGCACAAGGTCAAGACAGACGAGCGCGACACCGTCTACGAGGAACTGGACCACTGGAACTTCTACCAGCACGAAGTCGGGCTCAACGCCATGTTCGCAAGGTCCTACACCATCAAGAAATGGCTAGACATCGACCTGTTCGCCTTCCTCGGATTCCAGTACAGTTTCTACGTCGAGGACATTGCGCTCAAGGACGATGTCAAGAAGCCCTCAAAGGCATACAATGTCCGCATCCGGTTCGAGGAGGCCTACAAGGGCGGGCTAATCGGCGGAGGCGCCCAGTTCGTATTCTTCAAGCACTACGGCATCGCTCTACGCACAGGCATTTCGAGCCGCGGGCGCGACATGTACGTCGATCCGACGCCCGATGCGGCCGCCGCCCCCTCGGTTATCGGCGGTTCTACCATAGACTGGTTCGCCAGCGTCGGTCTGGAATACCACTGGAGCCTGTAAATTTGCTAAATTTGCACGCACTATGAGTGAAAACAATATTGAAGAGAAGAAAGAAGAAGTAAATCCGTTCCTGACGCCTGTCAACATTATAGAACCCGAGCACCCGCTCCCCGACTACACATTCGACATGCTCCCCGAAGAACAGAAGAAGGTTCTCGCGGAACACGGCTGGACCCAGCTGATGCCGGTTCAGCGCAAGACCATCCCCTACATGCTCGCCGCCCGCGATATGCTGGTGCAGTCCAAGACCGGCTCGGGCAAGACCGGCGCCTACGTACTCCCGCTCTTGCAGGTTATCGTTCGCGACCACATTTTCCCACAGGCACTCATTCTGGTGCCGACCCGCGAGCTCTGCATGCAGGTGCAAGACGAAATCGAGAAACTCTCGAAGGGCACTGGCATCCGCTCGGTCGCCATCTTCGGCGGCGTGAGCTACGAGCCGCAGCTTAAGGCCCTCAAGAACGGCGTACATATCATCGTCGCCACCCCGGGCCGCCTCATGGACCATGTACAGCGCGGCAACGTCGACTTCCTCGACATCCGTGACCTGGTGCTCGACGAAGCCGACGAGATGCTCTCGATGGGCTTCTACCCCGACATGCAGCGCATCCGCAAGTACCTGCCCAAGATGATTTCGTGCACGATGTTCAGCGCGACCATCCCGCAGACGGTGAAGAGCCTCGCCCGCGAATTCCAGCGTCCGAGCGCCGAATTCCTCTCGCTCAGTTACGACAAGGTCATCGCAAACAACCTGGAACACCGCTGGTATCCCTGCGACGTGATGGAAAAGGATTCCATGACCATCAAGGTGCTCGAATACTACAATCCCGACAGCTGCATGATCTTCTGCAACAAGAAGAGCGACGTCAGCTACCTGGAACAGGTACTTTCGGGCTACGGATTCAAGGTCGGCGCCCTCAGTGGCGACGTGGCGCAGTCCATGCGCGAAAAAACACTGAACGCCTTCCGCGAAAAGAAGCTCCGCATCCTCATCTGCACCGACGTTGCCGCCCGCGGTATCGACGTGGACCACGTGACCCACGTAATCGTGTACGACCACCCGGCCGACCACGAAGTCTACGTGCACCGTAGCGGACGCACCGCCCGTGCCGGCAGGAGCGGGCTCTGCATTTCGCTTATCACGCCGGTCGAAGAAATCGAAATCCGCCAGACCGCAGCAGACTTTGGCATCAACTTCATCAAGATGGAACCGCTCACCGGCGAGGAGATTGCAAAGAAGGTGAGCGACCGTACCCGCGTGAGCCTCGAACAGGAAAGGAACCACTTCGGAGGCCAGAAGGCGACCGAACGCATCAGCCGCATGCTCCCGCTCGTAAAGGAACTCGCAAACGGCCCCGTCGAAGACCAGATGCTGCTCGCATACCTGGTGGACCGTTACGCCTGGAAGAAGTGATATAGGTTTAGGTAAGTAAAATGGCTAAAATCAAGGTAAAATCCGCAAAAGAAATTGAACTCATCCGTGATGCCGGCGCGCTTGCCGCCGAAACGCTCATCCGTGCGGGTGAAATGTGCAAACCGGGCGTCTCTACGCTCGAAATCGACGAATTCATCGGCGACTACACCCGAGCCCACAAGGGTATTTCTGCCTGCATGGGCTACCACGGCTACCCGCGCTACGCCTGCATCAGCATCAACGAGGTCGTGTGCCACGGCATCCCCAACGCGCAGACCATCCTGAAGGATGGCGACATCGTGAACATCGACATCACGACCATCCTCTCCGGCTACCACGGAGACACGAGCGCCATGTTCTGCGTAGGCAAGGTATCCAACATAGCACAGGAACTCGTCGACACCGCCAAGTTCTGCATGGAAGAGGGTATCCGTGCAGCAGGTGAACAGGGGGCCCGCTGGTGCGACATCGGTTGCGCCATCCAGGACATCGCCGACGAGCACGGGTTCAGCGTGGTGGAAGACTACTGCGGCCACGGCATCGGGCGCGGATTCCACGAGGAGCCGACCGTTCTCCATTTCCGTAATAACGAACGCGGTCCGTTCATCGAAGTCGGTAACGTTTTCACCGTCGAGCCCATGATCAACGTGGGCCGCCCGGGCACCAGGACGCTCAGCGACGGCTGGACGGCGGTGACACGCGACGGAAGCCTCTCCGCGCAGTGGGAACACACTGTAGTAAAGACCAAGAACGGCATCGAAATCCTGACCCTACCCCGGTAAACGGAAGAGCATGTCCATACTAGGCAACATCAGGGACAAGGCCGTAGAGTCCTTTATCCGCAAGAACGAAATCGTCCAGCGATTCGGCTCTATCCAGGATGTTGCCATCGATTCCGACGTAAGGATTGCGAGCGTGAAGATAATCCTCCGCGGAGAGACGCAGACAACGTTGTTCAGAGGTTACTACGGGTTCGAGGAAGGCGGCAAGGGTACGGAACTCGTGTTCGAGAAACTCACCTGCGACAGGACATGGATTAACGAGGCGCTCAAGCTCTATATGGACGGGCGCAAGCTCCGGTTCCCCGTCGCCGACTACAGTGGCGAGACTTTCGCAGGCCTTGCCGGCGGAATCGCGAAGATATTCTTCTAGAATGTGCGCTCCGGCGCACCCTTTTTTATATATTCATGGAAAAAGGAGCTTCTAATGTCCGAAAGCAAGAAAGAAACCATAGACAAACTGAAGGATAAGGCCGTAAATATCATTTTCGACCTCATCACGGAGATTCCGGACTCGCTCCACAACCCGACGAACACCCCCGAGGACAGGGTCAAGTTGCTCATCCAGCAGGCTTCGCTAAAGGCAGCCACGGTAAGCGCCACGCTATCGATCCCGGCAGGCTTCACGGGTATCCTCACCGCCATCCCCGACATCGCCGCCATCTGGCGCATCCAGGCCCAGCTTGTTGCCGATGTCGCCGCCACATACGGCAAGCTCGCCCTGCTCAGTCGCGAAGCCATGGTCTGGTGCCTGTTCCGCCATAGCGCGGCATCGCTCCTGAGAGACCTCGCCGTCCGCACCGGAAGCCGCATCGTCGTCCAGAAACTCTCGACAACCGCCCTCAAGAAGCTCGTCGAGAAGGTCGGCATCAAGATTTCGTCCACTTTCCTGAGCAAGTCCCTGCTCAGGGCCATACCCGCCATCGGCGCCATCGGCAACGGCGCCTACGCCTACTACGACACCAAAGAGGTCGGCAAGACCGCCGTTACGTACTTCAAGGCCCTTGTCGACCAGGAAGTGCAAGAAGAAAGCGAACCCAAGACCGACGAAGCGTGTAACACCAGCACGCAGAACCAGTAATACAGCCCACATTTCCCCAAACAAGCGGACTATAGCCCCTAGTCCGCTATTTTCGTCATCCTTAAAGCCCCAAATAGGCTCCCCTGCCCCTTGAATACCCCCCAAAATTTTCTATCTTTGGGCGCAAACTTCAAAAACATCAACTCCATTAGTGGAATAAAATATGAAAAACATAGAAAAGCACAGAAATATCGGTATTTCTGCCCACATCGACTCCGGTAAGACTACCCTTACCGAACGTATCCTCTACTTCACAAAGCGTATCCACGCTATCCACGAAGTTCGTGGTAAAGACGGCGTCGGTGCCACGATGGACTCCATGGAACTTGAACGCGAACGCGGCATCACGATTC
>Ga0247611_10010455_pt1 | contig 10905 bp, 7 predicted proteins | sample 177DNAGHGhighgp2_FD_192422 | JGI IMG/M metagenome (GOLD analysis project Ga0247611, IMG submission 192422) | Sheep rumen microbial communities from Palmerston North, Manawatu-Wanganui, New Zealand - 1770 DNA GHGhigh gp2 | ecosystem: Host-associated > Mammals > Digestive system > Stomach > Rumen ... | reverse complement strand
CCTCTCGCTCTCCAAGGGTTACGCCGTCACGCAGTCCTTCTTCAAGGAATACCAGCCGTACAAGGGCGAAATCCCGACACGCATCAACGGCGTGCTCATCGCGAAGGAACCGGGCGAAGCCGCCAGCTACGCGCTCTCCAACCTGGAAGATCGCGGCTACCTCATCATCGGACCGGGTGCGGAAGTTTATCCGGGCATGATCGTGGGCGAACACAACCGCGACGTGGATATCACTGTGAACGTCACCAAGGGCAAGCACCTCACCAACATGCGTTCCAAGTCCGCTGACGACATGATCCAGCTGACCCCGTACCGCCGCATGACTCTGGAAGAATGCGTTACCTTCATCAACGAAGACGAATGCATCGAAGTGACGCCGGAAATCCTGCGCCTTCGCAAGACCGAGCTCGACCCGATCAAGCGCAAGCAGATGTCCAAGAAGCCGGCCGAAGATGATGATTAATGAGACCGTTCGCGCTTAACTCGGGGATTGAATTACTCCGGTTGGCGCTCACTCTCGCAAAAGCGTGCAAAACGAGTGTCGCAAAATTATGCTTGCATAATTTTATGACCGAGTGAAGCCGCGGACGCCAAAGGCGTCAACCGCCCTCGGTTAACACCCGAGGGCTTTGTTGCTCATGGACGACCGTTCGCGAACGACTCTCGCGCTAAATTTCAAAAGCCCCGCACTGCGGGGCTTTATTGTTCACGGACGAGCGCTTGAACTTTGCTAGTCTTCCGTAGTTTCCACCTTGATGCAGCGGATGTACGAGCCTTCATTTGCTGTCGGGTTGTATTCAAAATGCAGCCCGCTATTCTGCACCACAACATTCGGCAAGAATTGCGTCGCTTCGCCGCTCCCTCTAAACACAGGGCCCGACGAATCATATCCGGATGAATAAATTTGGTACCCTGCAGGGAGTATGCTGAAGCCCACCTCGTCAATGCCGTTCCATCCGCGAGCCGTTTTCAGCGCCATGCTCGCCCTGTTCACTCCGCCAACAGAATTAAAAAGCGTCCGCCAGTCAGACTCGCTCGGGATACGCCACCCTGCAGGACATGTCGAAGCCCTATTGAAAGTGCGGTATAAGCGACCGGCCACGCTGCAACTTCTGGGATTCCAGTTGTAACAATACGAGACGTTACTTGTGTCAATGTAGTTCAAGTTTTCCGCCATCCAGGTCTGCTCACCCACCGTCACGGTCCTATAGACCTGATTATCGCGTTCATCCTTCAGCTCGCCATACTCTATATCCGGGTTAAAGCGTTCTTCCTTGGAAGCCAGCCAATTCCATGTGGTTGCATCAAAGTCATTTTTCACACAGCGAATAAATTTGTAATGGTATTTATCGTCACGTTCAAGTTTTCTGGAGGTATCTCTCACGGATACCGCAGTCGCCTCCTCACCCGAAGCGTCATACGACGTCCAATAGTTCCCTTCAAGGCCTAGGCGCGAAGAACTTACATATCCAAACAAGCGGTTCCATTCAGACGAACTGGGCAAGTGCCAGCCTTCCGGACAAATTCCCTGCGTAGGTTCTGTCTGCGTGCATTGTCTCGAAGTCGCCTTATAGCCGCAACCGGCGGCATCCCCCGAGAACACACCGGCAGAATCTATCGCATCTTTCCACTGGTAAGAACGGCCTAGCATCTCACAACACCTAGTGGTGCAGCTACCCTCACTGGAGTCCCCTTCCACCTTGTAATCGTAATCCAGGTTCTCGGCCATCCACATATAATCCCCGACATAGAGTGTCTTGTAGACATGGCCGTCGCGTTCGTCAGTCATGGTTCCATACTTCACGCCCTCCGGAAGTAGCCTTGCCACAAGTTCCTCGCAGCTTTCAAGAGAACTGCTAGACACTTCCGCCAATTTACCTTCGCTGGAACTGCTCGACGAGCCCGCTTTTTTGCTCGAAGACGAAGCATCCTTTTCGGCAGAGGAGGATTTGCCTTTCCCGCTCGACGAAGACCCGTCTTTCTTACCAGACGACGAAAGTTCACCATCGTCACTCGGCCTTGTCATAAACGACTCGTCGTCATCGCAGGCAACAATACAAAACAACATCGCGATAAAAACACACAAACGTTTCATAACTCCTCCTAAAAAATTTCTTTAGACAAACCCGAGGCGACCTTCCCCGCTCTGGAGAAATTCGTCCATGTAGTTCTTCGCTATCTGGCAGGCTTCAGGCAGGTCGTGCCCAAGCGCCACGTTCGCAAGTATTGCAGAAGAGAGCACGCAGCCCGTGCCGTGTTTGCCCTTGCCGGGGAGCCGCGGGCTCCTGAACTTGCACAGTTCGTCCTTGTACCACAGCGTATCGACGGATTCCTTGCCCCGCGCGTGCCCGCCCTTCAGGAGTACCGCAAAGTCCTGCCCCATGTGGATTTCGCCGCGGGATTGCGCAAGCCCGAGCCCCAGGTAGGCAAACTCGTCCTGGTTCGGGGTCACGAGATCAATCGACTTCATTACAGGGATAAACTTGTCGGTCTCGCGCATAAAGTGAAACCCCGCCGAAGCACTCGCAATCGGGTCCCACACGATAAACGCGTCCGGAGATTCATTACGGACAAACTCGACGATTCGCTTGAGCGTGCGCGCCTTCTCCACAAGGCCAATCTTCACGTACTTGAACTTGTGCCTTTTAAAGAGCGTTTCGAGCTGTGCCTCGATGCGGTCCCATATGACCCAGCCCGGGGCGACAAATTCATCCTCGTTCTGCTGCGTGAGCGCCGTACATACCGCCTGGCCGTACACGCCAAAATGCGCCATCGTCTTGATGTCGGCAACAAAGCCCGCACCGGCGGAGCCGTCAAAGCCCGCCACAGTAAGCGCATATGTCATTTTTTCGCTGGACATATCAACAAAATAAATAAAAATTAGCGCAGCATAACCTTCTTTGCAAGGCTACGGGCACCGTCGCGCACGCGCACAACGTACACACCCGCCTGGATATCCGAAACATCTACCGCCGGCATGGCGAAGCCCTTCTTGGCGATAGCACCATTGAGCGTCACGAAGTCGTAGGTAGCACCCGCGGAAAAGCCCTTGAACAGGAGAGTCTTGCCCGCAAGGGTTACGTCCACGTCCGGCAATACGCGGCTTGCCTGGGCCTGAATGATCGGGTCATCCGGGTTGTCGCAGAAATTCCTCTTGAGGGCCCTGTCATAGCAGAACCCAGGTTCATTCTCGGCGATTTTCTTCTCGCCCTTGCAGGTTCCCTTGGGTCCGAGCTCGAAGATGCGCGCGATGCCCTCGATATCCACAGTATCGCGGTGCCCGAAATAGAAGTACCCCACGGATTTCAACGCTTCGCGGCAGTTCGTGGTGTCCTTCCCGCTCTTGTCCGTCCGTTCAAAGTCCTTCAGTTGGAGATTCACGGTTTTCGGTTCGCTAGTCTTTGGCAACACCACACCGCACTGGCTTGTCGAGAAATACATGTCGTGATCGGAGGTATAGGTCAGGCAGAACCCTTCAAGGTCCGGGAAACTGGTGTAATAACGGTTCGGTATCAAACTCACCTCTTTCGGAGTGCTTTGCGAATAGGAGATATCATTGACAAACGCCCTGTACTTGTACGCGAAGTAGCAAAAGCTATCCATGGTCACCTGATGGGCATCCGTACGGGATACAAATCGCGGAGGAGACGCCATCCTCTTATACGGGAATAGCACCCTGGGATATTCGCCACCTAGCGCACTTAGCACATTGAAATAACCCTCATCGAGGCACTCGGTAGAATCCTTGTAGTAGCAGAATTCCCTCTTGGTAAATGCGAGCATTTTGCCATCGAACCAGAGGCCGTCATTATTCACATATTTCTGGACAATCTTATCGCGGTAATCAGAAAATTCCGCATAAGTGTGTTCGGCAATCACCCTCTCGGCGCCCCAATCATACTTTGTACCGTCTACGTAATACTTGCCGGCACATTCGCTAATCAGGCCGTCATTTTCGTACGCGATGATGTTCAGGTGTTCATCGCCGAAATACGAATCCGTAAGCACCAGGTCCTTGACGACTCCACGGTCGTCAATGTCGTTAAACATGGCCAACTTTTTGCCGCTAGTAAATGCATACGATGTCACATAGAGGCCCGAAACGGAATGGCCATTGCCATCGAAAGTTCCCGTATAGCCGTAGTAATCCGGGAGCGACCTTATACCGTCAATCGGAATCCACTGGGGGAAATCGCAGGGGTAGTTCATCTGGACACATTCAGAAGCGATGACATTCTTGTTGAACACGATATCGTCGAGAAGAATGGCGCTGGTGTTCGGGTAGGCAAACATGTAGTTGACGTAGTCCGCATACCAAAGCAAGTGCGCGGGGGTCTTTATCTGGTACACGCTGTCCTTGAGTTCGGGCTTGGCCGCCTCGTCGAAAACAGGATGCCGGTCACCCTTTTTCCAAAGTCCGAAGGCAATGCGGTTGAAGGCATCCACAAGGGAATCGCTCGCAAACGTCGCCGAATCCAGGATGCCCGAATACTGTTTCGGACGCGCACCCTCTACGGAATAGTTGTTCGTCAAGTTCGTGTAAGTACTGCTGAAGGTCTGCTCACCATAAATATCCCTTCCGTTCAAGCCTGCAATGACTTTCCCGTAATTGAAGGAATGCGTAACGGTATCCGACGTCCCGAACACCTCGCCTATCAAACCGGCAATATAGTTATAGCCTTTCACGAGGCCGGTGTTGTAGGAATACCTTATGTTACCGCCATATCCAAGAAGGCCACCAATATTGCTGGTCCCAAAAACGGAAGCCGAGTTGTAGCACTTGTCCAGCGTAGCACTCGTGCCACCGCCGGCCACACCGCCCACCAATGACGATCCACGAACATAACCGTCGTTGTGACAATAGAGAAGATACCCGTAGAGCCCGCCTACTACACCGCCGACAAAGCCGTTACCGACGACAACTCCGGAAAAACTGCTGTTATACATGCGTCCGCGAAGGTAGCCGGCCACACCGCCTACATCGCCATGCCCACGGATATAGGAATCCACGATATTCAAGTTCTCGATTGTAGCACCGTAAGCTGCCACGCCGAAAAAGCCCACGCTATCGCGCTCGGGCATATCGATATACAGGCCGCTTATCGTGTGGCCTTGACCGTCGAACCTTCCGGTATAATAAACTTTTTGCGATTTTCCTATGGGGACCCACTTTTCCAGCTCGCACGGATCTTCCAGCTCCAGGCAAGACGGCGCCGGGGGAATCGTATCGACCGTATCGCGAGCAGCCGCGGCGACCTTCTCGGGATCGAGCAGGTTCTTGTTGATGGTGATATCGGCATCAAGCCGTGCGCAGGTTTTCTCGGACGAGTCGCGGGAGTTTACCATATCGGCAAAGCCATACAGTTCCGCGGCATTAGTAATAAGGTAGCAGCCGTCGGAATCTTTTTTGGGCATTTGCGGGGAAACAAGTGCGTTGGCGCTAAAAACGGCCAACAAGATGAATGCAATAAAAAGCTTATTCAAAATTTTCTCCTTTCCACTTACTCCAAATATACATCAAAAATTGCGGCTCGGCTATACTATTTTCCGTTATAGCGTTCCATGCACTTTTCCATGCCAAGCTTAAAGTAGCATTCTACAAGCGCCGGGACCTTGGAAATGGCCTCTTCGAAGGCCGGGCGGTCCTCGGGAGAGAACTTCGCGAGCACCCAGTTGCTCAAATCAAATTTCGGGGGGCACTTGCCCACGCCAAAACGGATACGCGGGAACTTGTCGCCCACGTGCTCGATGATGTTCCTAAGCCCGTTCTGCCCGCCATGACTGCCGTCCTTGCGGCAACGGATACGGCCCACATCCAGGTTAATGTCGTCGCTGAAGACCAGCAGGTGGTCGACCTTCACCTTGTACCAGGTCATAAGGGCCTGCACGGCCTCGCCCGAGAGATTCATGTACGTCTGCGGTTTGGCGAGCAGGCATTCCTCGCCCGCGATGTTCACCTTCATGGTGAGCGCCTTGTGTTCGCTTTTCCAGTCCTTGTTCGGGTCGGCAAGCTTCTCGACTGCCATGAAGCCCGCGTTGTGGTGCGTGTTAGAGTACTGAGTACCAGGATTTCCGAGACCAACGATAATGTACATGATTCAAATTTAGAAAATTAATCCCTGACGCAACGGACAGAAAGAAATCCATCCGAAGCATCTTCCACAATGCTTGCAGATTCGTTAGACAAATCGGCGTAATAAATGCTATCAGGATAAATTTTGGCAGAAGAGGTCCAGAAAGCAGCAAATTCACCCGTGCTAAAGAAAAGGATCGGTTCATAATATGGACCATACCCCGCAATACGCGCCCCATTATAGTAAATAGGAATATAGGGATCCAGCGTATAGGAATCGACCTCGTAGCCCTGTGAGTTCAACTCATTCCGCTGGCTTTCGTCTCCCGTGAAGTATGGTGCCTGCGACAAGTCGATTCCGTCAAATTCAACGAAGGCACCTTCACCCTTATGCTCCAAAAGAGACCAACCATTGATAAAATCCGCATAGGTCGCCGAAGGCCACTTTATCTGGAAAACAATACGACCTCCAGCAGGGATCGAACTTTCGATGTGGATCGGCAAATAACATTCACCGTTCTCATCTACGGTCTGTTCTCCAAAGCTGACTTGGGGTTCACCTAAACTGATGGGCTTTTCCAGAGCAGGGGTCGCCCCCAGATAGAAACGGAGTTCAAGATTATTGAATGCACTTGACTCATTATTGACGATTTCGACAAAGAAGTCTCCACAGTCGTACCAGGCATGATACTCATTGCACCTATCCGTATTCTGATACGCCGTAGGTTTTATCAGGACATCGATCTTTGCATCGGTATTCAATTCGCGGTATGTTTCCATATCGACATAGCTGGCGGCTCCAGCAGCCATGGCAGAAAAACCATAATCATCTGATCCGCTCATGCCGACCTTCCAGCCACTCGTAGACTTGAGCTTTGTTCCCGAATTGTCACCTACATAATAGAAAAGAGTTCTCCACTCCGCTTCACTAGGGACATGCCACCCATCAGGGCAAATTCCATCTAGCGGCCAACCATAAAGGCGGCCATAACTGTTGCAGTTTTCCTCCAGATAAACAAAGCACAAACTTGCTGGGGTATTGTAATTCAGATTTTCGGCCATCCATTCCTGACCCCCGAGAGTAACAGTCCTGTAGGTCCGTCCATCACGGTAGTCGGTCATTTCACCAGAAACACCATCTTTCCCGCTGGAATCCTCCGGGCCATACTCATCTTCGATTTTCTGCGCATAGTCGGTGCAGGCGCATAGTAATGCGACAACGGAAAAAGAAACTATGACGCCGAAGAAGTTTTTCATATATCAGAACCTTCTACAATCTAATCCCTGATGCAGCGAACGCTGTTTCCATCATGTGCATCGGGGTTGTCACGCACCATAGCACTATCGGAGTCAAAGCGAAGATCCATATTATATGCGGCAGTGCTGTTCTGCACCCTGGAGTTACTCCAGAAATAGGCACCCAAGGTTTTATCGGTAAAATCATGATAATATCCACGGCGACCGGCAGGGAGTGCCGTAAAACCATAGTCATCAGTACTGACAGCACCTGTTTCCCAACCCTCCATGGACTTAAGGCGTGCTCCAGCCACGGCTTTCCCACCAACAAGATCAATCAGCGTATTGAATTCTTCCGGTGAGGGCATATGCCAGCCATCGGGACAAGCCAATTGAGCAGATTCCCATGGATAAAGACGTCCATACCTTTCACAATTTTCTTCTTCATATTCAAAACAGAAACTGTCTTCATTTTCGTAATTCAAGTTCTCCGCCATCCAGGTCTGGGAGCCGATGGTTATGGTCCTGTAGGTCTGTCCGTCGCGATCGTCAAAGAGGTCTTCATCCTGAAAAAAGTCAACAGACGAAGACGAGGTACCCGCGCTACTGGACGAACTAAAGCCTTCGCCATTCATAATGCAACGGACACTGTTTCCATCGGCAGAATCATAGTTGTCTCGTATCGATACATAGCCAGAGCCATCCATTACTAGATTATATCCAGAAACACCATTTGGCGCTATGGAATTGCTCCAGAAGAACGCCATTGTACCTTCATGAGCGTAATTACCATCATTGCCCCTAAATCCGCCAAAGAGTGCAGAAAAACCAGAGGAATTTTCGTCGGGAATGAAATAACCCCAGTCGGTTTCCTTCCTCAACGCAATACCAGCATCATCCCCCACCGTCGCAAGCAGAGTATCAAACTCTTCTGGCGAAGGCAGATGCCAACCATCCGGACAAGCTTCCTGTGCAGCTGTCCAAACATAGAGGCGACCGTAATCGACGCAGTAGAGTTCTTCATCGTTATAACAATAACTGTCATCCATTTCAAATCTGAGATTCTCGGCCATCCATGTCTGCGAGCCGATTTCTATAGTCTTATAGGTCCGGCTATCGCGACCGTCAAAGAATTCCCCAAACGAGTATTCAAACGAACGTTGACTGGAAGAAGACTCGGACACAGAACTACTTGAAGACCGATCAACTTCTCCGTAAAGACAGCGTATGGAATAACCGTAATTCCGGCTCCCTTGATTCAGGCGAGCCTCTTCATAGTCACTGCGCATGATTAGGTAGTTCGCAAGGGTATCGTTATCACCCTCTGTCGAACTCCAGAACCCCGCGGTAAAACCTTTACCATCATAATACCCTTCATAGCCCAGCATGCCCGCAGGCAACGCGCTGAAGCCAAAGGAATCCACACCATTACCGCCATCGTCCCATCCCTTGGTAAACTTAAGCATTGTCGCGGCCGTAGACATGCCACCAACATTCCCTATCAGCATTTCAATTTCCATTCTTGTAGGCAAGTGCCAACCGGCGGGACAGGCATACAATGCGGCATTCCACTTATAAAGACGGCCATACGTATCGCAATTCCGGTTATTGTCCTCGTAGCAATAGCTATCCCCAGTTTCGTAATTCAGGTTCTCAGCCATCCATATCTGGCCTGCAATATTAATTGTCCTGTACCCACGGCCATCACGGCCGTCCGTCATGTATCCGTACAAGGTATCCTTAATCTCATTGTCAGCCATGCTGGCATCATCCGGGTCGAACTCGTCCTTGATTTTCTGGGCATAGTCGGTACAGGCGCACAACAGTAGCGCGACCAAGGCAAAAAGCCAAGACATCAATAAAAAAGTATTCGTACGCATTTCAATATTCCTACCAAACGAGGAAAGTCACACCCAAAGCGAAACCGAAACCTCCAAGCGCAGTCAATCCCCAGCCAATATTCCGAATGGTCTGATTTGTCTTGGCCTCGTCCATTTTTTCCTGATAATTTTCAGCATTCGCAGTCTGGTAACACTCTTCTGCATAATTATTGAAAAGAATGCCCAACGTTATGCCTGCACCCAGCAATGCTGCTGATACCGGCAGAAGCCAGGCAGCATGGTCAATCAGGTCGGTAGAAGAACTCGTATTCACGTTCGAGGGAATGCTCGTTCCGGGTTCAGGTTTCGATTCCGTCTTGTCCTGGGCGACACCGCGACGTTTCCTCAGGGGCGCACCGCCCGAAACATTACCGCGGCCGTTTGATTCCTGCACGACGTATTCGTAATCGACAGTCTCCCCGGGAAGCAGCGTAAGGTCCAGGGCTGTCCTGGAGGAGCCCTCGCCTATTTCAATCTTCGAACACAGGGGCACACTTCCCAGATACGGTGTCTCGCCAACCGAGTTGCCATTGACAAACACTGGGAGCTTGAGAGGTTCGCCCGATGACTTGCTTGCCGAAAGCGAGATACCACTCGCAACCGGCACGAGAGCATCCTTGAAAGATTCTTCCTTCCCCTTGTAGATTCCGACCTTGAAAGATACAGGCTTGTAGCAACGGTGGGTAAGTTCCACGGCATGGACTCCCGGATCCAGCTTGACTGTGCCGGGGACCTGTTCGTTGCCGTCGACCGTCATCTTGAACTCAGAAAGCGTTCCACCGGCCGATAGCACGGGATCGACGACAAGAGTTCCGTAGCGCGGCACGAGGTCGAGCGAAATCTGCTGACCGTTGCCGGTAATTGAGAAAATCCCTTCGGCATCCTCGTGCTGGTCGAGCACAGCGAGGAAGCGGTGTTCGCCTGATTCGAGGAGGACCTGGCACGGAGTCGACGTGCACTTCGGCACCGGACGGCCGTCAATGCTCAGCGCGGCGCCCTGCGGATTGGTCGTGACATGAATCGCGAAAGACTGGTTTTCCGCACCGTCGAAGCCGGTTCGAATAATTCCCTTCGCACCGCCGCGGACCTTCTTGAAAAATTCGGGAGCCTTCGTCTTGACAATTTCCAAAAGGGCATCCACATCGGCACCAAGTCCATTAAAGCTAGCAAGGAGCTTGTTCCCGGCAGTCTCGTAGATTTCCGCACTGATGGCGAGCTTCGAGCCAACCTTGCTGACACGCGCCTGCGCCACGTAGTCGGCCTGAATGTTCTTACCTGTCTCCACGAGGCAGGTTCCCTCGCAGTCCTCGATCGTTTTCCCGGGCGGCAACATCTCCTGGATATTCTCGCGGGTCATGATGGTAAAGTTCTGTTCGGCAGGGAGCTGCTGTACTGCCTGTTCACGGAGCATGTTGGTCACATACAGGCGTTCCTGCACCGAAACGACATCCTTGCTATCGGAAACTGTTTCCAGGACGGCGACATACTTTGCGAAAGAAGTTCCCGCAAAGACGGCCAAAACGAGAAAGACATTAATAAGGCGGCTCATACTCAATAAATAAATTTTTTTTGCAATAAAGCAACACCGCCCAGACCCCGTGTGATTATTTAGACACCGAGGGAAACGTCTTTTTCATGCAAAAAGGGCCTGCCAGAGTCTGGCAGGTCCCCTTGTAAAACCGAGCAAGAAATTACTTCTTTTCTTCGGCAGCCGGA
>Ga0247611_10010454_pt1 | contig 10905 bp, 9 predicted proteins | sample 177DNAGHGhighgp2_FD_192422 | JGI IMG/M metagenome (GOLD analysis project Ga0247611, IMG submission 192422) | Sheep rumen microbial communities from Palmerston North, Manawatu-Wanganui, New Zealand - 1770 DNA GHGhigh gp2 | ecosystem: Host-associated > Mammals > Digestive system > Stomach > Rumen ... | reverse complement strand
ATCTCACTTGGGAACAAAACAAGCCGAAATCGTACGCAAGTGGGACCTGGAGTGCTCTCATGAGTACAAATAGCGTCGATATCGTACTTAACCGGCACTAACTTTATTACGAATCTTTTTATAACAATGACATTGATGACGAGGCATTTGAAAAACGCTCGTGGAAGACAAGTCTTTTTAAAACGACACCTAGAAAAACAGGTCATTGAAAGACGTGCCCCCTAAAGACGATTTCCCTAAAAACGATCCTTTCACTGAATACTCGAATCTTTGGAAAGAGTTTTTTGGGAGGTGGGGGTAAAGTCTTGTGAATGAGATTTTTCGGGAGTTAAATACTCTGGGAATGAGGATTCTGGGGCTAAAGGGGTATCCTGGCCAGATAGATTCCGGCCCTTGGGCGGCCGTCCGGGCGTGTGAGTTCGTGGGAGGAATAGTATACGACCTTCAACTCACCGTCTTCGATAAGGAAACCAGGATAGCTGTTGTCGCCACCGGAAGGAAGAGTCTTCCATAATTCGAAGTCTCCTTTTTCGTTTTCTCTCCATAGGCAGGTTCTTGTCTCTCCGCTCTCAAAATAGGCACGCCCTCCGATAAGCAGTGATCCGTCCGGAAGAACGGCCATTTCGGGTCCCCCTATCTGGAAACGCAAAGGCGTGAGGTCCCACTCGGTGTAAGGCGGCCTGCTCACTCCGATGTATGCTTTCCTGTCCCCTTTGTCACGGCGTATGAGCAAGACCATCCTGCCGTCGGGAAGGAAACGCACGGTTGATTCGTTAGGAAAACCGTCCAGGGCGATAGTTGTAACCTTCTCGAAATGAATACCGTCCGAGGTCTTGAGCAGTTCCAGGGCATTGTCCTCGACATCTCCGTAAGAGACGGTGTAGCCTGTCCCGTCGTGCCAGGTCACTCTCCAGAACCAGGCTGGCCTGTCCTCGTTTTCATAAACCACGGGAGCCGGGTCGCTGAAAGTGCGCCCGTCGGAGCTGAATGATACTTGCGGAACCCTATCGACCAGTTGCTTGTCCACATATACAGAGCCTCCCTGTATCACCATCAGGCGGCCGTCGGCAGTGACCGAGAGCTTAGGGTCACGGAGGTCGTAACCTTCTTTCGAAAGCAGCGCCACGCTCTGCCAATGCTTGCAGTCGGTGGAACGCAGGATGCGGGTTTTTCCTGCCGCAACGCCGTTTTCATCGAATATATGGCTTACACCTTCGCGGAAACTCACATAACAGGCACCGCCGTAACGCACGATGGAAGGGAATGCGCTGTAATCATTGTCCCATATACGCTCTACCGTGGTTCTTTCCTTCTTGCATTTGAAATCGTAGAGGAAACGATTTTCCGACTCGGCATAATAAGGATCCTGCTTGTCCCTGTCTGGGCCGCATTCCCGCTGGGTATAACCGGAGAAGTACATGCGATAGCTTCCCTCAGGCAGCCGGATGAAGTTGAAATAGTTGGTGAGTATTTCTACGGGCGATTCAGGGAACTCGACCGGGACTATCTGTTGCGGATCATGGCGGTATCCTGTCAACACGAGGGCCGCGGTAAGCGCTATGGCGAGACAGTACTTCATTTTCGGATAATAAAATGTGACCGAGATATTTGTGGACCGGTCCGGAAGGTACACATTATTACTCAATAATGCAAGTTCGTGTAGAGGCGGCAGGGTGGAATAATAATTTGAAAGTAAAATGAGTAAAAAAATCTATTAAACGTTTTAAATATACGTTGGGCGCGCCTGTAGCGGAGGTTATTAAAATGCATCTAAAATAATTGTTATTGTTTATATGATTGATTTATAATTATTTAAGATGAAAACTAAAAAGAAATTCCCAAAAAAGAATAAAAAATATTTGCGCATAAAAAAATAATACTATATCTTTGTCCTCGGGTTGAGCAAGGAGGTTCTCTCCCATATCAACCTATTGGTTATTAGTTTTAGTGTTATTAATTATGTGGTTAGAGTGAGAGTCCACGCGGGATGCGTCGACCCTCATTTTTTTTGTCTTTGAGTGCAGATATTCCTAACTTTACGTGCTTAATCCATATAATGCGGTTAACACGACACTGAGATGCAGACAAAGAAATCCTTCAAGTATTGGCAATGGCGCGTCATCATTTGCTCGATGGTAGGCTATTCCATTTTCTATTTTGTCAGGAAGAATTTTTCATTCGCAATGCCGGCCCTTGGGGCAGAATATGGCATCACCGACACCAATTTCGGTATCATCCTGACGCTGGTAGGTATCATTTACGGTATTTCCAAGTTCGTCAATGGATTCATAGCTGACAGGTCCAATCCGAGATGGCATCTTGCCCTCGGCTTGACAGCCTGCGTGATCCTGAACCTGGTTTTCGGATGGAGCGCGGACCTGAGCCACGCCATCACGGGACAGGACGGCGGACCGGATTTCATCAATGCGATGGTTGCCATAATGGCGGTGCTGCTCATCCTCAACAATGTATTCCAGGGATGCGGCTTCGCGCCATGCAACCACCTTATGGTCAACTGGGTTCCACCTAAGGAGCTGGCCACTAAGATGTCCATCTGGAATACGGGCCATTCGATCGGTGCCGGTCTTGCCGCCGTCCTTTGCGGCTGGATAATCGGTCATCTGGGAACCAACCTGTCTTCGAATCCTGAAATCGTCTCCAAGGTAGCTGACAATCTGGGCAAGGAAATGTCCGACCCTGCAGTCATGACGGCCGCTTCACACGTGGGAGCCTGGCAGTGGTGCTTCTGGATACCAGCTTTCATCGGTGTCCTTGGAATAATCCTGATTGTCGCGACACTCAGGGACACCCCTTCTTCTGTCGGACTGCCGGAGCTACCAGACACCAAGACCGAACTTGATGAGGACGAATCCAAGGAAGCCTTCAGAAAATTCATCCGCGAGAAAGTCTTGAAGAACAAGATCGTATGGATCCTGGCGATCACCGATATCTTCGTTTACATAGTAAGGTTCGCAGTCCTGGACTGGGGCCCTAAGTTCCTCCAGATGGGAGAAAACCACCTTTCCCCGATGTGGGCCGGAGCGACCATAGGAATATTCGAGCTCTTCGGCTGCCTCGGAATGCTTTCCGCCGGCTGGATAACCGACCACCTGTTCGGAAGCAAGGCCCAGCGGGTCTGTGCTATTGAAATGGCACTCACCGCCTTATGCCTCATAATCCTGCATCTTCTGCCGGCCGGATCCAGCCCGGTCCTGATGCTCTTCCTGCTCGCCATCGCAGGTTTCTTCCTCTACGGCCCGCAGGCGCTGCTGGGAGTCACTGCTTCCAACCAGGTCACCAAGAAGGGAGCCTCTTCAGCCGTGGGTATCATCGGCCTGATGAGTTATCTCAGCGTCCTCTTCACCGGAGTGGGTATCGGAGTCCTTTCCGACAAGTTCGGAGACTCTTTCTGGAACAACCTCTACCTCATCATGGCATGTATCGCAGTGGTGGGAGGTTTGATAGTCGCCACCCTCTGGAATATCAAAGATGACGGCTATATTCACGAAGAACCGGAAAAAAACACTACTTTTGCCGACCAGGAAACAAAATAAAGAAACAAAAGAATATTATCATGGGATTATTGGAAGGAAAAACCGCCCTTGTTACGGGCGCAGCGAGAGGAATCGGAAAAGCGATCGCTCTCAAGTTCGCTTCGGAAGGAGCTGATGTGGCATTCACCGACTTGGTGATCAACGATGCGGCCCAGGAGACTATCAAGGAGCTTGAGGCTTTCGGCCACAAAGTCAAGGGATATGCGTCCAACGCAGCAGATTTCGAGCAGACTCACGAGGTCGTAGGCCAGATCCTGGCTGATTTCGGAAGGATAGACATCCTGGTCAACAACGCAGGTATCACCAAGGATGGCCTGATGCTCAGGATGAGCGAGGCTCAGTGGGACGCAGTAATCAACGTGAACCTCAAGTCTGCATTCAACTTCATACACGCAGTTACTCCGGTTATGGCTCGCCAGAGAGGAGGAAGCATCATCAACATGTCTTCAGTTGTAGGAGTATCCGGCAATGCAGGTCAGTGCAACTATTCGGCTTCCAAAGCCGGTATGATCGGACTTGCCAAGTCCATCGCTAAGGAAATGGGACCTCGCGGCATCAGGGCAAACTGCATCGCCCCGGGATTCATCGTCTCGGACATGACAAACGCTCTTCCTGAGGACGTACGCGACGCTTGGATCAAGCAGATTCCCCTTCGTCGCGGAGGCACGCCGGAAGATGTCGCTTCCGTGGCACTCTTCCTTGCCAGCGACCTTTCATCCTATGTCAGCGGACAGGTCATCCACTGCTGCGGAGCGATGAATTGCTAAGATTACTTGATCCCGTATTTTTTAAGGATCTTTACGATAGGCTTCCTTACGGACTCCGCCCAGAGGGTGTAGCCATGGTTCGTAGGATGCACACCGTCCACCGACGAGTCGTGACTCTTCATCGACGCGTCGGTGTTCGTTATCCAATAGACGTCCTTGTATTTCTTGCAGGCGATCTTCATAAGGCTGTCTGCCATCGCCATCTTGGCCGCTTCGTTTTTCTCTGCGGCCAGGCTGAAGCTGCGGCTTTCCCGCCAGATCGTTTTCTGGAATATGAGCGGGACACCCGGATGGGCAGCCTGTATCTTCTCGATGAACGGGAAGAGCCTCTCCTTGATCAGCTGCGCGGAAGGATTTGAAAATCCGTCGAATACGAAAGCATCTGCATCAACAGCGGCAAGGACGTCGGCGAAATATGGCTGGAGTTTGGAGTTGCCGCTGCATCCCAGGCTGAGGAACTGCAGTCCGGTCATCCTAGTGAGCTGGGCCGGATATGTCATGCCAGGCCTGGACGTGCTGGAGCCATGAGTATAGCTGGAACCGAATATCGCTATCCTGTGCCTGAACGGTACCGGAATGGCCTCGATCGTAGCCCCTTCTTCGATACCGATTCCCACCGAATAGAGTTCCGAATACAGCGGCAGGTATAGCAGGCACTCTTTTTCGGAGTGGTCCATGTCGGAGATGAGGCTGACATCCTTGTCTATATATTCAGGGGACCTGGCGGCCGCGGCTGCGAATATCCACTGTCCGTCCTTCTTGATATAGAGGTCGAAGCCGTGTCCTGCTATTCCGTTGGAGTTCTGGGGATATTGGACCTCGCCGAATTTCGGCCTGATGGTAATAATGCTGGAATTGGTCTTGAAGGCTACCGACATGCCGGAAGTCATCCTGACCTGGGCGTTCTCCCCCTTAGTGAACCCCTTGAATATCACGGTGTCAACCCGGTGATACGGGTTCGGCGTGTCGGGCATCAGGTTCCCTACGAGCGTGAGGTCGGATCCTTCGACGAAACGGAGTTTGACACCCTTTGGAGTCTGTGCCATCAGGGACAGGGCACAAAGCGCGGCTGCTAAAGCCAGAACGGTTCTTTTCATCTTATGTGGATTTAGAGTTTCCTTTACAAATATATTCAATTAACAGGTCAAATTGTCTATCTTTGCCCCGTAAATTCAAGTGGAAAATGAAAAAGGCGATTCAGTTTGGAGCAGGTAACATCGGCCGTGGTTTCATCGGGGCCGTCCTGGCTCAGGCGGGTTATCAGGTTACGTTCGCCGACGTGGTCGAAAGCCTGCTGGAACAGATCAACGAAAGGAAAGGATATACCGTACACGTAACTGACACGAACAGCTATGATATCGAGATTTCAGGTATCAAGGCCGTCCATTCCGGAAGCGAGGATGTGGTTTCTGCAATCGTGGATGCCGACATTATCACCACTGCCGTAGGAATCAGGATCCTCAAGTTCGTGGCTCCTTCCATTGCCAAGGGCCTCGAGGCCAGGATGGCTGCGGGGGTCGAGAAACCTCTGAACGTGATGTGCTGCGAGAACGGCTTGAAAGCCACCTCCCAGCTGAAGGAACTGGTTTTCGCCCAGCTAGATGATGCGACGAAGGAGTGGACCCTCACCCATGTCGGATTCCCTGACGCTGCCGTTGACAGGATAGTCCCTCCGGTGCATTGCGAGGTGCCTCTTGATGTTGCCGTTGAGGAATTCTTCGAATGGGATGCCGAGAGGGCGGATTTCGTCGGAGGTGTTCCGGATATTCCGGGAATGGTTCCGGTGGACAATCTCCTTGCTTACGTGGAACGCAAGCTTTTCACTCTGAATACAGGACATGCAACGCTTGCATATCTTGGCAAGATGAAGGGATATGAAACCATAGGCCAGAGCATCGAGGATGAGAAGATAAAGGACCTGGTGCGCCAGGCGATGCAGCAGAGCGGAGAGGCGCTTGTCAAGAAATTCGGATTCGACCATACCAAGCATTTCGAATATATCGAAAGCATCTTGGTGCGTTTCCATAATCCATACCTCAAGGACGACTGCAACCGTGTCGGGCGCGACCCTCTGAGGAAACTCGCCGCCAATGACCGCCTGATCCTTCCTATGCTGACCGCGCGGGGATACGGCCTGCCTCATGACAAGCTGCTGCTTGCCATCGGAGCCTGCCTGCATTTCGACAACCCGGACGATCCGCAGAGCGTGGAGATGATAGGCAGCATCAAGGAAAGAGGAGTCGAAGGCACTATAGTCAAGTATTCCGGAATCCTTCCTGGCGATCCTGTACTTGATGAGATTGTAGCCGCCTACAGGGAAGTGGAGGCTTTTTAAACAGTAAATATTCCAAAATGAGCGAAATACGTAACGAAGGACTCTGGGAGAGCGGAGAACTTAAGATCGACTGGGTAAGGCATCACATGCCTTTGCTGGAGGGGCTTGAAAGGGATTTCAAGCGGACGAAACCGTTCAGCGGACTCAGGATCGCCCTGTCGGTCCATCTTGAAGCCAAGACAGCCCACCTTTGCGAAGTCCTCGCAGAAGGCGGTGCGGAGATGTACATAACCGGAAGCAATCCGCTTTCGACCCAGGATGACGTTGCCGCCGCCCTGGTACATGAAGGCCTCAATGTCTTCGCAGTGCATGGTGCTACTCCGGAGGAATATGAGAGCGGGATCAGGAGGGTGATCGAAGCCGGGCCGAACATCATCATCGATGACGGAGGCGACCTTGTCACCATGATCCACGAGAATTATCCGGAGCTTATCGGGAATGTCATCGGAGGCTGCGAGGAGACCACCACCGGAATCCTCAGGCTCCAGACGATGAACAGGGAAAAGAGACTTCTCTTCCCCATGATGCTGGTCAACGACGCTGCCTGCAAGCACTTTTTCGACAACCGTTACGGTACCGGCCAGTCTGTCTGGGACGGTATCAACCGTACCACGAACCTGATCGTCGCCGGGAAGTATGTGGTGGTCGCCGGATACGGCTGGTGCGGAAAGGGAGTTGCCATGAGGGCGAAGGGACTGGGAGCCAAGGTGATAGTCACAGAGGTGGATCCGGTCAAGGCTATGGAGGCCGTGATGGATGGATTCCGGGTGATGCCTATGTCCGAAGCCGCCGCCAAAGGCGACATATTCGTAACGGTCACAGGTTGCGAAGATGTCATCACAAGGGAGCATTTCCTTAAGATGAAGGATGGGGCGATCTGCTGCAACGCGGGTCATTTCGACTGTGAAGTGAGCGTTTCCGACCTTAAGGAAATAGCTGTGAAAGAATCAGTTGCAAGGCAGAACATCCAGCAGTACGATCTCCCGAACGGGCGCAAGGTCTATGTCCTCGCCGAAGGAAGGCTCGTGAACCTGGCCGCAGGCGACGGGCATCCGGCTGAAATAATGGACATGAGTTTCGCCATCCAGGCTCTCAGCGCGAAGTACCTGGTCGAAAACAAGGATTCCATTTCCAGGGAGAAAGGGAACATGCTCAATGTCGTTCCGGAATCTATAGACAGGGAAGTCGCTTTCCGCAAGCTGGATGACTGGGGCATCAGCATCGACCATCTGACAGAAAAGCAAAAAGAATATTTATTCGGTAATCAATGAGACTTTTTCCAATATATACCTGGAACAAGGGTATCCGTAATTTCGACCATCGCAGACGCAAATTCTCACACCAGCCTTGGGCGCAGGGAGTGATCCTTCTGGCTTGTGTGGTGATTGCGATGTTGCTTGCAAACCTTCCTTTCACAAAGGAATTCTACCATAATCTGCTGGAAACGGACTTGTCGCTCTATCTCAAGTCTCCTAATGGCAAGGGAATAATGTTCCCGAAGAACATGACCGTCGAAAGCTTCATCAACGACATCCTGATGACAGTGTTCTTCTTCACAGTAGGCCTGGAAATCAGGCGCGAGATGAAGAACGGAGAGCTATCGAGCATGAAGAAGGCTCTGATGCCGGTCATAGCCGCCTTTGGCGGCGTGCTGATGCCGGCCCTCATCTATGCTTTCGTCAACCACGGCACCGCCGCTTCTTCAGGCTGGGGTATTCCTACTGCAACCGACATTGCTTTCGCCGTTGGTATCCTTTCGATCCTGGGAGACAAGGTTCCGGTGTCTCTGAAGGTGTTCCTGACGGCACTGGCTATCGCCGACGACCTCATCGCCATCCTTGTGGTGGCCATATTCTACGGAGGATCCATCAATTTCGGCCTCTTGAGCGTCGCCATCGTACTGATCCTCTTGATCCTTCTGATGAACAAGCTTGGAGAGAAACGCGGATGGTTCTATTTCGTGCCGGGCATGATTATCTGGGCACTGTTCTACTATTCCGGAATCCATTCCACGATGTCCGGAGTCGTAATGGCCTTCCTGGTGCCTATGACCCCTCGCTACAACGAAGCATATTTCCATAGGAAGAGGCTCCAATATATCCAGAGGCTCAATGACTACAATTCCATAGAGACCACGTCCCTGGAATTCCCGAACGGCCCGCAGAGGCATTGCCTCAGGAGGCTCGCAGCCATTTCCAAGGGATCCATCCCTATGAGCTACCGTCTCGAGCACGCCCTGGGACCTTGGGTCAATTTCCTGATCATGCCGCTCTTCGCCCTGGCAAATGCCGGTGTGGAAATCCCTGACGTTTCCTATTTCAATGTCTTCCACATCGACCCGACCCTAGGCAGTGTCAGCATGGGGATATTCCTCGGACTGCTGGTGGGTAAGCCGCTGGGCATTTCGCTGGCTAGTTTCATCGCAGTGAAGCTCCATCTCGGAGAGATGCCGGCAAGGGCGAGCTGGAAGATGCTCATCGCCGTCGCATGCCTCGGAGGTATCGGATTCACCATGTCCATATTCGTGGATACGCTCTCGTTCGGTGAACAAGCTCCGGAGGTGATGTCCAAACTCCGCGACATGGGAAAGGTCGCCGTGCTGATGGGCTCGCTGTGTGCCGGAGTCCTCGGAAGCCTGCTTATCGGTTTTGTTCACAAGATAGAGAGGGGAAAGGCCGAAGCATAGCGAAATATTCTTATATTTGTGATGATATGGTCATCACAAAGGACACAGATCTGCGCCGTTTCAACACGTTCGGTATGGACGTGAAAGCGGCGTGTTTCATTGAATATGGTTCCCTGGAAGAGCTGGAGTCCATATTCGCCTGTCCCGGAGACTATCCGCAGCCTTTCTTCCACATCGGCGGCGGCAGCAACCTGCTATTAACCGGAGACTATCCTGGAACCATCCTGCATTCCGGAATAAAGTTCATCCGGATCCTTGGAGAAAGGGAGCCTGAAGGCGGAGCCGTTGTCCGTGTCGGATCGGGAGTGGTATTCGATGAATTCTGCCGGTGGTGTGCTGAGACAGGATTCTGGGGTCCCGAAAACCTGTCCCTGATTCCCGGGGAGGTCGGAGCTTCCGCTGTCCAGAACATCGGAGCCTACGGCCGTGAGGTTGGGGATATCATTCTCTGCGTGGAGTGTTTCGACACCGTGGAGCGCCGTACGACCAGGATACCCGTATCGGATTGCAACTATGCCTACCGTGATTCTTTCTTCAAGCACGAGGGCAAGGGGCGCTACATCGTGACGGCCGTGGAATTCCACCTTAAGAAGGAATATTCCCCGCTTCTCGGTTACGGCCATGTCCGCGAATCCGCGGTTGCAGCATTCGGAACAGAGGTGGTGGACGGAGGCGGGCTGACTCCGGGAATGATGCGCGACCTGGTGATATCCATCCGCGGTGGCAAGCTTCCTGATCCGAAGAAAACCGGAAGCGCGGGGAGTTTCTTCCGGAATCCGTTTGTGAGCGAAGAGGAATATTCCTACGTGGAAAAGGTCGCAGAAAGGGACGGCCTCGGGCCGGTGCCGCACTTCCCTGCCGGAGAACGGGTGAAAATTCCGGCGGCGTGGCTTATCGACAAATGCGGATGGAAGGGCAAGTCGGAAGGCAATGCAGGAGTATGGCACAACCAGCCCCTGGTAATTGTCAACCTGACCGGCAAGGCTACGCCGGAAGAGATAATGACACTTGAAAACAAGATAATCAGTTCGGTCAGGGAGCGGTTCGGAGTGGAACTGAGCCCGGAGGTCGAACACGTACCCGATACAAAATGAGTTCATTCATCATAGAAGGGGGTCATCCCCTGAGCGGATCGATCAAGCCGCAGGGAGCCAAGAACGAAGCCCTGGAAGTGATCAGCGCGGTCCTTCTTACCGAGGAGAAGGTCACGATTTCGAATATTCCGGACATCCTGGATGTCAAGAACCTCCTGGATCTGTTCGCCAGCATGGGCGTGAAAGTCACGAGGCTGGAAAAAGGCACATATTCATTCCAGGCGGACAGCCTCGACCGGCAATTCATATTCAGCGAGGATTTCGTAAGGAAGTGCTCGAGGCTCAGGGGTTCCGTGATGGTGGCCGGACCTCTGTTGGCCCGTTTCGGGGAAGTCTATTTCCCTAAGCCGGGTGGCGACAAGATCGGCCGCCGGAGGGTTGACACCCATATCGCTGGCCTGATGAATCTCGGGGCGCAGCTCGCCTACGACGAGAAACTGCGGGCCTTCCATCTGTCTCTCCCTGCCGG
>Ga0247611_10010453_pt1 | contig 10908 bp, 9 predicted proteins | sample 177DNAGHGhighgp2_FD_192422 | JGI IMG/M metagenome (GOLD analysis project Ga0247611, IMG submission 192422) | Sheep rumen microbial communities from Palmerston North, Manawatu-Wanganui, New Zealand - 1770 DNA GHGhigh gp2 | ecosystem: Host-associated > Mammals > Digestive system > Stomach > Rumen ... | reverse complement strand
TCTATAGGATGGTCCTTTTTTTGTGTTTGATTTGTGGTTATTTCAAATCTAAAAATTGGAACATCCTATTTTTTTACCCCCTTAGCGGAATTTGCGAAAGAAAATATACGTTACCTGTGCGTATGATGTATGTGGTCGTTTTTCTTCGCAGTATATATGATTTCGCTGGTGTGGCGGGCCTTGCCGAAGGAGGCGTGGATATCGTCTGCGTCGACGTGGGCGGGAAGTGGGCCGAATGCATCCGGAAGGGGGAGTTCCCGGACTTCCTGAATTTAGGATGATACCATATGGTAACATTTTGAGATGGCGAGCGGGGCGTTGCGGGGTGTCCCCGCTAGAAGGGGTAGCTCGCAACGCGGTGCGAGCGAGGGGGAGGCTTCCCCTTTGGCCGCTGTAGGGCTCCGTTTTATGGGATATAGACGAAAAGTGTGAATAAAATAATTATATTTGAATAAAACAAAGTTGTTCTTCATTTAGGAGATTGTTATGGCCAATAGTGCTGAAATGGAAAAAATAATTACATCGTCTTTGTATGAAGATATTCAGTTAGATGATGATTTGCGTAGACATTTGAGCTATTATTTTAATGAGACTAATTATAACGACTTGTCTGTTGATATGTATTGTCCTTTATGTGGAGAGAAGTCGACTTTTAAGCCTTATCATGGCGCACAATTGCCATTATGGGGAAATAGGCCTTCAGTGGCTTTTTTTGAAGGGGTTCTTCCTTTTGGGGTGATATATTACCATTGTGCTAGAGATGAGAACCATTGCTTTATGGCTCAAATAACTTATGATAAGGCGAAAAATTTTATAAGAAAAATAGGTCAGAATATGTCAGTTGCTGATATTGATGCCCCTGAATTCAATAAATTTAGAAGTGTACTCCCTAAGGAAAAACTTTCTGATTTAAAAAGATCGGCTGGATTGATTTCTCATGGTGTTGGGGCGGGATCTTTTGTCTATTTGAGGAGGGTAATTGAGTATTTATTGAAATCTGCTCATGATGAAGCGGAAAAAGCTGGTGCGATTAAACCTGAAGAGTATGAAAAGGCTCGTGCTGTCGAACGGATTAAAATGCTGAAGAATTATTTGCCAGATACGATGGTGCAGAATGCATCGGTATATGGAATTCTTAGTAAGGGCGTGCATGAATTAGATGAAGAAACATGTAAAAAGTTGTATTCCTTAATGAAGAATACGATTATAGAGATTTTAGAAGACTTGCTTGCGAAAAGAGAGAAAGAAGAAAGACGGAAAGCATTGTCAAAAGATATTAATCAGGTGTATAGTGCTTTAAAAGCGGAATCCTAGACGAGCATAGGGCCAGGAAGGCTTTATATAATAAGAACGGCAATGATGTGAAAAAACATCATTGCTTTTTTTGTTTTTAGGGGTTTGGTGGATGATAACATATGTTATCCATATAAAGTAACAAGTGCCCGAATTTAGGGTGATACCATATGGTTACATCTCGGGCTGCGCGTAATCCCCAATAAGACAGTCATCCTGCTGCAGAATATGGCAGCGGGATGTGCTCCGTTCCGAGCATTGGGTCGTCGTGAGCGGGACTGCTTGCGCAGCCCCTCGTTTTTTATGCCCTAAAATGAATTTGCGGCTCCGGATTTTGGAGAATTGCCTGCTTGCGGAACCGATCGGGATGATACCATATGGTATCATGATTATGTAAACTAGCGCTGGCATATGGTGACACATGTTGTCATGTCGATGCAAACATATGGTATCATCGAGTCCTGGCCGCCCGCATCTGCGTTAGGGATGGAAGCCCGAAGGGCCGGGAGGGCCGCCCGTACCTTGCGCTCGGCCCTCTAGGCGGGGGAACCGTGGGGTGACGCCACGGTTCCGTGCCGCGAGAGCCCGCCCCTGCGCAGCAGGGAACGCCACTGCGAAAGTGGAAATAATTTACTCTATTTGTGCGTATGATGTATGTGGTCGTTCTTCTTCGCAGTATATATGATTTCGTTGGTGTGGCGGGCCTTGCCGAAGGAGGCGTGGATGTCGTCTGCGTCGACGTGGGCGGGAAGTGGGCCGAATGCATCCGGAAGGGGGAGTTCTCGGACTTCCTGCCGGGTCTCAGGGAGTCCATCCTCCGCAACCAGCGCGAAGGCTCCCTGAGGTTTGTTGAGAACCTGAAGGGCGTCGACCGGGATAGGGTCCTGTGTATCCTGCGGGGGAAGCCCAATCCCTCCGCCGAGGAACGCGAGATCGTGGAGAAAGTTTTCCATCGAGAACTGCATCATTGGCCCGAATGTGACCATCGGCGACAACTGCGCGCTCAAGAACCTGACGATGAAGAACTGCATCATGTGGGACAACGAAGAAATTGGCTATTCCCACTTCGAGAACCAGATTATCGCCAGCTGCTAGGGGAGATTCTGTAAAATGAACACAACAGAGGGGCTTGCGCCCCTCTGTCGTGTTTTGAGAATTTCCCCATGCAGGGTGGCGAGGTGGTGAGTTTTACAGAAAATATAAAAGTTGGGGGATGGGGTGATTTTGGTGGGTGGCCTGGGATGTGCCGCGCTTTTTGCCGGGTTAAAGATGCCGTTGCGGGTATTGACGGTTTGAGTGCCCAGGTGGCGGAAATCCGCCGCCTGGGCAAGGGGGGGGATGAGAAAAAAAATGGGATTTAGGAGAATCTCTTTGGCCTGATGGGTTGACATTGCAGTTAATGAAGCGTGGTGAAGAAAACTTGAAGAAATATGCGCGAGATGCTTTGTGGTAAAAAAAGTATTTGTTTGGAAAAACTAGAGTGGTTTGTTTTATCGTTAAAAGAATATATATTTATAATGATTTATTCTTTTATGGAGGCTGATTTTGGCTACAAATGATACAGTGTTGATTGATGGCGTAATTGATGATATTTTGAAATCTCAAGGTGCTGTTGTAAATTCAGATTCGATAGGAAAAACATTTGAATTCTTTGCAGTTCAGCAAATATTAAAAAAATATGCGTTAAATGATGAAGATATAGAATTATGCTGTACGGATGGGAAAGCCGATAGTGGGTTTGATTATATTCTTCTTTTGGTTGATGGACAATTGGTAAAGGATGCTGAAGTTTTTCATTTCCCTAAGAAGAATGCAGAAATGGAAATATATGTCATTACATCAAAACATGCTGATTCTTTTAAAGCTCAACCTTTGGAATCAATTTCTTCGGGTGTGGATGACTTTTTTGACTTCACAAAATCCAGAACTGATCTGGATGTAAACTTGCTAAACGAAAAGGTTATGGATGCTAGAGATGATCTTATTATTGCGTATAAGAAAACGGCTCTTGCTAATTGTAAGACGAGTATTAAATTTGTATTTGCGTCTCGAGGAGACTCCTCTGATATTGGAGATGTGACTAAAGCGACAGGAGATTGCATTGTTAGAAAAGTTGAACAGAAATTCTCAAATACAAAAGTATCTTTAACTTATATTGGTAGTAAAGAACTTGTTCAGTTGTATCGCGATAACTCTGTTGCCGAAAAGGAATTGACTTTTGAAGATTCTTTTTCGCATGGAAATAGCTACATAATGCTGGTAAAATTATCAAATTATTATGATTTTATTAAGCATGCTGATGGAAGTATTGATAGACGCCTTTTTAATGCGAATGTACGCGATTATATGGGGTTGAATAGAGTAAATGAGGATATTCTTTTTTCGTTAAATAGTGAAAAGGATGTTGATTTTTGGTATATGAATAATGGAGTCACGATTATTGCATCGCGCGCAAATACCGTGTCTAAAACAATTTATTTGACTGACCCCCAAATTGTCAATGGCCTTCAAACTTCGGAATCAATATGCACTTATTTTAGGGAAAATGGTGAGACTGATGACAGGAATGTTCTAGTCAAAGTTTTTGTGACTCAAGATGATGTGGTGAGCGGCAAGATAATCAAGGCAACGAACAACCAGACTCCGGTTGAGTTGGTCTCTTTGTTTGCTACAGAAAAATACCAGTGTGATATTGAACAATATTTATTAAGATATGATATGTATTATGATAGAAAAAGTAATTATTATAAAAATAAGGGAATTGAACCTTCGAAAATTATCTCAGTATCGTATCTAGCAACGGGATATATTTCGGTAATAATGAAAAATCCGAAGATTGCATCGACTTTGAAACAAAAAAAGATAAAATCGTGGTATAATGAAATCTTTAACGAAAAAAATAGTCTTGCTATATGGCCAGTGATTGTAAAAATTCAAAAAAGAATGGAACATTTTTTGTGTGAAAAAAGAAAAAATGGTGGATCAGAAGGTTTTTTAAAAAGTTGGCGCTCTATTTTTTCATTTTTGGCCACATCAGTTGTTCTAAAAGATTTTGCGTATTCGGAGAAAAGACTTATTGAACTTACGGATAATATGGATTTATTTACCGATGATATTCTTGAAGACATTTATTCGGGGTTTGTCCAATCTTTTGGCAAACAAGTGTTTGAAAGAAAATGGTGTTCAAAGTTAAAAATTAATAGCATTGCGACAACTTTGGGAAAAAAATATTCAATAGCTCATATCCAATCGATTTGCCAAAATATATTGCGATTGAATAGGCCTTCTGTGGATGATGCTTTTATTTCTAGAGTAAAGGAATTGTTGCCTCCACAACCATGGCCTGTTGGTACGCATACGCAAATTGCGAAAAAATTAGGGTGCTACCCGTCTGCAGTTAGCGATGTAATTGACTATTTGATAGATATAGGCGAAGTATATAAGCAAATAAATGGTGTTTTGTATGACGAGGATGATAATGTTGTGAACCCAGTTAGAGAAACCATGACTGAGGGGAAAAATACTGTTTTTTTTACTTCTACAAGCCAAATTGAACCTGGTACGAAGGCTTGAAGCGCTAAAAATGATTGAAAAAATTGAAATTCGAGTTGAAAAAAATATTAAAACCTAAATTCTTAAATTTATTTGTTAGATTTATTATGTAGGGTTTTATTATGACGACAATAAAGAAAATAGAGATAAAAGGTTTCTTTGGTCGAGGCGATTTTGAGTGGAATCTCGACTCGCAGGTCAATATTCTTGGCGGAAAGAATGGTAGTGGGAAATCCTCCATTTTTAGGTGCTGCTATAGTCTCTTGTCTGGAATGGCAATAAAAAAAGCTGAATACATCTCTTTTTCTAATTTGTTTTCTCAAGTTCGACTGGTGCTTTCTAATGACTGGTCTTTGTCATGGAAAAAAATACCTGTGACGAGTAATGAAAGTTTCTTGGACTATTATCAAAAAGTTCAGGAGGATTCAATTCGGATTCTAGATAATCACGGGTCTGAGCGCCGATTTGATGACTTAAAGAAAGAAATTCAGATTGTTTATTTAAACTCTTTTGAGCAGCGTTTGTCTCAAGTTCATCAGTATGAATTAGAACGACAAACCGCGAGAGCAATAGACGACCCTATTTTACTCGATTTGATGATAAAAGATCAAATCAACATACGCAATGGCTCTATCTCTCAAATGGTGGGCTCACTTGTTAATCCGACAAATAAGTCTGACGATTCGCTAAAACAGTTTGGAGCGCATTTTTTGTCGTATGGTTTGATTTTTAGGTCTTTGGAACGATTCTTTGTAGAATACGATAGACCATTCAAAAATGATTTTGTCTTCAAGAAAAATGGGGCAGATATAGGTGTTGAAGGACTTTCTACGGGTGAAAAACAGATCCTCTTACTTCTGTTGATGGTTAGTAATACAAATAAGTCCCCCTGCATATTCTTTATGGATGAGCCGGACCTGAGTATGCATATCGACTGGAAAGAAATTCTGGTGACGGAACTGCATAATCTCAACCCAAATATGCAAATAATTCTTTCGACCCATGCCCCCAGCGTCATTACGGGTTGGCATGACCGCGTAAAAGAAGTAGATCAACTCATAAAAAAATAAAGCTATGGCGACACTGACTAGCGCATATAGTCCGAGTTATTCGGAAAAGGCCGCCATTTTGACGGGTAATCTCAATCGTGTGACTGTTGAGGTTGAAGACAACGTTGACGCCTTGTTTTGGAAAGATTTGCTGTGCGATCTATGTCCGCATAAGGACTTCCATTTCAACCCCTATTTAACGCGACCGGATGGCGATACTGGTGAAAAGAATGGTAACGGCAAGTCGCATATTATGAATCTCGCGTCTGACTTTAACGCATGGCACATCGGATGCGTAGATAGCGATTACGACTGGCTGCTTTCGGATTTGACCCAATATGGTGAAATGCTAGATAAAAATAAGTACTTGGTTCAGACATATGCTTATTCCATCGAGAATTTGCTGTGCTTCTCGGGCTCGTTAAAGGATTTCTGTGATGATCTTACGGAAGAAGACGTACCCTTTGATTTCTGCGATATTCTGGAACGGTTCTCGTATATTGTCTATCCGCTGCTTGTTTGGTCAGCCTATTTGTGCGGCAAAGAAATCCAAGATTTTACTCCGAAGGCTTGGGGTTCTGTTTTGCCTAAGACGAAGAGTAACGTTAGACTGGCGACGATTGATATTGAGTCTTTGCAGAATGAGTTTGAGTCTTTACTGCAGGTAATTGAGGCTGGTGTTAACGAAAAGATCCGTGATATTGAGGCGAAGCATAGTTTGGAAATAAGTGCGAAGAATTTGTTTGAAACCAAGCTTCGTGATGAAAAGGGAATTGTGCCTGAAAATGCATATCTTTATATCCGCGGGCATGATTTGATGGCTTGTTTGACTAATATGGTCGTTACGCCTAGCATAGATTTTTTCAAACAAAAGCATTATGCGCGCCTTAAAGTTTTGGTCGAACCGCAAAGGACAAAAGAACTGGTGCGATACGATTCTAGGCAAAAAACTGTAGGAACCGCAATATACCGAAACTACCGGTATAAACGCCAACTAGAAATCTATGACTGGATTTCTAGAGATGTTGGCCAAATTTGGACTTGACCCCGTTAAATCCCTATTTGCAGCCTCCTCGTCGACCCGAATTTGAAACCTTCGCGCAAACTCGGCAAATTCGCCTGTCGGTCGCTCATCGACCCGAGATTATCGTTTTTCGTTAAATATTGTAGGAGCCTCATTAGAGGGCTGTCCAGAAAATGGTCTGCCATTATTGTATACGCATTGGTAGATGGCTTCATGGCCTTCTACTGAAAAACGGCAGTAAACGTCTTGAACCTTGTATCTACTCAAGTCAACATCGCTTAACCAATCTATGTTTTGTGTTGGTGCGTTGTAACTTAATTTAACGCTGATATCTGATATTCTCCGCTGTTCATAATCGCTAGGTAGAATTATTTCTACTTTGCCTATAGGGGTGTTTATTTGTTTGTTTATGATGTCGGGATAAAGGTCTTCGAACTCTCCCGATTTACCTGTAAATATTATTGTATGTAGAACCATTTTAGAGGCCTCCTTTAGGATGTGTTGGTGGAAAAGATATGGTTCCTGCCAACAGATGTGATATGTCTTCGACAAGATACGAATAGTGGCAATTTTTGTCAATATTTGTGGTTGAATGTAAGGTTTCTCGTGATATTCCTCAATAACTGCACTAGGTATTTTGTTATATTCAAAAAGATTGAATGTTTTCTTGATTGCGGATGTATATTAATATGTTTTTTTCTCCCGAATTTGATGCAGACTATTGCTCTGGTACGCTCTTTGGTAAGCGGATGATTGTTACGAATGCGAGGGAATTATCTTCGCGTGAATGTGAAGTGTTCTTCTCGAAGTTTAATTTTCTGGACTTGGCTCGCGAAATCTGCGGCTTGGCTAAGCATTTGCTTGCTGAAAAAAATTGTGTGCTTTCTGGTCGCTATTTTACGGATAGGACTTTGTGTATAGCCTTGACCCTAGCTGTCAAATATGCGTCTAGGCAATCGCCAGGAAAAAAGATAGACGTGGAAGACCTGAAGATGGTCGTTGAGATTGCTTGGGGTGAAGATGAAAAGAAACTTTTGTCGCTAAAGTATTCCTCTGAAATTCTAAACAGAGCAATGTATGCACAACAAGTTGATCGGCTTTTATACTTAATTGCTCGCTATTGGTGTATGTTTTCGTGCTTGTGGCCACGGGACGTTTATGATATTGATCCTTTGAAAGTCATTGAAAATGAATATGGAGTCTCTTATAAAATAATTCTTTTCTTTGCACTTGCTTCGAGCAAGGATGGTCATCTTTTTGCTTATGATAATGCGCAAGATTTTTCAGGTGCATTCGGATGTGAAATTGATCGTGACGCACATAAGCGATTTTTGAAACATTTTTCTTGCGGTATGGATGACTGGGTGAAAGAAAGTATTCCACCGCAATATGTTAGGACTCCAATACTTCGCACGGATATGATTCCGGATGGTATGACGAAGCCTGTTTACTTTGTTCCTTCCTCAAACAATCTTCTTGCGAGGGTAACTGTGGGAATGTATCATGAAATAGCGGATAAGTATAATCATGGTGCCGGTGATAATAAATTCAGGGTCCTGTTTGGTAATGTTTTTGAGAATTATGTTGGTTCTCTATTGAATTTCTATGTAAAGAATCGAAACATCTCTCGGGCAATTAAATATGGCTCAAAGAAAAAGCGTAAAGAAACGGTAGATTTCTTTGTGAAAAAAGATAGAACCTTGATTTTGATTGAGGTAAAACAAGCTAGTATATATGCAGAAGCGCAATATACGGGAAGTTTAGATTTACTGAAGGCGAATCTTCGTAAGACAGTTGGTAAAGCCGTTGAACAACTCCGAATTACAGAGAATCTTTTGAAAAATGGAGAAAAGTCTTTGTATGCATATCACGATTGCGATCAGATAAAGAAATTGATTGTCTTGAATAGTCCTTTATACAATGCCAACAATATATGCAAGATGTTGCTTGATGATATGGGCAAGGGTGCTGCTGATGTATCCATCATCAATATTTCTGAATTCGAGACCTTGCTTGATTTGCAGGCTGAGGCTCAGGATTTGTGGGAAATGCTTGAAATGAAAGAATCTGGAGGATACAAAGATTTTGATTTTAACGAGTTTTTCCATTATGCTTATCCGGATAGAAGCGATAAGGCTGAGTTCCTAAAAATTTATTTCAGACAAATATACGATGGGAGTGTTTTCAAAGTTCCGGCGGATTGAATAGAGTTTTGGTGCCCGCATTCTGCGTTAGGGATGGAAGCCCGTAGGGCCGGGAGGGCCGCCCGTACCTTGCGCTCGGCCCTCTAGGCGGGGGAACCGTGGGGTAACGCCACGGTTCCGTGCCGCGAGAGCCCGCCCCCCGGCCTTGGCCGGGGAACGCCCGGTAACTCCGGTCCCTAAACTGGTTTGGTCGGTATCATCGGGTTCTTGCTAGATAATTTAGTCAGCCTTTTTTTAGGTGGAAAATGGCGCTTTGCCGTAGTCCATAACGGCATTATCGAAAATTATGCTTCGCTGAAAGCGAAACTCCAGCAAGATGGCGTGAAGTTCAAATCCGATACGGATACCGAAGTCGTCGCGCACCTGGTTTCCCGTTTTTACAAGGGGAGCCTCAAAAGTGCCGTAATCCAGGCTATTAGCAAGTTGGAAGGTGCTTTTGGTATCGTTTGCGCGGATGAACCTGACGTTTTGATTGGGGCCCGTCGCGGGTCTCCTACCTTGATGATAACGACATTGTTGTCGCCCACCGCGGCAGCTACGAAATCCTGAATTTGCAAAGCCAGTCGGTGCAGCGCGAAATCAAGGATGTCGACTTTGATGGCGGTGCGCGGTCGTTTGATGATTGCCGAAGGTAACGCCAAGTTGGCCGGCTTGGATTCGAATATCAAGGAACTGCGTGATATTAACCGAATTATCATTACGGCTTGCGGTACGAGTTTTTATGCGGGGATGGTGGGCGAGTACATGATAGAAGAACTCGCAGGTGTCCCTGTTGAAGTCGAGTATGCCTCCGAGTTCCGTTACCGCAATCCGATTATCAAGCCGGGAACGCTGATTCTTGCGATTTCGCAATCTGGTGAAACGGCCGATACCCTTGCCGCTATGAAGGAAGCCCACCAGAAGGGCGCTACCGTGCTTGCGATTTGCAATGCTGTCGGTTCTTCGATTGCCCGCAATTCTGATGGTGGCGTGTATCTGCATGCCGGGCCTGAGATTGGCGTGGCGAGTACGAAAGCTTTCTCTGGCCAGGTGATGGTCCTTGCGATGATTGCGCTGTTGCTGGGCCGTCAGCGCCGAGTGTCATTCGAACATGGCATGGAAATCGCCCATGCGATTACGAATCTCCCGGAATTGGTGGAAGAGACGTTGGCGCTGGAGGGTGCGTTGAAACTCAAGGAAATCAGCTATATCCATGCGGAAGGTTACCCCGCTGCCGAAATGAAGCACGGGCCCATCGCCTTGATCGACGAAAATATGCCCGTGGTGGTGATTGCGCCGAAGGATGCCCTGTTCGATAAGATTATCTCGAATATTCGTGAAATCAAGGCTCGTGGTGGCCGTGTCATTGCCGTGACGACTCAGGATTGTTCTCCGTTGGATGAATTTGCGGACGATTTGATTAAGGTTCCGACGACGCTGCCCATGCTGATGCCAATCCTCACGTGTGTGCCGTTGCAGCTGCTCGCTTACCATATCGCCACCTTGCGCGGCAATAACGTGGACCAGCCGAGGAATTTGGCAAAAAGCGTGACAGTGGAGTAATCGCTGGCGAAGTCCGCCAGGAAGGCGACTTCCACAGGAAATGATACTGCTTTTAGAGTAGCAAAAAAAACGGGGGACTGCTTGCGCAGTCCCTCGTTTTTGGCGTTTTTAGGCAAAAAGCGGCAATTTTGATGGCCGCCCCCCCCTTAGTGGATTTCGCGAAGGGGAATGTATGTTGGCAAAAACAGATGCTTTGATGTTGCTTTTTTTGCAAAAATGTGCTAAATTATGTAATGTAATTGCA
>Ga0247611_10010452_pt1 | contig 10908 bp, 13 predicted proteins | sample 177DNAGHGhighgp2_FD_192422 | JGI IMG/M metagenome (GOLD analysis project Ga0247611, IMG submission 192422) | Sheep rumen microbial communities from Palmerston North, Manawatu-Wanganui, New Zealand - 1770 DNA GHGhigh gp2 | ecosystem: Host-associated > Mammals > Digestive system > Stomach > Rumen... | reverse complement strand
CTTCGTTGTTTTCCTCGTCTTCGTTTGCGGGGGCGGCGGGGGGTGGGGGGGGGTTTTGCTGGGGAAAAGGGTCAGAGCGGGGAAGGGGGGGGGGGGTAATTGATAGGGCATAGCTGATCGGGAGGTTGCGGCGGTAACGGCAGATGCTGTGCGGGGTGGTTTGAATGGGCTGGGTGGTCTGGTGGGTCACATGCTGGTGAACGCGAAATAAAAAGAGCGGAGTTGCGAAAGGCTCCGTTTTTTGTTTGTCGTGTCAGATTGGGTCCGGGTCATGGTTGGGTGCTATTCGGTTGTGCGTTAGTTTATGCGCAGAATTATGTTGTCTCAACGTTGTCTTTTTGTTGTCTCTATGGTTGTGTATGGGGTTTAAAATACTGGACGATTTTTGATGTAAGGTTTTAAATATTGGACGATTTGGGGTTTATATTTGGTTTTGCTAATATGAGGCTGTAAAAAAGCGACAAAAAAGCCCCTCGTGACTTGTTTAAGGTCTCCAAAGGGCTGTTTTGGTGAAAGCGGATGGGGGGAATCGAACCCGTCATGCCGCTTGGAAGATCGCCGTTTTTCTTTGTTTTTCTCTCGTATGCTCGTTTATTTGGGTGCTTGTTTTGGATTACGTTGTCTTTTACGTTGTCTGCTTAACGTTGTCTTGTGCGCGTTTCTGGAGAAAATTGGAAGTCGGGTTCAGATTATCGAGGGCTTGCATCAAGTCTTCGTTGACTTCGGCCTCTTTGGACTTCAGATATTCTTGATATCGTTTGAGCATGTAGTTTGTAGAGTGCCCCATGCGCTCCATTTGATACTGCTCGGGGATGTTTAGGGCTGACATAATGCTTGCGTAATAGTGGCGCAGCCCGTGGAAGCTGCAATCGACGCCGCATTGTTTGGCTATAGGAGTGAACTTGCATGTAATGGTGTTCGGGGCATATCTTTTTTGGCTTGGGTTGTTTTTGGCCTCTTCGATTTTGTCGAGGACCCAGCGGGGACAGGGGACGGCTCTTTCTCCCGCTGTTGTTTTCGTATCTTTCAGTACGTAGCGGTTTTTCTCGTCCATGACAATGGCCTTGTTAATGCGGATGATGCCCTTTTCGTAGTCGATGTCGTCGGTGTAATCGAGGGCGCAGATTTCTGATCTTCTCAGACCGCAGACGGCAGCGAGGAGTACGGGGATTTCGAGGGGGGTGTTTTCTATCTCTTTGAATAATCTTTGGAGAGGTTCTTCCTCCGGCATGTTTAGTCGTTTACGCTTGACCGAAGGTAACTTGACTAAAATGTTGATGTTTTTCTTTGCTTCTTTGACGGCGGCATAGAGAAGGTTCCAACGGTTGACGACGGTCTTTGGAGATCTTGTGGCTGCATAGCCGTCAATGGCCTGTTGGCATCGCTCGTCCGTGAGCTGGCCGATTTTCACATTCATCAGTTCCGGGAACGATTCTCTTCGATACTTTTTGTAATTCGCCGTGGTGCTCGGTGAGATCTCCGATTCCCTGCGCTCAATGTAGGCGTCGATGGCCTCTCCGACGGTTATGGAAAGCGCGTCGATGGTCTGGACGCTCTCCCCTTCCACTTTCTTCATTTTCTCGATAAGTTTGGGTTTTGTGTCGGCTGTCAGGTGTTTGTATTTCTTCTTGCCTGTTTTGGGATCCCTGCCGATATAGACGACGACATCCCATATTCCGTCTCTGTTCTTTTTCGGTGTTGCCATAAGTTCTCCTTTCCGGGAATTTCATAACCGTCCTTCGGGGCGGTTTTTCTTTTTGTGAAAATCCAAAGTTTTACGGGAGAAATTCCAAAGTTAAGGGACATAAAAATGCGGAAATCCGCAAATTATCCCTCTTAACCTTTTCCTTGCATTGTAACTTATATTGAGTTATGTTGCAAGTTAAAGTTGCAAGTAAGCAAGTTGATAGCAAGTTGCAAACAATTCAGACCTTGCCCCGGACCTCTACGACTTTCCCCAATATGGTAATGGGTAATTTTTGAACAGCTTCCGAGCTGAAAAACCGAGGGGCATATTTCGGATTGTTGGCATTCAGGATCAGGCCGTCGGACGTCAGCGTCACTCGCTTGCAAGTGGCCTCGTCTCCGTTGATGGCAACAATGGCTGTCTCGCCGGATTCGATGGTGTCCTGATACCTAACGATAACGGTATCCCCATCAAAGATCCTCGGCTCCATGGAGTCCCCCTTGATGCGCAGAGCGAAGTAAACCCCGCCTCTCGCCATCTTGCGGTTTATCTCTTCCCAAGAATCGGCGTCCTCCGGATCGAAGTTGTCAATCTGCTTGATTGGAATTCCCGCAGCTACGTCCCCGAAGACTTTGATTTTGACCCCTGTCTGATCGTCTAAAGGAATTGCGGGATCGTCAGTAAGCCCCATCAGGTAATCGTATGTTGTATCCAGAAGGACAGACAGTTTTACGACTTGTTGGGGGAACAATTCAAACTCACCATTTTCGGCCCTTTTTAAATAACCGGACGGCACGTCCAAATACGTTTCCATGTAACCGGGTAATAATCCCTTTTCAACACGGAGTTTTTCCATGCGTTCAAAAGAGAACTTTGGAATTCTCGCATGATCGATGCTTGGATTCAAATGTGTGTCCGAAAATACGACCTTAGATCCGGTTGTGAGCGATTCAAAAGAAGTTCCTAATCTATCTGCGAGGTAGGCAATACGGTTATCATCCATCCGGCGCAATCCGCGCTTTACTTTATCGAAATATGAAGGGTCCTCACCGAGTTCTTTGCATAGCGCAGATAGCTTTACGCCTTTATAACGCGCAACCGCTTTCAATTTGTCTATATCTACCATATTCGCCTCCCAACAATACATTTGTTTTGTAAATATATACAAACCTAAATTTTTTAGTCAAAATCGCTTGACTTTAACCAAAACTTAGGTTATAATAGAGGCACACCAAACAAAGCTCCCCCTTCTGAGCGAAACGGTTGGGCGAACTGAGTAGGTGTCTTCCTCCTCCTCGGAGGGACGGGCGGCGCAAACGCTCGTCTCTTCGTGGTTCAGATAGGTTGCTTGTTTCGGCAAACTAACGACCGGAGGAATGGCTCGGAAGCCTGTGTGATGTGCCATATTGAGATAAACACATTATACAGGTTATCCGGGCGAAAGTCAACCCTCAAAATGACGGTTTTTCGGTCGAACTTTTGGGGAAAGTTGACATATCGCTCGTTGAAAATCGAATCCTCTGACTTTTCCGAACGGCGCATTGTCCGTGGCAGAGCTGCGGCGGCAGGTTCATCATGAACGATCCCGAAGAAGAAACGGTGCGAGAATAGGGGAAGGACGGAAGCAAATATTAACAGAGACGTTTGTCTCTGACGGGTTGCCGCGACTACGGAAACGGGGCGGGTAAGAAAAAACGGATGAATTTCTTGCATAGCTGCCGTCCCGTTTCTGAAAGCGCGATATGAGAGGCAAGCGAAGACATAGGGAGGAAGAAGTGTTAAGCAGATTAGTAGAAGAGGCGAATCGGAAAGGATATTCCGGATCATACCTCTGTGAATTGGTAAACCGTCGAGGACTCAGGTGCCATATCAACACCTTCCGTCAGGCGGTAAAAGACCGAACCGATAGAACCGAGGGGCAAGAACGTATCTACGAACTTGCCTCTTCGATTTTGAAAGAGTTGCCCTGCCGGGATCTCAACGAAAAGAGTTTCGCGGGGAAAGCAAAAATGGCGGGTTTTACAGTCAAGCAAGTTTGGGAGCGATACCAAGCAACGCACGAAAAAAAATACAGTTATGTATCGTTTTCCTGCGCGCTCTTACGCAACATATCCCCCTTTGAGGTGGAGTTGATGCATGAGGCGCAGAAGTGCCTTGAAGATCTGATTGCCGAACGCGACGGTTGAAGGAAAGAAGGAGGAGGACATGAAGAAAACAAGCGGACACAAGGACGCTCGTGCGGCAGTATGCAACATGGATTATCTCGCCGGTGTCCTTGATTTAAAAAGCGTCGATCTTGCGCGGATCATGGGAATCAGCAAATCGTCTCTCTATCAGCGCAGAACGAAGCCGTGGACACTCCGGGTCGGAGAATTGGAGCGGTTGACCGAATATGCTGTCAAGCATGGCGTAACCGTCTCTGTGGCTCAGATGATGATTCCCTTCTCTCCGGCGTCGGTTGAAGCAATGGAGGAAGCGTCATGAAAGATGCAGTTCTTCATGCAAGGTCAGTTTTCGATGGTGAAGTTATTTTCGACTCCATCCAAAAAACGGCATATCATAAACGAAACGACGAAAAGGACATCATGGTTTGCCTGACATGCACTAAAAAGGAGTGTAATGGCGAAAACGGATGCTTCCTGAGACGCAAACGGCAGTTGGAGAAGGAGGCGGCAGGATGAATGTGATTGAGTTTCCTGTTGAAGCGTTAGACGATGAAACGCTTTCTCCCTCGGAAGTATTCTTGTTAGCTCAAATTTTGCGTTTTCAATCACAAATCGAAAAGATCACCGTCAACAACTTATCTCAACATGTGCGATTAAGTAAAAACACCATCCTAAAAGGACTGCTTCTGTTGTCTGTAAACGGTTATCTGACAACGCTTCCCGGCCATCAAGGATGGGAAATCAATTCGGTTAAGGTTTGTCTTTCTGAAAGATCAGAAAATCAATTTTTGAGTTCTTCATCTTTTGCCCCTGAAAGCGAAAAAGAAAGAAGCAAAGAAAAAGAGAAAGAGAATAATAATGATTTGAAAGAGAATAGTATATATATAAATAATAATAAAGGGGTTAAGGAGAACGAAAAAGAGAGAGAAAATAAAAAGAGAGAGAAAACGGAAGAGGAAGACGAAGAAACGGTTAAGAAATCTAAAGCATGTCGTGAAATTATCGCTTATCTGAATGAAAAAACAGGCAAACGGTTTACGGCAAAGTCTCGGGACACTCAGGGCCATATATCCGCCCGGTTGGATGAGGGGTTTACCGTCGAGGATTTCAAGACCGTCATCGACAAGAAGTGCAAGGAATGGCAGGGGACCGATATGGAGAAGTATATCCGCCCTGAAACGCTTTTCTCTCGGAAGTTCGACCGTTACTTGAACGAAACCAATATCATTCGCAAAACAGAAAGCGGTTGGGATTATCGGATCGATGAACCGGAGGATCCCATTAAAGACGAAATCTGGAGTGCGAGAGCGGTGGGGATTGTAAAACATGGTTGATTTCTCGCCTGTTTTGGAGAACGCCGCAAATCGTTCTTACGACGTTTTCAAGATCAACCCGGAAGATTATCGCGGGGAGGACGGAATATGGTATTGCGGAAAATGCCATACGCCGAAAGAACAGATCACGGTCATTCTCGGTAAAGAGTGGAAACACATGATTCCTTGCGAATGCGAATCCAAAATACGGAAGGAAGCCGAGGAGTTGATGCGCCATCAGCGTTACCGCGAAAATCTTCTGGAAAAATGTTTTCGCTATCCGGAAATGCGGGAATGGAATTTCAAGAATGATAACGGGAATAATCCGAAACTCAAAAAAGTCTGTGAGAATTTCGTAAATGACTTTGATGAATTCTATAAAGCGGGGCGTGGGCTTCTTCTGTATGGCAAATCTGGTCTCGGCAAATCGTGGTTTGCGGCATGTATCGCTAATGCCTTGATTGAAAAAGAAATTGCATGTAAGTTTCTTGACTTCACGCAGATTGCAAATACTCTGATTGATCTCGGAAACGGTAAAAACGAGTATATCGAAACCTTGGCGCGGTATCCGCTGCTCATTCTCGATGATCTTGATGCCGAACGAAATACGGCGTTTATGGACGAGGTGGTCTTCTCTGTCATCGATGCTCGGGCAAAAATCAAGGCTCCTCTTCTGGTGACAACCAACCTTACCCGTGAAGAACTTAAAACGCCGAAAACGGCGTCGAAAGTGCGGATCATCAGCCGCTTGTATCAAGTCTGCATCCCATACGAAGTTATCGGTGAAGATCAAAGGTATTCAGAGCTTACGAACGACTACGGACATTTTAAGAACATTCTTGGAATTTGATTCATCATCGGGACGTTAGCGCAACTGGTTGAGCATCCGGCTCATAACCGGGAGGGTGTAGGTTCGATTCCTTCACGTCCCATGAAATGGAACCTGTAACGGCATAAAACAGGTAGCCGTCCGATACGGCGACGTTTTTTGACCGTCCGTCAGGTACGCTGCCACCCATGGGGATGGGGATAAACAGCTCCGTAGTCCTTACTGCGGTGCTTCCGTACAGCGGCGTTACAGCTCTACCGGCACGTAAGACCGGGGAATGCACATAGAGAGCTTCTTAAATAATTTAATTGAACGGCTGGTATAGAAGATACGGAACGACGGTCCGCCAAGGGCTTTTGTGCGAAGCCCGCGTTTTGGCAGCGTACGTAGAAGCGACTGTCGTTTGCGGAAAATGATCCTGTGTTGTGTATGAACTGGGGACGGCTCTGCGGCGGCGAGGTGGGGACGAGGTTATAATCTGTGGCTACGCAAACCAACTGACAGTGTTTCGGCGTAGAGTAACCGGCGTATCCGTCGAACAGAAACGTCAGGCACAGGATCGTTTTTTCGGGAGATTGCCGGAATTGGTAGACGGTGCGCGTTCAAAACGCGAGACTGAAATAGTGTGTGGGTTCGAGTCCCTCATCTCCCATTTATCCAATAGTGAGAGAAAGCCAATTCATGATTGCCCCACGTACAAAGGCATGATACTGGTGTACGACGGTTGAATGCTGGGGGAAGATGTTAGCGCAACGATAGTTTAAGGGTAAAACACGGGCTGTAAGCCCGGATGGAGTTCAAATCCCCTGAGTGCGACCAAAAAGAAAACGTCTTAAAATTTCTTGGATTGAAAACGTGAAGAAAGGACAACCAGTTTTGTGTGGTACGTAACGCGCAGACACTTCACGCCCATGCTTGCAATAGCATGGTTGGATAATATTTTGGCGGCGTAGTCCAACAGGCCGAGACAGTGGATTTAAAATCCATCCAGTATGGGTTCAAATCCCATCGCCGCTATTTGATTTTTAACAGGAGGAACAAAATGCCAACCGAATTTCATCCACCGTCATGGTATCAGCATCAGGACATCGTTGAACCGGTCGAAACGCTGAGAGACCGCGCAAGTTACGAAGACGACCTGGAAGATCATCATTGCGCCATCTGCGGAGGACGCTTTACTGAGAATCAGGAAGTCATAACATTTTCGACACGGCGAGATATTGACGTGTGGATTCACGCTAAATGCTTCGAGAAAAAATTCGAACCCTACGCCGATGCGGATTTAATTATTTTTGAATTCGCCGATTTGCTCGGAGTTGACGTTGACACACTGGACAATACAGCCGATTGGAGGTGAGAGTATGACTTTGGCAGAATACCATGCGCATCCCGCACTTTCCCGGTCTCGGTTATGGCACCTGAGACAAAGCCCGCAGAAATTCAAGTACGCGGAGGAGCACCCCGAAACGCCTACTCCTGCCCTACGGCTTGGCGCGGCGTTTCACAAAATCGCATTGGAGCCGGAAACATTCGATCAGGAGTACATCATCGCGCCTGATACAGACAGGCGCACTTCCGAGGGTAAACGAATTTATGCGGCGTTCCTCGAACAGGCTGCACAAAGAACCGTCATTACTTACGAGGAAGTGCAGACGATTATCGGAATGTCCCGCGCACTCATGGCGAATCCCACGGCAAAATATCTTGTGGAAACGGGATTGAAGGAACAATCGATATTCTGGACAGATAAGGAATCCGGGATCGACTTGAAATGTCGGCCGGATATTATGATTGCGAATGATGACTTACATGTTATCGTCGACCTGAAATCGTGCAACTCGGCGGATACAGATTCTTTCACAAAAGAGTGCTTACGACTTGGCTATGATGTTCAAGCCGCCATGTATTCCGAGGGCGTTCAGACAAAGTATCCGGGAGAATACGCTTTCATGTTTATTGCCGTTGAAAAAAATCCGCCCTATGCCGTCAACATCATGGAAATGGACAAATTGGTAGTGGATTACGGCTATGTCAGATTTCGTGAGCTTCTTGATCTTTACGCGGAATGCAAGAAGAACAACGACTGGTATGGATTCAACGGGACGCAGAACATCATCAACAAAATCCAATTACCCGCATGGGTTCAATAAGGAGGCTACATGAAGGAAAAAAAGCAGGATCAGGACATGGTTCCGATGGAAAGCGAACCGATTACCGGACCGGTTATGGCTGCTCCGAACGGTCCGGATTACGGAAACGTAAATCAGGGAACAATCGCCATCGAAAGCCAGAGGGCTGTGGCGGAAGCGCAAGGAAAACTCGTCATTGCGAAACGGTTCCCCCGCGACAGGATCGCGGCACACGCAGCTATCATTGAAAGCTGTCAGAGAACCGATTTCGCAAATGAAGCGTTTTTCTCCTATCCGCGTGGAAGCAAAACCGTAAGCGGCGCGACTATCCGCTTCGCCGAGGAAATTGCCAGATGCTGGGGCAATATCGAATACGGCATCAAGGAACTGTCGCAGGATTCCGGAAAATCCGAAATGCAAGCGTATGCGTGGGACATGGAGACGAACACAATGAGCGTTCAGAATTTCACGAACCCGCACATGCGCGAAGCAAACGGGAAGATGCAAGCTCTCACCACGCAGCGCGACATCTACGAAAATAATGCGAACATGGGTGCGCGTCGTCTGAGAGCGAGGATCCTTGCGGTACTTCCCTCTTATATTGTGGAAGACGCGATCAAGGAATGTAAGAAGACGCTGGCCGGTAAGAATGACGAACCTCTCATTGACCGCGTGAACAAAATGGTTTCGGCGTTCGGTAAATACGGCGTAACGCCAGGCCAGATCGAAAAGCGACTCGGGCGGAAAGTCGAAACCATGACTTCTGAAGATTTCGTGGATTATATCGGGATTTTCAACGGCATCAAGGATGGAACCGCAAAACCGTCTGACTGGTTCGAGACTGCCCCGGAGGGATCCGAACTTGACGGGAAGCTGAAAGAGCTGTCGGCGGAGGGGAAAGCGTGAGCGACGTACGATACCCAATTCGCTGTGCGGAATGCGGAAATGTGATTGCGGTGCGGCAGATCAATACGATTGTTTCTGCGCTTCGACATCGCAATCGGAGAAAAGAAGTTCGGGTGCGTCTGGAACCCGGACAAAGAATGTGGATTGTTTGCGACAAATGCGAACATGAAAACATGATCGTAGGAAACTGAAACGATGCGGTGGCGGAATAGACATAAAAAAGCCAAGGACTGCATGATCGGCGGTGAGGAGTTTTTATGGTAAAGGGTGCCTGTACGTAAGGCGCGGCTCGTTAAGCCGTTATCCCAATAGTAGACGCGTTATAGGGAGATAGCTACCGGGCGGGAAGTGACGTCCCCCGTTGCGAATAAGGACGAAAGTCATGCGACCCTCAATCGTGGCAAAGGCTATCATGCGAGGTGCAAATCCTCGCCCGCATTATCAGAAAAACAAAAAACGGCAGTCACAAACAAAACTGCCGTTTTCATTTACGAAAAATCAGGAGGAAGAAATCATGACAGTAAATTGGAACACGGAGAAGACCACGTTGAGCACGTCGATCACGTTCAAGGACATTCCGATGGAAAAGTACAACGAAATTGTTGCATACATCGGAAAAGTTCTTGGAAAGGACAAGGCCGAAAGCAAGGACCAGGAAAAAACAAACCTTTCCGAAACCGTAAAAGCATTCGGGGAAAAGTACGAAAAAGTCGGACGCTACAAAGGATACGAAAAGATTCTGGCGATTTTCTCCGATGCCGACAAGAATCCGGCGGCATACTCGTGGGATTATGCGCTCGCCCTGAAGTGGAAGAGCCTGATTCCCGAACTCAAAGATGTTTCGGATCACAGCGTATGCCATGTTCTCGGCAGCATGTATAAGCTCGGGCTGACGGGCAAAACGAGAAAACGTGCTCCCATCACTTATCAGATGGAGAACTACTATCGCGTCCCGCTGCCGATTGTTTCCGAAACAGAGACATCTGAAACGGTGATGAACGACCTTCCGACAATCAACGAGGAAGACAAGCGGAAAGGCGATATTCTCCGGCAGACACGCAGAAAAGCCGGGTTCAGTGTCGTCGACATGGCGAAAAAGATTGGCTATGAGCCGTCGATTATCCATCGCTGGGAACTCGGTGTGTACTCCATGTCAAACGACGCAATCAATGAAGTCAACAAGTTCTTCGGAACAAATATTTTCAAGAAAGATGTGGAGAAAATCGCATGATTGACAACGCATATAAATCCCCCAAATACAATCTGGAGTGCGCAATGAATCACATTAGCGAAACACGTGACGAGATCAATTCTGCGATGGAATATCTGATGAAATCTATTCAGTATGGTGCGATGATGTTCGACGATTCCGCGAATCTGGATTATGTGGCGCACGACCTCTCAAGCAGCATGGACAAGATGTATGATGCAATGTGCTCTATCAGCGTGGTTTACATGAAACTGTTGGAAGAACAGAACAGCCACGATCAGTTGACGGAAGAAGAAGAATAAAACACTTGCGGCAGGGTCGAAAGGCTCTGCCGCTCTTCATAGGAGGAAGAGATGAAACACGTTTTCGCTGTCCTGCGGGACGTTTTTGACATGCTGATTGGGATTCTGTTGTTCGGGATCCTGTTTACCGTTTTTTGCAAAATGTTGGCGTCGCCCATTCTTCTTTCGGACTCCGCAAGCGCAGAGATCGGCATAGAACGCGCGAGAAGCCCCGTAGAAGCGTCTTGCGCCGAAATAGAGGAAATACCCGAAGAAAAGTCTCCTTGCGTCCTGGCGGTGTACAGGGAGGGCGACGGGCCCGCTCCTGCGTGGTATCGCCCTTACGAAGAAATGTCGGCGGAATGGGAAGAGACGGCTGCGGTAGAAG
>Ga0247611_10010451_pt1 | contig 10908 bp, 19 predicted proteins | sample 177DNAGHGhighgp2_FD_192422 | JGI IMG/M metagenome (GOLD analysis project Ga0247611, IMG submission 192422) | Sheep rumen microbial communities from Palmerston North, Manawatu-Wanganui, New Zealand - 1770 DNA GHGhigh gp2 | ecosystem: Host-associated > Mammals > Digestive system > Stomach > Rumen... | reverse complement strand
AATGAGCTGCTCTTGCTCTAATAAAGAAAGGGGCTTAGTTATCTAAGCCCCTTTATGTTTCAATGTCCTTTTGGTCACTGTAATAGCACCAAGCTTAATTGAGTTGCTGTTGAAGGATTACGTTTGTACCCTCAGGACGTGCAACATCTACAATTTCGTCCTTAACTCTCTGAATCATTTCATCAATATCAGTATCAGAAGAGATATGGTCAATGTTCAGATTTATTTCTACACTTACGTCGCCGCCATTATTAGTAACGACTGAAGTGTTATCAGTGTCTCTATCCATCCAAGGAATGTCAGCAAGGATTTTAGCTGCTTCACCGATGCGAGCTGTATCTTCTGAATCCAAGAATGCTTCAGGTCTGTCTGGAGAACCATCTACCCAAGCTGGACCAGTGTAGTTAACAAGTCCGCCTTCTTTGTACTTAAATACAGAAGTAAGTGTATCATCTGCGGCAATAAGTCTTTCTTTAATCTTGTTATAAAGTTGATAAGAATTAAGAGGAGTTGAACTATTACCATCAGTAGTAGATAATCCAAGTGCAGTTGTTATTTCCTGCAATTCTCCTAATTCGTTGCCTCGATAAAGTTTCTAAATATATGAAGCGAGCTGACCATGAGTAGTTGAACTATTTGCGCCAAAGGCAATAGTACCGTTTTCAGTACTACCATTGCTACCAATACTATATGACATTCCGTCCATAGTATCCTTTAAACCAACCCAGTCAACAAGCTATCCACTTGCTGGACCAACATAAGTGGTGTCAGGAGTATCTTCATAATCCAAACCAGTGCCGCCTGTGGTCTGTGCTGCCTGTGCATCTCTAAGAGCCTGTGCGGCTGTATTCGCTGCCGCGGCACATTCGTTAAGTTTATTAATTGCTTCTTGAAGAGCCTCTTTTGCAGAATCAATTGATTCTTCTGCTTTTTTCATATCCTCTTCAAAAGCGGCAGTAGTTTCATTATAAGAACGAATAACTTCTGTACTAAAGGTTTCTGCTGTTTCAGCAACAATCGTGCCAACTTCGTCACCAGTAATTGTCATTGTGTCAACAATAAAATCACCAGTTTCAGATGCACTGTCCATTGCCTACATTGCCATATATTCACTTGCAGCGGTATAAGTTTCTCCATATTCCTGGAGTTTAACTTGCTACTGAGCAAGAGTCATCATTGAATATTCTTCTGAAAGACTTGAAAGGAATTGAGCATAATCTTCTGCTGATTCAAATGAACCTGCGAGACTTTCTGCCTATGTATTCCAATAAAGAGTATTATCAAGCAAAGCTTCTTTGAGTTCCATTTCTGAATCTCTAAGTTCTTGCTGAGACTCGTAAAGTTCTGAAAGTCCATCGATAACTTCATCAATTGCTTCATCAAGTAATGATTCTCTATCTTGTTGCACTTCCTTTTCAAGCTGACGAGTTTCAAGTTCATTAGCGCCAGATGTATCTCTCTGCATCAATGAAAGTTTCTTTTCTTTTTGTGCTAAATCTTCATACTTGTTTTCTCTATCTCTTAACTCTCTCTATTTATCAATTGCATCCTAAAGGGCATCAAGATAATCATCGTCAGCATCTTTCATTGCATCGTACTTGTCTTTAAGAGCATTAACCTCTTCCTGATATTGCGCCTTAAGAGCTTCTGCAATTTCAGTTTCCATTGCGGCATAATTCTTGAGAGCAGTCTTTCTCTGGTCTTGTAATTCTTTTTCTGCCTTACGGATATTATCTTCTGACTTAAGAAGTTCATCACTATACTTGTTATAGTTAGAAACCTGTTCTTCAAGAAGGTCTTTAATATCGTCAGTAAACTTAGCTTCATTAATAAGACGTTGGTCAATAATATATTTACCAGTTCTATTATCTTTACGAGCATAGTCACCAAAGTTAATATTAGTAGTTTGACCAGTTTCTCTATTAGTGTAAGCATAGCTACCATTTTCAATCATATCAGCATAATTTTTCAATCCTGCCTAAATGACTTGTTGTTTAGCTGTTTCTTCCGCAATTAAATTATGTGTTGCATTAGCATAACGCTGAAGAGCAGCAGAAGAATCTTCAATAGATTTAGCATCTGCAAGTAAGTCTTTAGAACGAGAAATTTCATCATTAAATGAATTAATTGCTTCGTCATAGTTGTATAAATAATCAAGAGAAGACTTTCTATTTTCTGAACCATAAAGAAGGTCATTATATTCTTTTAATTTCTCGTTAAGTGCTTCTTGTTTATCAATTACATCTTCTTGTGCTTTCTATAAATCATCAAGAGCTTTAGCATGGTCTTCAGTTGCTTTAGTAACATCTTTCTCTGTGCCTTGAGCTTCAAGCATACGCTGGTTAAAATCTCTTGTTGCCGCTGCATTGTATTTGTCCCTATCAGCAATTTCTTGGTTCATTGCTGTAATAGTATCACCAATAAGTTCACTTGAAGTCTTAAGAGGGTCTAACTGTCCCTTTAAAGCATTAATAGTTTCCTATGTTTTTTCAGCATCAATTTTTGCATATATTCGTGTTTGGAACTAACTTTCGTCAAAAGTTTTACCCTAAATTTCAGCAATAACCTTTGCAATTTTAACCCAAGTTGAAAGAACAGGCTATAAGGTATTGTTCATATCAATTTCCATATCAACAATACTGCCGCCGTTCTCAAGAGAACGAATTTGTGCTTCAATTTGTTTTATCTGCAAATCAATTTCAGATTTTTTCAGTATTGCTTTATTTCTTTCCTAAATAAGCTGCTGTTCGCCAGCCTTTAGCTAATCTTGATAAAGTTTATTGAGTTTTTCTTGGTCGGTAGTAATTTTTCCTGATGCATCAACATTATAATAATCATAAGCATTAAGACCGAGTTCACTGAGATTCTTTAGTGCTTCCTAAAAAGTCTTGAATGAAACTTCTCCATTTTCTGTCATGTCTTTAACGCTATCAATTACAGAATCTCCAAGAGCTTCAATTTTGTCTGTCATTTCATCAAGTTGTTCAATGAAATTATCAAGCTCTAATTCTGTATCAATATCAATGTCAAGAGCTCCATATTGTTCTGCCGCTTTAGCCATTTCATCGAACATGACTTCTGCATTATTAATACCTTGCTCTTTCATTAATTTAACCTGAGATTCTTTAAATGTCTTAAATGATGCAGGGTCTGTTATTGCACTCCAATCGATTTGCATAAAAGCAGCCCAGTCATCTTCTTTAACCTTATTCTATCTAAGAATTTCAAGTTGTTTATCAACTAATTTTTGTGCTGAAGATTCTAATACGCCACTTTCTACGACACTATTATATGCCTTTTCAAGCATTTGAGCCGTACTAATTTTAATACCATCAGCTGCTTCTCCATAAATTGCAGAGATATTATTTTTTAAGTTTGTTAAATCTGCGCTTGTAGTTTCATTTGCAAGCTAACGAATCTTATCCTAACCCTCTGCATCAAGTCCAGATTGAGCAATTTGGTCTTCAAGGGTTTGCCACATTCCAAGACCCTCTTCGATAGTTCTATCTTGGAAGTCCATTTGCATTGATGTGACCTAAGAGATAAGTTCCTAAGATGCGGCTTCATATCCAGCTTTTTCTTTTAAATAAGTTTCATTAAGTTTGTCATAAAGAGCCTTTTCAATTATTCTAAAGGTTTCCGAATCTTTTGTACCAGTACCACCAAAGAATTTTTCATAAGAAGCCTAATCTGTAATTCCTAAACTATCTGCAAGACTTCTTGCGTTAGTATTTAAATCTGACCAAACGTCTTCCCAGTCGTCCTGATTACCGCTTGCCCATTCTGCAACATCATAATATAAATCAGATGCGCCGTCGACTAAAGCTTTGGCTTCTTCATTTTCTTCTAAGCCAAATTGTTCCATCATCCATTCATAATGGTCTGACACGCTATCAGCATCGGAAGCCGCCTTACTCTTCTTTAAATCTGTCCAAGAAATTTTTTTATCATTTGCTTCATCAGCTTTGAAAATTGCTCGAATTTCTTGCTCTGTTTCAGATTTATCACCATAAAGCTCAGTACTTATATTTTTTGTAACATCAAGTATATCAGCAAAATGGTCAAATGCTTTAGCCGCTTCTTGTACACTTGTGCGCATTTCTTCTGCGGCATCTTTAAATTTATCTGCAACAGTTCCTTGACCAGACATTACATAGTTCCAAGCATCAATTAATTCTTGAGGAGCTTCTTCTCCATATTTTATAAGGTCTTTTCCGCCGTCAGTAAGTTTTTCTGCAAAATCAGCGAGCTATTCTCCCCACGCTGTTTTTTCATAATGTCCACTGCCATCGCCATTTGATACGTAAGACCAGACTTTATCATCAGAGCCCTTCTAAAGTTCTCCACTTGTCATTCTCTTGAAATCACGAGATTCTTCAGAAGCATTTATTGTTATTCCGGTAGCCTTTTCAATATCGCGAAGTCCTGTATAATCATCTACCGCCGTCTAAGCTCTAAGTTGTTCTACTGCGGCAAGGTCTGCTATCTATTTTTGTTTTTCTATTTCTTCATCAAGCTTTTTTAATTTTTCATTTTGTAAATCGAGGTAAAGAGAAAGTATACCAGTTTCTTCATCTTCAAAACGAATTAATTCTGGATAATCAGATTTTATCTGTTCTGCAAGCTCTTGCATTCTCTCTTGGTCATCAGTTGTTTTTATTCTTTTCTTTGAAAGTTCGTCATATTCTTTAGTGATATCTTCTACGTTTTTCTTTTCTGTTTCTAAATCTTTAAGAGTACTGTTAGCTTCTGCCCTTTTAGTTTTTGCTTTTTCTAAGTCTTTATTTGCTTCAGCCAACTATTCAGATGCGCTTGCCGCCTTTTTAGCTTCTTCTCCTTGTTTTACAATCCAAGCAAACAGTAATGCCACTGCTGCTACTGCTGCCATAACGGCAACAACTAATAATGCTGCGCCCATTGTTGCTGCTGTTTCTGCAGCGAAAGTTGCCCACCATGCTCCTTCTTCAGCTTTTGCTGCTGCTACTTTAATACCAGATGTTACTGATGTAATAGTTGCACTTAATAACATCTGTGCGGCAGAAATACCTAACTGTAATGCAAAGGTTTTTAAGGCTTCAGAACCAGACATCGCACCAGAAATAAAACCTGATAATGACATTGTTGCTGCTGATACAGCGGCAGATGTTGCTTGCATAGTTAAAGCAGATTTTTGCTATTGTTTATCAAATTTACGCTGCTATTCGACTGCTTCATTATATTTGCGGTTTGTTTCCTGCATTTCTTGCTATTTCTTTTTAATAGCTGCATAGTTTGTACTTAATGCACCAGTTTCTACTCCTAATTCTTTTGCAAGTTGATTAACCGCATCTTTCCAAGAAATTTCTGCTCCAGTTGTAGACTAAATTTCTGCTCGATATTGAGCAACCATATCCTTAGCATTAGCGTTAGATACTCCAAGTTCTAACAAATGAGGTTTATTAGTCAATCCACTAAGCTATGTTGTTAACTCAGCAATCTGATTTTTAACAAGCTACTGTTGTAACTGAATATCAATCTTGGGTTTATTTTTTGAAAGCGCATTGCCAATTTCTTTACCAAGGACTTTAAGCTGTCCTATGTTCTTCTTGAAGCCGATTAAGAAATTACTAATAAAGTTCTTAGCAGCCCAAATTGCTGCAGGAGCAACTACTAAAGCTTTCTTAAAATCAACGTTCTGAAGTCTATTTAAAAAGTTACTTAATCCATCAGTAAGTCCTTTAAAGAAGTCGCTATTAAGAGCCTGAACTCTGAACTCTTCCCATTTAGTATTTAACTGATTGAGTTTATACTCCATTGTATCAGCATATTTAGCGAACTGTTCGTCTGCTTTACCTTCCGCATCTGCTGCTAAATCCATAAGTTCAACAGTTCTGTCATAATTATCCATCATCGCAATGAAACGTGATTGCTGACGTGAACCTGCGGCAATAGTCGCAACATAACGCTGAGTATTTCTGTCAAGAGTCTCCCACTTTTCACTTAATTCAAGGAATACTTGGTCGAGGTCTCTGAACTAACCATTAGCGTCTTTAATAGATACACCTACTGATTTTAATGCTTTATCAACCTTGTTGTAGTCCAAATCTGCAAATTCTGAGTCTGATGTACCAGCTACGTTCTCTTTCAATTCAGTAAATCTCGCAATGATAGTCTTTAAAGATGTACCAATGTTTTCCGCAGATTCCTGAGTTGTTTCAATCATCTGAGTAAGGAAAGCAGAAGTATTTTCAAATGACATACCAGCAGAATTTGCGATTGATGCTGTTCTCGCCATAGCTTGTGCGATATCATCAACTGAAGCTGCGGCGTGAGCTGCAAGTTCTGAGTAAACGTCTGTAACGTGTCCGCCTTCGTCCATTTCCATTTTGAAACCACGAAGAGCAGAAGTCATTTCCTGTGTAGCAGTCTGGAAGTCATTACCTGCTAAAGTAGCAAGTTTCATGGTGTCTGTTGTTAATTCAATGGCTTCATTAGTATCAAGACCTTGCTGATAGAACAAAGCAGATGCTTGGATAACACTATCTGTTTTTTGTCCTAAATCTGCCGCCATGTCTGCATATTTAGAGTATTGACTCCACATCTCATTAACGCTGTACTTAGTAACCATTGCAATAGAAGCAAATGATTTATCAAGAGTTTTTACGTCTTCATATGTTTCTCTTATAGTTCTTTTAAGTAAATTGAAAACAGAAGTTGCACTTAACAACATTAAGATTCTGTTTTTCATATTATCAAAAGACTGAGCAGACCTCTCGGCTGCAGAAGCTGTTTCATAAGCTCCTTGCGCTACATCGCTAAAAGATGTTCTTGCCTAATTAGTAGAGCTAATTAAACCCTAAGTGGATTGGGTTACCTGTCTTAATGCTGCCGCATTTTGATTTTCAGCATTTGTTCTCTACTGCTCTTGGGCAGTTACCTGTGCGCTTGCATTTTGTAAATCCTGTAATGATGCAGTAGTATTATCAATTATAGCCTAAGCATCAGAAGAGAAATTAATAGTACCGCCAGAAGTATCACCAATTGCGGCGCGATTTCTAACCGCTTCTTCGTATTCTGCAACAGCAGAAGATTTAGAAGAAAGTTCATCTCTCTTTTTAATAGTTTCTTCGATTCTTGTTTTTAATGCTTCTACGTCAACAACGAAATGATTTAATTGCTCCTCAGAACCGAGTATACTATTTTTAATTCCAGTGTCCCAGATTGTTGCAAAGTCTTCTCCTCTACGAATTCCATCTGCAAACATTTTATTGAGGTCTTGTGTAATCTATTTAATTTCGTCTGAACTAAAACCTTGCTTTTTAGCCCATGAAGAATCAACATTTGTATTAGTCAAAGGAGACTGTCCAACACCTGATGAAGTTACTGACCTACCTGCTTGTCTTTGAGCCTCAACTGCGGCGGCTTTCAAAGACTGCTCTATCTACTGTCTTAATTTTAATTCATCTTCAAGAGCCTTTTTAACATCTTCTTCTGACTTTATCGTTTCTGCGAGCTTATTAGAAGCCTCTTGAGAGAAACCTAATTTTTCAAATTGTCCAGAAAAACTCTTTTGTAAATCAGAAACTTTCTTTTTAGCTTCATCTAATTTTCTTTCAAATTCTGCCAATGCAGAGGTTGGAAAAGTCTTAGAATTTTTAGAAACTCTTTCGAGTTCCTTACCTAACTGTCCAAGAGATGAAAACGCATTATCTACTCTTTTTTGATAATTTTGAATTTCTCTTGAGCTTTCTTTACCAAAAGCTCCTTCATTCTCAAGATTTCTAAATTTTTCTTCAAGTCTGTCTAAAGACTTAGTCAGCCCTGAAGTTATGCTGGATTTCGCACCGGCTTGTTCCATAGCGGCAATCGCTTTTCTATAGCCAGATATTAATCCACTTGTTTCAATATCAAGTGTAAAAACTTGTCTATTCGCCATCAATTTTCACCTCTTAAATCTTAAATTTTACGGTGATGCCTTTGAAAGTAATCATTGCTTTTCCAAGACACCTACTCTTATTTAACCATACGATATTTTTCTCAATACCAGAACTCACATGTTTTTCAGTTATCGCACCAGTCTTAGGGTCTATACGAGTTTTAGGTTCTAATTTATATCTGTATGCTGGAAAGTCGCCAGTCAAAGTAAACAACTACTATTCACCCTGAGCTTCAAGTTCCCTTTTTACTCTATCAATGGCGCAAGCAATTAAGTATGAACTTGGGATATAAAAATTACCCAATACATAAATATCACTATCAACACCGCCTTCGATAGAAGCATCTGCAATACGTAAGAAATAAGCAGTTGAATTAAATAAGCTATCCTCCAATTGCTATCTTAAATCGGGAATATCAGTTTGGCTAATAAATCTTCCATTTGCAAAGAGCCATCTATAATATTTAACATCGTCCTCTTTAAAATATTTATACATATCCTAACTGCCTAATTTGACAGTTGTATCATAAAGAGTTCTACCTTTATTTTCAATAGAATTATAGTTTTTAACCTAAAATCCTACCATTGTATCTTTTATAACTGCAACAACGTCATAGTGAAGCTATCCATGTGCTCCACGTTCTGCACCAGTAACTTCAGTATAGACCTTTTCACCATTTGCTCCTTTACCTTGCTATAAAGCATAAGCAGTAGCAACTTCTCCAAGAAAACCCTTCATCTGTCCTGGACCAAATATAGACATTGCTGTAAGAGCTTTATCTCCTCTTTTAATAGTCTTATCTATCTTTTGGAAAATAGCACGAGATAAATCTGTTTCTTCCTAAGAAGTAATTTCTCGTTTAAGGTATGAGCTGAGTTCTTGTTTAAAGTATTGTAAGAATAAATTCTTTAACTAAGTAGGATTACCGCTCTAATCAGTTACCATATCGTCTTCATGGTCTACTAAATAAGTTCTATTATAATGACGCATATCAATCTTTTCGCCACCACGCTTTCTTTTCTTTAAATCAGAACGCTATTCTCTTAACTTGTTAACTTCAAGCTGAATCTACATATGAAATCCGCTTTCATTTTCTGTCCATTCCTTATTGACTTCTAATAGTCCAGGAATAGTAAAATGGTCATAGCGGTCTTCCTCTGTACTTGTTGCATCAGCGATTTCCTATAAAGTCTTTAATAACATTTTCTTTAACTATTTCTCTGTCTTTTTAGATACGCCTCTGCCGCCTTCCACTTTGAATTTAAATACTTTTGGATTATCTTTACTAAAATTTTGGTAAATCCTTTCCATTGCTTCACTACCTAATGAGTCCAAACTTTCTTCAACTTGTGGAGAAATTTCAGTATAATATCTCTTGATAAATTCTAAGAACTTTTTCTTGAATATTGCTCCTCCAAGTTGTTCTCCTCTACTTGTCATTTCTTCCAAGCTAATTGGAATGGCGCCAGCTTTATCTCCATTGGCTTTATAAAAGAAAGTGTTGAATAAACTTTCATAGTATTTATTCAAGTTTGATTGTCCTTTCTTCTTTCCTTGCTTATATCTATTAGAGGCTTTGGTTGAAAATACTTTTGACTCTAAGCCAGTAATCTACATTGCGAATTTATCACTTCTTAAAGCCTAAATAATATCATCATCTTTAGAACCAATTGCCGACTAAATAAACTTTGAAAAGCCTTCTGCATATTTTCTATTCGCCGCAATCGTGTAATTACCATTCATTGGATAAGCTAATGTTCCTTTTCTACTAATACCAAAAAAACTTTCCCACTGAGAAATAAAGTTCTTTTCTCTTTGTAGTCTATCTTTGTATAACTAAATCAAAGTCTAAAGAACTGGGTTATTAGTCTGTATTGTATTAGCTTTCCTTAAAGACAAAACCGATTTAGCTTGTTGTAATGCGGCAGTATATTTTTCTTCAAAATATCCGTCTGTATCATACCAGTTTGCCGGGTCCAAAAATGCAGCTCTTAAATTGCCGCCATATGTTTTGAGATAGTCCATATCTCTCAGCTAAATGTCTAAATAATTCTGAACTTGTTCTTTGCCCATTTCTTATCACAAATAATCTCCCGTAAGTTCCTTATTTAAAAAGGTTAACTTACAAACGCTATTCATTTCTGCCTGCTATCCTTCTTGAGGATATCCAACAAAAAAGAAATCACTTACAACAGGGTTGTCATAAGAAGTACCAAGTTTCATCGCAATTGTTGAAGCAAGTCTTAATCTTGGTATTTCAAGGATAGCTGTTCTTGGTTCGCCAGTAAAATAATCTTTTACTGTTGTTTTTGCGGTTAAATTCAAAAAGCCATTAAACAATCTATTACCAACATCAAGCTGAATTATCTTATCAACATAATCAAAAGTATAATCAACCATCACTTTACGGTGCTCACCCTTAAATATAACTCTGTTGCCATAAATCTCAAATTTCATAATTCTGTTACCAGTTTCCATATCATAGCAGAATATAAATTTATCCTTAGCTGGAGGAAGGGGTTTTAATGGTAACCACTCTCGTCTACCCATTGGCATCTGCTCATTTTCAGGATTGCCCTATAGTCCCCATTTTCCCTCAATCGCATTAGGAATATATTTTAAATTAACAAACCAGCAATTATCATCTTCAATAACATCAAGTTGCTCTTTATAAGGAACTGACTAAGCATCTTTCTTATTTAACTTAGAATTACTAAGAATCGCCCAAGTGCTTGGAGACAATATTCCGTGAGTAATAGCAAAACTAACTTCTTTATCAATCTCCCAATTTATCAGCAAATTATTATTATATCCGCCGCGAGCCTGTTTATGTTCTTTATTTTCCTATACCTGTGCAAGGTCCGCACGTTCAAAACTCAATATCGTCTCATTGATATCGTACTTACGTCCGCCAATCTCTAATGGCTAATTGAGACGAATATTGATATCATACATCTCTTTCATACCAACAAGGTTGTCCATAGCTGACACC
>Ga0247611_10010450_pt1 | contig 10908 bp, 11 predicted proteins | sample 177DNAGHGhighgp2_FD_192422 | JGI IMG/M metagenome (GOLD analysis project Ga0247611, IMG submission 192422) | Sheep rumen microbial communities from Palmerston North, Manawatu-Wanganui, New Zealand - 1770 DNA GHGhigh gp2 | ecosystem: Host-associated > Mammals > Digestive system > Stomach > Rumen... | reverse complement strand
AGTACAAGGCTCTGGCAGCTGAGTGGATCGCCAACAAGGACGATGCCGAGAAGACCAAGGAGATTGCTCCGAAGCTGCGCGAGCTCATCCGTGCCGCTGCTGCTGCAGGTTGCGAGATCAACAAGGAACTCCAGACGCTCGACCACTACCTCGTGAAGCGTTCACAGTGGATCATCGGTGGTGACGGTGCTTCTTACGATATCGGTTACGGCGGTCTCGACCACGTGATTGCTTCTGGTGAGGACGTCAACATCCTCGTGCTCGATACTGAGGTTTACTCTAACACCGGTGGTCAGGCTTCTAAGGCTACTCCTCTCGGCGCTATCGCTCAGTTCGCTGCTCAGGGTAAGCGCATCCGCAAGAAGGATCTCGGTATGATCGCTACCACCTACGGCTACGTCTATGTCGCTCAGATCGCTATGGGTGCTGACCACGCTCAGACCCTCAAGGCTATCCGCGAGGCCGAGGCTTGGCACGGACCTTCAATCGTCATCGCTTACGCTCCTTGTATCAACCACGGTCTGAAGGCCAAGGGCGGTATGGGTAAGTCTCAGGCTGAGGAGAAGAAGGCCGTTGAGTGCGGTTACTGGCACCTGTGGCGCTACAATCCCGCTCTGGCCGAGGAAGGTAAGAATCCGTTCTTACTCGACTCTAAGGAGCCTAACTGGGCTAACTTCCACGACTTCCTCATGGGCGAGGTTCGCTACCTGTCAGTGAAGAAGGCTTATCCCAACGAGGCCGAGGAACTCTTCGCCGAGGCCCAGAAGATGGCCCAGCTCCGCTACAAGACCTACGTCCGCAAGACACAGGAGAACTGGGAGGATTAGTGAGCGTAATGCCAAGCTTGCTTGAGCATTACCGAACGTACGATCAGTCATGACGAAGTCATAACTGGAGCGAAGAGTAATCCCTAAGAATAGTTGTAGGGGATTCCCCATAAATCCCCTACCCTTCAATAGCAAAGCGGCGCACCCCAAAAAGGATGCGCCGCTTAATGTTTACTCATTAATCACCACCCCAAATCACTCATTCGGATCACCCGAATCCTGAGCCGTGACCATGAACCAGACAGTGCCGCCGTGATACACCACGAGGCTATGACCAGCCTCCACGCTCAGCCCCGTGAACGTCGCGCCATTGGCATCGTGGCTTGCAGGGTTGATGGCATCGCCCGCACCGTCCACCTTGGCCGTAAACTCCACCTCACCCAGATTGCTGCCGCTGACGGCGACGCTGGTGATGGGAGCCGTCGCGTTGACGCTGCCGCCAGCAATGCTCTGGCTTACGCCATTGATGGTGGCCGAGGTGTTGTAGCTGGGCTGTCCGGGAGTCACGCCGCCACTGCCACCGCCTGGAGCGACATCTTCGGTGGAACCAGTGCCGTTCGTGCCCGCATTGTTCAAGTAGAACTCCGACTCCATGTCAATCTCATAGGCCGCATAGCTGCTCTCCACAGCCTGCGCCAGACTGCACAGGTCTGAGCCAAGGGCGGCCTCATTGAGCACCAGTTGGCAGTTGCTGCGGAACCAGCCACCGCTCCTGTCCTTACGACTGACGATGATGCCTGCTGCCACCACGTCACCGCCACGACCCAGCACGAAGTTGAAGTGATCGGTGTCAAACTCAAACGTCGAGAAGTTCAGGTGGTTCTTCCAGTTCGAACAGGGAAACTCGCCCGCGCTGTTCACAATCTCCGTGGTCATGGGGGCACCAGAGCCGTCGGCATTGCGAGGGTTCAGTAGAATACGGGCCGAAGCCACCTCATACCTGCCACCCAACTTCTGCACGGTCACAAACGTCACCTGGTCGCCACGCTGCAGGCCCCATGTGTTCACAAAGTCAGCGTATGTGCGACTGGGCGCATTGACATACGCCTTGTGACCACCTTCAGCATCGATGCCTACCGACACGCTGGGCAGATGGCCCTGCGAGATAATGGCGGCAAAGGGCGTCCACTTGTCGCTCTGCAGCGGCATGAACTGGTAGAACTGGTACAGGCTCTGTCCCGAGCTCTGCAGCGTTGCCGCACGCTCGCGAAGTTACTTCTGGTTCACCTTGCGAAACTTGTTCATGCACTGGAAGCCATTGCTCACACCCTCGAAAGAGTGGTTGCAGATGAACTTCAACATGGCATAGAGCATGCCTACAGCCTTCACCAAGACGCGCTGAAGAGTCTGCGCGTTGGTCTTGGGGTTCTTCACACGACGGTTGGAGGAACCGTCAACCATTACATAATTCTTTTTCATTGTTGTAACGTATTAAGAACTACTGTTAATCCTACCCTTGGAGACTGCGGTCAATGAGCGTCCGATATGAGTTGAATATGACTTCAATTAGAGTTTTATATGACTCCGATATGACTTCAATATGACTCCTTTATGAGAACGACTTGAACTTTCACAGACTTTGACCTGGTTTCACCAATTCGTGATGTTCGGTGCAAAGATACGTATATTTTTTACTCGTTGTTTTCAAATGGAAAAAGCAACGCAGGCGAGTGGAAAGAAAAGTGAGGCCCTTCGTCGGAGCCTCACTGTATGTCGTCTGTGCGGAAATGCCCATCTACAGGGCTTAAATCATGAATCCCTTCATGTTGTCGCGCATCTCCCTCAGACGTGTAAAATACCCGGAATTGTGGAAATAATAGCCGATTTCGTGGAAAGCGTCCTGTAGCGGCTTGCCGCTTGGCTCTGCATGGACATTGAATTTGATTTTCAACTTACCCGAATCTGTGAAGTCCTGTATCGCGTCCTTGTGGTCCTGAGCATATTTGGTGAACGTTCTGGAGGTAAACTGCATTTCCTCCTTCAGCACATGCTTCAGCAAGTATTCGCAGAACGGTGTACGCGTAGTATTCTTCATAATGTGCATCCGTATGAAATAGTCGTGCATCAGCAGACAGAAAGCAACGGGTTTGTATTCCTTGCCTACAATCTTGCAAGTTTCCTTCTCGCCAAAGAAGTGGGCTATCGCCTTCTTGATGCAGTCCGTCATGCTGCCGTCGTCAATAGGCGAATAGAACAGGCCGCTGTCTGGTTCTGGCGGGTCTGTCCGCTGGTTGCGGCTGAGCACAAGGGTCTTATCGTAAAACCTGTCTGCTGTCTCAGTTATCTGTTTTGCTATACTAATTAACGTGTTGTGCAACTTTGTCCCGTCATCATCCACCTTGACTGTGACTGACGGGGCACGCACGAACCCTGTCGCGCCACCACCCGTACGCAAAATGTCCTTCGCCCGATACGAAAGGCGTGGCGGCTTAATACCCTTTCCTCCGCGTCCTGGCCCTGCCATCCCCATTCTCGTAGGCACCTCTATCAGCGCCACCGAGAACCTATCCTTGGGAATAGCGTTTATCTGTCCCATCGTCAGCTTCTGCATCACGAATGGCACATCGTCGTTAGGCAGAAACGCCGTTCGTCCTGCCAGCGTCACCTTAGTTCCTTGCATGCGAGACATTGCGCGGCCTCCCGCAGGGCCTATACCAATACCTTTCATGTCCTTCTCAGTTTTTCATTGGCAAAAGTACACAGAAAAACTGAAAACACAATACAATTCTACCAGTTTTCGTTCAAAATCGCAGAAGATTTATCTTTTATTCGTCTTTTCACTGCTGTTTCTCAATTTCTTGTATGCTTCCACCACCTCGCGCATCGAGGCTATATACCGTTTGAGTTGTCTGCCGTCGAGAGGTGTACGCTTACCGTCCATCCTATTGAGTTCTTGGAACGTTTTCGTTAAGCCAAATGACCAAAGCCAAACTTGTTTAAGCTTTGGCATGACGAGAAGACGAAGGTGAGCACCATTTGTCCGAAGGATGAAATCCAATTCCTGGCAGAACGTATATACTTGAAAAAAGACATGCTCACATTATAAGCAATTTGTCAAACAGCACAAATTAATAGTAAAATAGTTATTTTTTCGTAAATTATTTGGCAATTCGAAGTAATTTTACTACCTTTGCGGCAAATATAAAATTATTCGTTTTTTTAATTATGAAAGTTATTAAGGCAAGAAAGATTCTTAAGGCGTTGAGAGATGACGGATGGATACTCAAGTATCAGGTCGGGAGCCACGCTCAATATATCCACCCCACAAAACCTGGAAAGGTGACAATCAATGGCACCGGTAATGATGACATATACGGCAATCTCCTTAAAAGCATTGAGGAGCAATCGGGGTTGAAGTTTTAACAAACTCCTTTCCCACTACAATTACACCAAGATTTGTTTATTGAGGTTGTTCAGAGTGGCAGTAAAGAATCTATATGATTCATGTCACTTAAAAAAGACAAAAAGCTACACAAATATCATATTTATTATGGCAACCGTAATTATGGACACTGCACGTACCGAAAATGGGTATAGTTGCGCTTGCGACCTTCTCCCTGGGTGGGTTGTCGCATGCTCAGGCGACTTTGAGCAGTTCAAAAAAGAAGTCGAAGATAGTATTAAATTTTATGTAGACTGTGCAAAAGAAGATGGGGACGAATATCCGGCAGTCTTTGACGGGGAATACGAAATCGTCTACAAGTTCAACGTTCAGTCACTTCTTGAATTCTACAGGGGTATTTTTTCCTTCTCGTCTCTGGAAACAATTACTGGCATCAACCAAAAACAACTTGCACACTATGCTTCAGGCATCAGCAAGCCACGGCCTAAACAGGCTCAGAAGATAGCACAAGGCCTGCATCGACTGGCACACGAAATGATGGTAGTAACTGTATAGACAAAATAATCCCGAAATCGCCAACCGGTTTCGGGATTTTTGTCAAACTCGAGATAACTTGCTATACAAACTCACTTCATCCTTTCATTGGTGATTCATTCGCAAATATACTACAAAATCCTGTATCCTGAACATCTTCTGCTGCTAAAAATAATGAAAAGCGTATTGTTTTAACGATATTTGTTGGTTTTAGATGCTATACTTTGAGATTATTTGAGTACATTTGCGCTTAATTAAAGTTGTATACATGGTAAAGAGAAGAAGTAACGAAGAACTTGCCGAGATTGCAAAGAGCTACGACTATATGCCAGAGTTTCGGAAGAAAGAACACGCCGCTTATATAGCCATCTGTAAGCGTGGACTACTCCACCTTTGCAATCACATGGAACGAAAAAGAAGGTACCATCTAACTGATGAAGACTTAGCAGAAATAGCATCTCGATATGATGTACTTGCAGAGTTTATAGAAAAAGAAAAATCGGCTTACTCTCTTATCTGTAGTCGTGGCTTGTATGAAAAGTTTGCGGCCGGATGCAACGGGAACGAGCCACAAGAAGCTCGGACGAAGAACTGACAGCTATAGCAAACAAGTATGATGACTTGGTGGAGTTTAAAAAGAAAGAATATCATGCATATAATATTATATGTAATCGTGGACTATACGACAAATTGTGTGCACACATGAAACGAGGGAAGAAAGCCAGATATTCAGACGAGGAGTTATCCGAGAGGGCATCGAAGTACAATTCCATGATGGATTTCTATACCAAGGAGAAGGGTGCTTTCCTTGCCATCTGTCGTCGCGGCCTGATAGGGAAACTATGCGGACACTTGGAGAGAAAAGGGAGTCTTTATAGGAGAAAGATATATGTATTTACCTTCTCTGATGGCTACGCATACGTTGGGTTGGCAAAAGACCCTAAAAGCAGATATCGTGACCACATGGCCGGCAAGGATAACTCTCCTATCCTACAACACATACAAGAAACTGGGGCTTCACATGAGTTTACCTTGCTGACAGACTGGCTTGATAAAGACGTAGCAGCAAAGATGGAGGATGACTATATCAATCAATATGCTGCAGAAGGATGGAAAATGCTAAATAAAGCAAGGGGCGGTAGTCTCGGTTCGCTAACCAGGTACTACACTGACAAGCGAATCAGACAAGAGATAAGCGAGTATGAGTATTTTGAAGATTTCAAAAAAGGTTCTCCTGGCTTTTACAGATATGTCAGAAACCACAGACTGATAGACGAATACTGCTCGCACATGAAAAGTAGACAAGCAGAGATTGACAAAAAACGCATGGCTATCATAGCAAGCTGTAAAACTAGTGGCGAACTTTGGAAAAAGAACAGAACTATTTATAAGTGGTTACATAAACATCACCGCCTCTATGAGTTTTACCCCAAAATAGACAATACGCTGACAGACGAAGAGCGCATGGCGATTATTACCAGTTGTAGAACAAGCGGTGAGTTAATGAAGAAAAGCCCGAGAGAATATAAATGGCTTCAGAGGCATCATCGCCTTCGTGAGTTCTTTCCGCTGGAACATAAGCCGATGACTGATGAAGAAAGAATGGCTATTATAACCCGTTGCAAAAGCCGCAAGGATTTATACAACAATCATAACAAAGTTTACCAATGGTTATGGTCACACCATCGCCTTGACGAGTTCTTCCCAAAATAGTTTTAATGCCTTTTGCTAAATATAGATTCTGTCCTACGCGGTTGCCCTTGATTTTCATTCTCCTTCATATTATATTGTGCATGAAGCATATGCTTCAATAACAATTAAACACAAAAGATTATGGAAGAAAAAAAGATTTCCAAGTTCAATGTCGGTGACATTGTAACTATCGCAAAGGATTACAAAGATTCTGCGAATCTTGACTTTGCACAGCCGCAAATCCACGTTTATTATGTAATGAAAGTTAACGCGGATGGTACAATCACTCTCGCTGGTGTATTCGATGACATACCAGCCAAATACATTGAGGGAGTATCTATAGAAAGTGAGTTAGCCAAACAAATCTACTATGACACAAATCATGCACGGCCTTATGTGCCTGGCAAAGTGTATCAGCATGAGGATGTCTATTCTCGCCAACCATTTATGATAACGATGGCAGAAAGATTAGGAAACACTCCACTATGGGAGAAAATGCAAGCAGAAGAGTTCCATTTCGTCCACGAGTTGCAGCACTGGCTTATAGAACACATGGGTGCTTCCAGAATTTGTATCAACCAATTCTTTGATAAGAGGAAACCTCGTGAGATATAAAGAGAAAATGCCCAAAAGAAAGCCTCCTACTGAACATGGGAGGCTTCTATATTCTATCAAAGACGCTGCTTTATTTCTTTATAGATTTCTTGGTAGGCTTTCTTCCAATCTTCTTTTTCTGTCTTGTCATGAATCTCTATCTCTATTGGAACGACTTCAACGCCAGCGGCTGTCAGCATCTGTGTGACAGCATTGTCATGTTTGTCCTTTTCAGCAATTTGATAGAAAAAGATTTGATTGCTAATAGGTTCACCTTGCTTGATTCTTCTCATTCGTCTCGTTAATAAGTACCATAAATCAATTTCCTCAAAAGCAAGACCGAATCCCACAATATGAACATTTGATTCTGTAAAAAGGTCTACCCAACTCTTCTTACTTGGTTTCTCCTCTTGCAGATATTTTTCAATTGCTACAACATACTTGCAGTATTCGTTCATTCCTAATAGAATGCTTTGAGGGGTTTTAGTGCATCCATGGATATTCCAGAAGGAGGCTTTATGACCATCGTGTATTCCCACATCATGATTATACAAAAGACTCTCAACCCCTTGGTTGTTTTCTTGAGCACCTTCTCCTTTACAAATTGCAAATTCTTCTTCAAGATAAAGTTCGTAGTTTGTTGTGAGGTAATGGTCTGCATGTATATCAGCCAGATTTTCATAAAACCACGATTTGCCGTCTTTCAGTAAATCTTTTAAGCCATTCTTTATGTCTTCTTCAGGCTCATTTTTAGCATATAAAGGATTACTATCCCTCAAGATAAGAGGTTCACCATTACAATCAGCTAGAGGAACAGCTTCAGGTAATACAATGTATTCAAATAGCATTGTATTATTATTGAAGTCTGGAATCTCCCCCAACATGCCACTGGCTTTCTTAAGGAGTTCTTTCCATTCGATGCCATTGTCACTAAGACGATTGACACCATTGCCAAATAGTATTGTAGTTTCCATTTTTAAATCAAACTAATATGGGGTTTCTATATTTGTATTGAATTCATATAAACAAAGGTCTGCCTATTCGTATATAGAGAACAATATTACCTATATTTCTTCCTCGTATACAATATAGTGTTGATGCCATCATCGGTAAGGCGAAGAGAGTCGCCAAATACCCTATATGACCCGCTCCTCTCGCTTCTCCACACAGAATTATATTTACTATTGACAAACACGTATTTCAAATAGATTGAGCCCATCGGTGAGTTATACCCTCCAGATGTTGTGTATTTGAAATCTGCCCATACACCTGCAGAACTTTCAAAAAAGCCGGTGTCATCCGCTTTGAAGCTGTATGTAAATACAGGAGTATTTACTTTGCTACTTGGCACACTAATCCATTCACCGATAAGCGTATCTGTGTTAGAATCATCGTCATCGCTACCACAAGATAATAAACTTGCACTTACAATTGCCATCATTATAAGATTCGTCAGTTGAAACATTCTTTTTCTCATTTCTATAATTATTATAATTTTTTACGCTTGTTTTAATTTCACCATAGTATACCATTTTCAATTGCTGAAATAGAAATACAATTTTTCCAAGGCTCTGTTTCTCTGTATAATGATAAAGATTGTTTAGGGACATATAGGTATATGTTATTATTATACCACCCTCGCCAATTTTTTAATCTAAATGGGAAAGAATTATATTCGGCTTTGGGAACATCAATTGCATAACAAAGAATTTTCTTAAAATTTCCACTAGTGAAGGCTTCTGAACCAATTTCTCTAATAGTTGCAGGTAATGTTATAGATTCAATGGGGCAGGACAAGAAAGCTGCTTCCCCAATTATTTCAAGACAATCTGGAAGTTTGACTTCTTTTAACGGTGTTGCACGAAAAACTTCTTTTTCTATTTCAGTAAGCCCATTGGGAAGGTTTATTGAAGTTAAACCACAATTCCAAAATGCACGCCAACCTATTTTTGTAACGCTATTGGGAATGTTGATTCCTCCATAGAGTCCACTCTGAGCAAATGCCATCCCTTCAATTGTTTTTAAACCTTCACCTTCAATTCTAACTTTTTCAACTTTTGAAAGCCAAAAAGCTCCTTCACCTATAACAGTTACACTACTTGGTATCGTGATTGACTTTATCGTATCTGACGTAAAAGCCCCTTTTCCTATAGCGACAACTGTGAAAACATTATTCTGATGCTGCACCGTCTCTGGTATATCTATTATACCTGAATATTTTGAACCATTTTTCCAAGTGACTTTTGCTGTAAGATTGTCTTCATTGAGTATATAGTTTATTCCATCAATCATTGCTTCAACTTCTTTTGCAGGTGGTGTAGGAGGCTGAGCTGTTGTGGTATCTTTATTTTCTGTAGGAACTTCTTTGATAAGTCCCAATGCCAAACTATCTTCGTGAGAAAGAATTCTTCCTTCTGGCTCATTAGGGGGTTCTTTGTCACAAGAAACAATGCTTGTTATTACAATAGTCAGTAATATTAAAAGCATCAAATGAACTTTTAGGGCATTTGAACTCATAATTGAATTATTTGTTATATTCATTGCTATATTATGAAATTGAGGTTATACTATTATCATCGGTGCAAAAAAACGTGAGCAATTTACTTCGCTTACGTTGTTCGAGGTATTGGGGATAACCTTAGTAGCTTAAACGAGTAAATGCCCACGCCGAACGGCGTGAACTATCTACTTCAGTCCTTGCTACTGTTGTCTAATTCCCCAATTATCGAACAACAAGAATCAAAAGTGGACGTTCAGTCTTATGTCCTTATATCTTTTATCTCTTCATACGCATACTCCTTTAATGATTACACATTATTTCTTGGAAGCCGCCGTTTGGACGGAATCCGATGCAAAATTACAAATTTTCGTTGACTTTGGCGCAGAATTTGGCAGAAATATGTTACAAGAAGTTGCGAATTGCCAATTTTTCTGCCGGAGATGTCATAATGTGGTGGAAATTTAGTAATAAGATGCTGTGCTGTGTCTGATAAAGAAGGTCGAGGCTTCAAAGGCTACTTTTGCCTCTGGCGATTACTATGAAGGCGTGTGGCAACTAAAACGCCCCAGCATACTGAATATGTGGGGCGTTCATAGTAGAGGTTAGTCCATTGTATCTCGAATGATGCGGCGAGTATCACGTTTATACGCTAAACGATCGTACTCATTGCCGCGACACATCCAACAACTGCATGGCGTTCCTGTTGAACGATAGACCTGTGTCCAGTGTTCCTTTGCCAGTTCAAACCAGTGTTGAGGAACATGTTGGCTGCCATCAGCACACCAATAGTTACGCTCAAATGATGCGTAGTACACCATGCGAGCCTTAAACACACGGAAGCCTTGCTTCCTTCTCCAAAGTTTTGTTCTTTTTGTTTCCATCGTCTCTATCAATTAAAGTGATTGGGTGATGGAAATTCAAATTAACTTTGGTAATATTCATTGTGGCCATAATTCTTCTATGTTATTTTTAAAATCCGCATAATACGGAATCTGTGTGCAAAATTACTCAAACTTTGGCACATTACCAAACAATTTATATTAAATAAGGTGTTTTTGCAAACTTATTCTTTGCTATTTGCGAGAAATTGCTTAATTTTGCATTTAAAAGAACAACGAGTATGGAAAAAGAAACTATGTATTGGCTATTCACTACTGCTCCACAAGCTGTAGCCGCATTGGTGGGTATTATTTTCACAGGTATGTTCTTCATGGCAGAAAGCATTGATAATCGTGTCAAAGATGACCAATCGTTGTTAGAAATTGCTCAAGAAGCAAAAACAACACTATACAAGAACATGCAAATAGTTGCTGTTTTAGCTGCCATAACCATTATTTATGATTTGCTGTTAACTTCAATTGTCCCAAAACTTTCAAATCCAGATTTTTGTTTTACTAGTTGGTTGGTACTTGGATTTG
>Ga0247611_10010449_pt1 | contig 10910 bp, 10 predicted proteins | sample 177DNAGHGhighgp2_FD_192422 | JGI IMG/M metagenome (GOLD analysis project Ga0247611, IMG submission 192422) | Sheep rumen microbial communities from Palmerston North, Manawatu-Wanganui, New Zealand - 1770 DNA GHGhigh gp2 | ecosystem: Host-associated > Mammals > Digestive system > Stomach > Rumen... | reverse complement strand
GCCTTGTTTGTTCTGTCATCTTGGAGCGTGCAGAGGACGCAATAGGATTCACAAGACTTTTTTACTTTCTAAATATACACTTTTATATATTTGCACTATGACCACGAAAAAAATCAAAATTCAATACCTTGATGATTCTATCCCGAAACTCACATACGTTGGTGGCAAGTCTGACTGGATTGACCTCGCTGCGGCAGAGACCGTGACGCTCAAGGCGGGGGAGTTCAGACTCATTCACCTGGGGGTCGCGATGAAGTTGCCCGAAGGTTACGAGGCGCATATTGCCCCGCGCAGTTCCACGTTCAAGAATTTCGGAATTTTACAGGCAAACTCGGTGGGTGTGGTGGATTCGAGCTATTGTGGCGTGAACGACTGGTGGAAAATGCCAGTCTATGCCACCCGTGACGTGGTAATCGAAAAGGGGAGCCGCATTGCGCAGTTCCGCATCATGGAAATCCAGCCGACGCTCACCTTTGAGGAAGGCCCGCTCGAAGGCTCCGACCGCGGCGGCTTTGGCAGCACGGGAATCTGTTAAAATTCAATCTTATCTAGAACAATCTGTTCTGAATCTTTCTGCAAGAACATGACCATGTAGATGGGCAGATATGTCACCTTTCCCTTTCGGGAAACATTGCAGTTTGCAAAGACGAAACCTTCCTGCATTTGGTATTCGGAATTCGCAAGACTGTTGTTCATGGCGGAATGGATGGTGTAATCCTTGCCGCTTTTCACTTCGATGGGCAATGCGCGGTTGTTGTATTCGATTACAAAATCAAGCTCGCCTAGACGGTTTGAATTGTAATAGTAAAGCCGAAATCCTTTTGAATAGAGTTCCTGAGCAATGGCGTTCTCGTAAATTCCGCCTGCATTCAGATTCTGATTTTTTGTCAGCAGCATGGACTTCGTGTTCATCCCGTATTCCGAAGTGAGTATTCCGACATCCGCAAGGTAAAGTTTGAACAGGCTGCTTTTCTCGTTCAGTTTGAGCGGAATCCTCGGTTCGGTGCTGTTGAAAACAGATAGTGCAACGCCAGCGTTTTTCAACCAAAGGAACGTGCTTTGCACGCGATCAAAATGGAGCCCTTTTTTCAGGTCCGTCACAATGTACCGGCGGTTCTGTTTCAGAAGTTCCGCAGGAATCAACTCGTAAGCGTTTGTCAATAACAGGCGCTTATCTTCCGTTTCGTATTGCGTAAAGTCGAGCTTGTACTGACTTAGAATGTCGCGATGGATGCGCATGACATCGTTTAGGTTGCTGTTGTCCGCAAAGTTGCTCACGGCCTCCGGCATGCCGCCCACGATAAGGTAGCGCGTGAACAGGTCCAGCATTTTCTGGTTTACCGCGTCCATGACTGGCATCCGGTTTTCGAAGGACGAGCGCAAACTAGAAACGATGTTGTCGTCGATGTTCGTGATTTGCAGGAATTCCTCAAAATCCAGCGGGAACATTTCCACCGTGGTCATGTAGCCCACCGGCGCAGAATCAAGATTCGTCAGTTCCACTCCAAGGAGCGACCCGCTCAAGACATACCGGAAACTCCCTTCTTCGACAAAGAACTTGATTTTGGTAATCATCTCCTTGTATTTCTGGACTTCGTCAATGAAGATGATTGTCTTGCCTTTTTCCAGTTTCTGCGTGCTCAGGGCCGAAAAACCCAGGACAAGATCATCGACAGTTTGTGCAGCGGCAAGAACATCTACCGCGGCAGGGGTCTCTATGAGGTTTATCTCAAAAAAATCAGCATTTTCAGCGGTCAGCACACGCCTGATGGCGTGGGTTTTCCCCACCTGTCGGGCCCCTTTTACAAGCAAGGCCTTTTTTTGGCTGTTTTTGAGCCATTCCCGAATGAGTTTCTCGCTCTTGCGCTTCAAGTCCATCAGAATCCCCTAATTTAGCCTGTTTTTTCGCATGTTGTCAAAAATACAATAGAAATATACAACTTTTTGTCAAAAATACAAATGTTTTTGTGATTATTATGTCAAAAATACAATAGGACGTCCCTTTTATAAATCCCCCAAAAAATGGGCAACGCCTCCCTACAATTTTTACATGAATTTCTTTCGTCTCTCGTCTCTCGTCTTTATACTTTCGTTCCACTCAAGTATCAAATGTTAACCTCGGTCATGCCAAAACAAGTTTTGTCGCGACTCTCGGTTTACGCATTTGTCGTCTAATTCCTATATTTTCTACGCAAAAATTTTTAACAAGGATATTGTTATGGCAAAGATTGCTATTCTCGGTTATGGTAACCTGGGTCGCGGTGTAGAATGCGCTGTGAAGCAGGCTCCGGATATGGAACTCATCGCTGTTTTCACTCGTCGTGACCCTTCTACGGTCAAGATCCAGACGGCTGGCGTTCCGGTGCTGAACGTTTCTGAAATGGAAGCCTGGAAGGACAAAGTCGATTTGCTCATCATTTGTGGCGGTTCTGCTACGGACCTGCCGGTGCTTACTCCGAAGTATGCCGCCATGTTCAACGTGATCGACTCCTTCGACACGCACGCCAAGATTCCGCAACACTTCGCTGCCGTTGACGCTGCCGCCAAGGCCGCCGGCAAGATCGCGATGATTTCTGTGGGGTGGGACCCGGGCTTGTTCAGCCTGAACCGTGTTTATGCTCAGTCTATTCTCCCGGAAGGCAAGGACTACACGTTCTGGGGCAAGGGCGTTTCTCAGGGCCATAGCGACGCTGTCCGCCGCATCAAGGGTGTGAAGAATGCGAAGCAGTACACCTGCCCGGTGGAAGCGGCTCTCGAAGCCGTGCGTAGCGGTTCCATGCCGGAACTCACCACGCGCCAGAAGCACACGCGCCTCGTTTACGTGGTTGCCGAAGAAGGTGCCGACAAGGCCTACATCGAAAACGCCATCAAGACGATGCCGAACTACTTCGACGAATACGACACCACGGTGAACTTCATCAGCGAAGAAGAATTCAACAAGAACCACAGCGGCCTCGCTCACGGCGGTTTCGTGATTCGTACCGGCAAGACCGGCATGAACAAGGAACACACCCACGTGATCGAATACAGCCTGAAGCTCGATTCCAACCCGGAATTCACGACGAGCGTCCTGGTGGCTTACGCCCGCGCAGCCCTCCGTATGAAGGCTAACGGCCAGACTGGTTGCAAGACCGTCCTCGACGTGCCGCCTGCATACCTCAGCACCTTGAGCGACGAAGACCTCCGCGCTCATTGCCTGTAAAAACGGTGGTTCCGGCTCGGAGGCCGGAATGACATGTAAAAAAAATTGCCTCGGATGAAATAATCCGGGGCTTTTTCGTTGTTCTAGTTTATATTTAGGGGTATGAAAGTGTTTAGAAAACTTTGTATGCTCGCCTATGTTTGGTTGTGTTGTTGTTGTTATTTCTGTCACCCTGAGGATGATTTTGATTACAAACCGGGGTATGTCAAGTCGCTGAAGCCGGTCTCTGTAGATTCGCTTGAAATGCGCGTTTATAGCAATGACTCGCTGATAGTTTCTGAATACTGCCGTTCGTCCGAATATGGCGAGGAAGCTAGTTATTCTTATGAGAAATTTTGCGGTGGTAAGGACCGCGCTGATAAGAACTGTGATTTGACAATCGCTATCACGTTCTTCTGTAATGACAAGAAAATCGAGCTACCTACTTATACTGTCAAAACAAAGACGGATTCCCATGGCTTTGTTGATGATGTCAGAATTTATATGGCCGAATTCGACGAACGAAAGGTCAGCGGCGATTATACGCTTGAAACATTCCTTGCTCCCGAAGATACTTCTTGCGGTAAGCTTGTGAACTACGCTGTCCTCAATGTTAAGGAGGAATGATGAAGCGTGTTGCCGTTTTGATTTTTTGCTTAGTGGCGTACTCTGTAGCGGGCTGGTTTGAGCTTTCTCCGCTAGATCGGAAGATTATTCAAAATACACGTTTTTATTTTGAACTTTCTGCGGGTGGTATGTACTCTGTTTCGGATTACAAGACGAAATCAAGGACCAACTATTATCACGATTTAGAACGTGATGAAATGGTCTATGATAAGGACCTTTATTACGATATTTATTCGTTTGAAGGTGGTGGCCCTTTGCTGGATTCAAAGGTGGGGTTCCTCCTTTTTAAAAGAGTCGCCTTGTTTTTGAATTTAGGTTGTTTCTGGTCTATTGGGGAATATCGCTATAAAATTTCTTCACGCGACAAAGAGGAATATTTCGAAGATGATGCTAGATTCAGATTCTTTGGGGGGGTGGGACTCAAATGGTATCCTGTTGTAAATGAACAAAATCCTCTTAATGGAATTTTCCTCAGAACGTCTTTTAAACTTGTTTCCCTTTTCGGAAACGAAAAATCAAGGGAAAAGTACGGAATGTACTATGTCGAGGGTGAATCTTTTATCGAGTTTGAAATAGGAAAGGTCTGGAATATTTCGGATTCCTATTCGTTGGGCTTTTCTGTAAAGGTTGCGGGTGGTTTCGGAGGTGAAACAGAAAAGGTTGATGGCTTCCGAGTCGATGCGAACCGTGAGCAGGACGATGACGATATCTCGCTAAACAGCAAACACATCGGTGCTGTAATTACATTGGTTAGAAAATAGACCTTATTTGAATTAATTTATTTGTCTGTTTACTTTAACTTTTCTTTCAGTGCGGAAATTTCTTCTGTTGTCAATCCGAATGTTTCCAGGTATTTCGCTGTGGCGGAGGCCCAGTCGATATTGTCGGTGTCGGGGATGTTGACTCCCTCGGCGCGATAGACTGCTTTTAGGTTCCTTAGAACGACTGCTTTGAAAAAATCTACCTGTTGCTCGTTCAAAATAATTTGCTTGCCATCGGTGACGTAGTAGTAGTTGCTGAATGTCTTTGCGTAATCTGTCTGGATTTCTTCGGTCGTCGCTCCCATCAGCGCTTCCAGTATGGCGATTGTAAAGCCGGTGCGGTCCATGCCGTAGGTGCAGTGCACTAGGTACGGCCCATCATGTTCAATCATGTAGCGGAACCCTTTTGCTAGTCCCTCCTCGAAGGGCTTCGAAAAGAATTCTACAGGCAGAGCCAAAAAGATGGCGTCTTTCGTTGAATAGTAGGAACTGTCGAATCCGTTGAAGGCTTTGGCGTACTCTTCTGCATCCGCGAGGTTGATAAACGTGGCGACGCCCGCTTCTTTTGCGAGGGAATCCGCTTTGAGATTGCGTCCGAGGCAGGGATCGATGGGGCTGGAAGATCGGTAGAGCTTGTTCTTGCCCATGCCCGTGGTGCGGACTTCCCGGAAGTTTGCGAACTCTTCAATGGAAAGTGTCGGATAATTTTCCACGTAAACGTCCAAGTACTGGACGTTGCGCATTTCGAGGCCGAACTTAAAGCCGCCCTTTTCCTTCATGGATACGATAACTTCTATGGGCTTCTTTACGTCGGTGATTCCAAGGACTTCTGCCAGTTGCCCGTTATGCATGGTCAAGAGTAGTTTATCTGAACCGCTTATTGCCGAAAGCATGAACCATGCGATGGGTACGTCTCCCGAGGCTTCCGCTACCGGCAATTCAAGGGTGTCGTAGCCGTTTATCGCCACGGTCACGATATCGCCGAGTTCGAATTTGGTCAAGAATGAATCTGCCGGAAAGTCCAGGTAGAGGTTGCCGGAATAGAGTTGGCCCGATTCGTCTCCCAAAATGTAGGTATGGAGGGCGTTTCCCTCGTCAAAACCTGTAAAGAGTTTCGTTGTCCCTTCTGTGTTGGAATCGGGCTTTACAGTCTCTTTTGAGGTAGAATCGGGGATTGTAGCCTCTTTCTGTGTAGAATCTGGCTTTGTGGCCTCTACCTGTGTTGGCTGGGGCTCCGCAATCGCTTCTGCTGGAAATGGCGAATTTGATTCGGTACATGCCAGAAACACCTGCGCACAGAAAATAAATGCCGCAAGAATAGATCGATTCTTATTCGTCTGTAACATAACTCCCCCTATTTGAACGGATGTCGTTCTGGCTCCTAACCCGAGATTTTAAATCCTGTTTTCTAAATCCTAATCATGAATGGCGTTCTTCAAACTTTCGATAAGGCGTGCGAAGCTCGGGTCGGTTTCCATCTCTTTCTTGACGCTTTTGATGGCGTGGACGACGGTGGAGTGGTCCTTGCCGCCAAAGCGCGAGCCGATGCTCTGCAAACTGATGGGGGAGAGTTCGCGCATGAGGAACATGGCGACCTGGCGAGCCTTGGAGATTTCCTTGGTGCCGCGGCCCGGTTCGATGAGCTTGGTTTCGGGAACCTCGTAATGCTGCGATACGGCATGGAGTACGGCGTCAAGGCTTACGCGGCGGCGGAGCGTCGGGGCGATTTCGGTGACAACCTTCTGTGCGATGTTCATGTCGATGTCGTGGCTCATGAGGCTCGACTGGAGCGTGAGCTTGATGATAGCGCTTTCGAGGCAGCGTACGTTGCTTGCAATATTTTCAGCAAGGTAATGGATGACATCGTCGCTGATTTCGAGGTGGCGTTCCTCGGCCTTCTTGTGGAGGATGGCTTCGCGCGTTTCGACGTCAGGCGGCTGGATATCGACGGTGAGGCCCCACGAAAAACGGCTCACGAGGCGGTCGGAGAGGTTCTTGACTTCGGCTGCGGGTGCGTCAGAGGTCAGAACGATTTGCTTGCCTGCTTGATGGAGCGCGTTGAAAATCAAGAAAAATTCGTTTTGCGTTTCGTACTTGCCTGTCCAGTTCTGGATGTCGTCGATGAGGAGAATATCGACTTCGTTGCGGTAGAAATCGGACATTTCGGAGATGCGCTTCTCTTGCAAGCACTTCATGTACTGTTGCGAGAAATCTTCGGATGTGAGGTAAATCACGCGCTTGGTCGGGTCTTCTTCGAGGATGTAGTTGCCGATGGACTGGAGTAGGTGCGTCTTTCCGAGACCGGAAGAACCATATATAAACAGCGGGTTGTACTGGGTTCCGTCCGGGTTCCTTGCTACGGCGAGAGCTGCGTTGAATGCGAGCTGCGCCTTGTCGCCGGGGACGAAGTTTTCAAAGCGGAATGAACCAGAAAGCGGAACGCTCGGCTTGATAAATTCGCGGAAAGAGTTTTCTGTGGAGTTTGTGTGAGGCTGATAGACATCCTGCGGGTGGAATTCGAATTCAATCGGGGAGTCGTCGTGAGAAACATCTTTCCAGGCGAGGCGGATAAGGTCTTTGTATGCAGAATAAACTTTGACATCAAGTCCGGGCGGCACTGCGATAACCGCGCGCCCTGGGGTCTGGCTAACAAGTTTGGTCTGTGCAAAATATGTCTTGAATACCGTGTCCGACAGCATCCCGTGGAGGTAGTTCAAACATCTTTCCCATTCAACCTGCATCTTCAATCCTCGTCCGTTCTGGTTCAAAATCTATCAACAAGTAGGTGTAATAATTTAGCTAATTCTTTGGGATGTTGATAGATTTTCCGAAAATTATGATAAAAAAAGAATTGTTTATTTGTAAACAAAAAATTAACATTGCTGATTGGCATCTGTTTTTTCGCCTTTGTCCTTAATTTTTTGCATTTTTTTTATTTTTAGCTATGATGGAATTAGATGTAATTTTGGAATATGTTTTTTGGATGCCCGTGCTTTTATGGGTGGGGCTTCATTTTTGGTTCAGGAACATTTCCTACGTCGTCTTTATGAAAAAAAAGGTGAATGGAGGGCAAAAATGGGCCTATGTCTCTGAATTTTACGTCAAAAACCCTAGTCGGGTGGGCTTTTTACGATTTTGTGACGTGCTGTTCTCTTTCGTAGTTTCTGCAGTGACTGCCGTGGTGGTCGTCTGGCTCCTGAAAAAATACGGGCTTGGGGAATACGCAAATTACGGGATTGTATCGATCTTTGTTTTTCTTGGGCTGGCTTATTCGATGGTACATCGGACAGAAATCAAGCTCACGGACTTGTTCCAGTCGGCTTTTTATCTGGAGTACCGTTGGGTGAATTATGAAATCCAGCGCAAGGGAATTGCGATGTCGGAGGAAAATGTAAGGGACCGTGCTGGATTGAGCTTTGCGCACAAGCTTCACAATGCCGAAGCGCATCGCTGTTTCTGGAAGTACGTGAAAGCGATGGCTGCGTCCAAGAAGGTCCCGCCGGAAATGTATGAGGTGTATTGATTAGACGAAAGACGAGAGAACGCCCTTCGGGCTACAGACGAAAGTTTTTAGTAGGAAGTAGACAGTGGATTGTAAACAGGAATGTTATGAGTTTGTTTTTGTTTGTCATGCCCGACACCGATCGGGCATCGCCTTCACCTCTTGTCTGACGGCTATTGACTAATGACCATTGACCAAGTAGAGCAAGTATGATTGATAAATTGGATTCTTTAGATGTGGGCGAGAAGGTTCTCGAAGGCAAGGCGGCGTGGAAGTATGCCGAAGACATCTTGCAGTTGGTGTCGCGCACGTTTGCGTTGAACATCCAGGTCTTGCGTGGCAAGTTGCACCGCAGTATTTTGCTCGCGTACCTCTACTTGCGCATTGCCGATACGGTCGAAGATGACCCGGACATGAAGGCGACCGAAAAGGACCGTGTGCTTGCGCTGTTTGCCGATGTGTTCAAGACGGGTGCTCTGGAAACCGAAAAAATCCGCGCGTTCGTGGCGGCTCTCCCGGAGTCCTGGCATGGTTCAGAAGACCCGAACAAGGATCTTTGCGTCAAGTCCGAAGTTGTGGTGCCTCTTTTGAAGTCGCTCCCGGAAGCGTACAAAAAGCCGGTTTGCGATGTGGTTATTGAAATGTGCGGCGGCATGGCGAAGTTTGCTCTCCGCCAGGAGGCTGCGCTTTCGGCGGGCTGGTTTACGCTTGAAAACGTGGGCGAACTCGATGAATACTGCTACTATGTGGCAGGCATTGTCGGCAAGCTTTTGACGAGGCTTTTCTCTGCGGATACGTGCTTAATCAATGCGGAACGCGAGGCTGAACTTTCGAAGCTAGACGTGAGTTTTGGGCTTGCCTTGCAGGTCGTGAACATCGTGAAGGATTGCGTCGAAGATTCCGGGCGCCGCGTGTGCTTTATTCCTGAGGAAATTTGCCGTCGCCATGGATTCGCGCATTCGAGCGAACTTTTCAAGGATGGCGCGGACGCTCAGAAGTGTGGGGCCGTGCTTGCGGAACTTGTCGAAAAAGCCTGGCGTCATTTGGACGATGCGATTGCTTACACAAAGCTCATTCCGAACATCAAGATGCGCACGAGGCTTTTCTGCCTTTGGCCGCTATTTATGGCTGCGGAAAACTTGAGTTTGATTGGGGATGGCGTGTCGGTGTTTACTTCGGACAAGAAGGTGAAAATCACTCGCGACACGGTGAAGCGGATTGTCAAGGAAACGTCGATGCACTTCTATTCGGACAAGTGGATAGACCAAGCTTACGCAAGGATTAAGAGGAACATTTAGACGAAAGACGAGAGTGGTTCGACAAGCTCACCAACCTTGTGTCATCCTGAGCCCATTCGACAAGCTCAGGGTAAACTCCGGGCGGAGCGCGAAGTCGAAGGATCTACATTGTCATTGCGAGCCCAAGGTCACTGAGCGTAGTCGAAGTGGGGGCGAAGCAATCTATAAAAAGGAATTTTATGCAAGATAATACGAAGTTCTATAATAAGTGGCCGTTTCATGTGGCGGTGATTGTTTTTAGCATTATTTCGGACCAGCTGACGAAGCTGTGGGCGCTCACGCGTTTTACGGATGAAGCCGGAAATTTTACGTATGAGAAGATTCCTGTGATTGGAGAACTTGTGCGGTTCCAACTTGTGTTCAACAAGGGGGCTGCTTTTAGTAGCAGACCGCAGGACCTGATGCCGTTCCTGCCGCCGTGGCTGTTCTTTTTGCTGATTTCGATTGTGGCTGCTGTTGCACTTGCGTGGTTCTACAAATCCATCGACAAGCGTGATTACTTGAGCCGCCTGGGCGTCGTTATGATTCTTGGCGGCGCTGTCGGAAACTTCATTGACCGCATGCGCATGCAGCAGGTGGTAGATTTTATAGACTGCGATTTCCCGGACTTTATCATGACCCGTTTCCCGACGTTCAACGTGGCGGACTCGTTCGTGACTGTCGGTGTTGCCCTCGTGATTTTGTCGCCTGTGATTTTACGCAAATTGCATAAGCAAATGAAGGAAGAGAAGGAAGCCGAGAAAAATGCTAAAGAAAAGGAATAGCTGTCATTCCCGGCTTAGACCGGGAATCTCCATCGAGCTGAATGTCGCAAAATATACTTGTATATTTTATGACTGAAGCGAGGGGAGATGAGCTTTGCTCAATCTCCTTCTTGAAAATGAAATAGAAGAGGAGATGCCCGCTCGGTGGCGGGCATGACATGAAAAAAGTTAACAACCTCACACCTCAAAGCGGCATCGCAGCCCTAACCCCTATAACCTAACACCTAATACCTAAAAATGAATTACATCGTAGAAGAACAACATAATGGTGAACGTCTCGACAAGTTCCTTGCCGGCGTTATGGAAAATGTTTCCCGCACGGATGTGCAAAAGCTGATTGACGCGGGCGAAGTCAAGGTGGGCGGTAGCAAGGTCGTGAAAAACTTCCGCGTCGAAACGGGGATGACGGTTGTCGTCGAAAAGGTGATAGAAAAGGAATCTTCGACGCTTGAACCTGAAGATATTCCGCTTGATATAGTATATGAAGATGACGATATCGTGGTCATTAACAAGCCGCGCAATTTGGTCGTTCATCCAGGAAGTGGCGTGAGCAAGGGTACGCTTGCCGCAGCGCTTTTGCATCACTTCAAGGAAAATCTTTCGACGGTGAACGGCCCGCTTCGTCCGGGTATCGTGCACCGCTTGGACAAGGATACACCGGGGCTTATGGTGGTGGCCAAGAACGATGTTGCTCACAGGCACTTGGCGCACCAGCTCGAAACGCGTACGCTTCACCGCACGTACAATGCCCTTGTATGGGGCTGCCCGCGTGACCTC
>Ga0247611_10010448_pt1 | contig 10911 bp, 7 predicted proteins | sample 177DNAGHGhighgp2_FD_192422 | JGI IMG/M metagenome (GOLD analysis project Ga0247611, IMG submission 192422) | Sheep rumen microbial communities from Palmerston North, Manawatu-Wanganui, New Zealand - 1770 DNA GHGhigh gp2 | ecosystem: Host-associated > Mammals > Digestive system > Stomach > Rumen ... | reverse complement strand
AGGGCGGCACCCACCTTCAGGGTTTCCGCACCGCTTTGACGCGCACGCTCAAGAGCTATGCCGAACAGCAGTGCCAGAAGGAATTGGAGAAGCTCGCCAAGAACAAGGTGGAAATCAGCGGTGAAGACTTCCGCGAAGGACTCACTGCCGTCATCTCCGTCAAGGTGGCAGAGCCCCAGTTTGAGGGACAGACGAAGACCAAGCTTGGCAACTCCGAGGTGGCAGGTGCTGTACAGCAGGCTGTGGGCGAGGCTCTCACCAACTACCTTGAGGAGCACCCCAAGGAGGCCAAGGTCATCGTGGACAAAGTGATACTTGCTGCCACAGCACGTGTTGCTGCACGTCGCGCCCGTGAGAGTGTACAGCGCAAGTCTCCCATGTCAGGCGGTGGTCTGCCCGGCAAACTTGCCGACTGCGCAGACAAGGATGCTGCCAATTGCGAACTCTTCATCGTCGAGGGTGATTCTGCAGGCGGTAGTGCCAAGCAGGGTCGCAGCCGTCAGTATCAGGCCATCCTGCCTATCCGCGGTAAGATATTCAACGTGGAGCGTGTGATGTGGCACAAGGCTTTCGAGCACGAAGAGGTGAACAACATCATTCAGGCCCTCGGAGTGCGCTTCGGTTTGGGAGAGGACTCCAAGGAGGCCAACTACGACAAACTGCGCTACTACAAGACCATCATTATGACCGATGCTGATGTCGACGGTTCACACATCGACACTCTGCTCATGACGCTCTTCTATCGCTATATGCCCGAACTCATCCAGAAGGGTCACCTCTATATCGCCACTCCCCCTCTCTATCGCTGCTCCATCGGCAAGATTGAGGAGTACTGCTACACAGAGCAGGATCGTCTGGAGTTCATCAAGAAGTACAACGACGGCAAGGAGGAAGGCATCCACACCCAGCGCTACAAAGGTTTGGGTGAGATGAATCCCGAACAGTTGTGGGAAACCACAATGAATCCCGCCACCCGTCTTCTCAAGCAGGTCACCATTGAGGACGCTGCCGGTGCCGACTACGTGTTCTCCATGCTCATGGGCGAGGATGTAGGTCCACGTCGCGAGTTCATCGAACAGAACGCCGTCTACGCGAAGATTGACGCATAATTTTGCTCATCCACATACAACGAATAAAGGCTATCCGCAAGGGTAGCCTTTAATTTTTTGCTGCTTGATTATGGGCAGCTATAAAAGTTTATCTTATAGCCTGATGTCGATGTTTGCGATTCAAGCATATCTCATTTTCTCACACACTTCCACCTTTTATCTATCGGGCATCTATCGAGGATCTATCGGGCATCTATCGGGCATCTATCGAGGATGTATCGAGAATGTATCGGAAAAACCCGACTGATGACCGATAGAAAATAAGTATCTGAGACTACTTACGTAGAGTTTTTTGGCGCGCCAGTTACAGAAAGAAAAAAGAAAAAACAAACGGCCGCCCGAAAAGGCGACCGTTTGATGTAAAAGAAATAAAAATAACGTTGTTGCCTACATTAACGAATGCCGTAGTCGACGGTGGTCACCACGCGCACGCGCTTTATATAAGGAGTGTAGGGATCTCTGTCCTCAATGCTGAACTGTCCCTGCTGAGCGGAAATAACGCCTTCTATATCGGCATCGGTATCCTCTGCAAACTGCTCTGCTGTCTTGCGAGCATTAGCCATAGCTTCTTCCACCATTTCGGTCTTGATATTCATCAGTCCTGTGAACTCATAGCGGATTTCCTGACCGCCATACTCCTCCGTGACAAGGGCTATGCCCTGTTTCATCAGTTCCGACTGACGGTTCATCAGTGCTCTCACCTTGTCAACATCCGTAGATGTCACCGTGATGACACACGAGGCCTTGTAACGATAGGTCATTATCTCGTTACCGTAGTTGTCAGCCTGGCGGTCGCGTATCGTAGGAGGATTCACGCTTATCTCACTGTCGGAGAGTCCCGCAGCCTTGAGAAAAGCCACCACCTTTTTGTTCTTCTTCTCGATGAGTTCGTACATTTCCGAAGGGTCGTTACCCAGTTCCTTGTATGTGAGAGGCCACGTCACCTTGTTGGCAGGGACTTCCCGTTCACACAGACCTTTCACTGTGACATGATGATCCAGTGTCTTAAAGCGCTCCACACCGCTCTTGACGCAAAAGCCCAACACACACAGACCGATTGCAATAACAATCGATGGAATCAGCAGTTTCTGTTCTTTCAGCGTTTCCATAATTATATATTTTTACAATTGTTGCATATCATTGAGTTTCTTATAGTATCCGTCGAGGGCAAGGAGCTCTTCGTGGGTGCCGCGCTCCACTATCTCACCTTCGTAGAGGACGCAAATCTCATCCGCATTTTTAATCGTGGAGAGACGGTGAGCAATGGCGATGGTGGTGCGCGACTTCATGAGGCGCTCCAAAGCCTCCTGAACGAGACGCTCCGACTCCGTGTCGAGTGCTGAGGTGGCCTCGTCGAGAATGAGGATGGGAGGATTCTTAAGGATGGCGCGTGCTATGGACACACGCTGACGCTGCCCACCGGAGAGACGGCCGCCGCGGTCGCCTATCATCGTGTCGTAACCGTGTTCCGACTCCATGATGAAATCGTGCGCATTGGCTATCTTGGCAGCCTCGATGACCTGTTCCATCGTGGCGTTATCCACACCAAAGGTGATATTGTTGTAGAACGTGTCGTTGAAGAGGATTGCCTCCTGGTTCACATTACCGATGAGCGAACGCAGGGATGAAATGGTGACATTTTTGATATTCTCGCCGTCGATGAGCACCTCGCCCTGCTTGATGTCGTGATAGCGCGGCACGAGGTCGACAAGTGTGGACTTGCCGGAACCAGACTGACCGACCAGTGCGATGGTCTTACCCTTCTCCACAAAGATGTTGATATCCTTGAGCACGGGACGACCCTCAACGTAGGAGAAGGATACGTGCTTGAACTCAACACCCTTATCGAAACTCTTTATCTCCTTGGCACCGGGAAGTTCCTTGATGGGGTTCTCGGCCTTGAGGATGAAGTCGATACGGTCCATGGAAGCCAGTCCGAGGGGTACCTGATAGGTGGCGCGGGAGAGCTCCTTGAGAGGATTGATGACAGAATAGAGAATCACCATGTAGAAGATGAAGGTGGAGGCATCGATGAGATTGGAACCTTGAAGTATCAGCAGACCGCCGAACCACAGCACGATGACGATGATGATGGTGCCGAGGAATTCGGACATGGGATGCGCCGCGTTCTGGCGAATCACCATCTCGTTCATGGCGCGACGGAACTCATTATTGACAAAGATGAAACGGCGCGTCATCTTCTCTTCGGCAATAAAGGCCTTGATGATGCGAAGACCGCCGAGCGTCTCGTCGAGCTGTGCAATGATGTCGCCCCACTGACCCTGCACCGCACCGCTCTGAGCCTTCAGTTTGCGCGACACGACACCCATTATCCAAGCGGCCACAGGAGCCACAATCAGGACGAAAAGGGTGAGTTGCCACGAAACGGTGAAGAGCGTGACGAAGCACACGAGGATGGCTATGGGCTGGCGGATGAGCATATCGATACTGCTCGTGATGGAGTTTTCCACCATCTGCACATCGGCACTCATGCGGGCTATGATGTCGCCCTTCTTCTCCTCCGTGAAGAAACCGAGAGGAAGCTTGAGCACCTTCTTGTAGACCTGAATACGGATGTCGCGCACAACACCGGTGCGCAGGGGCACCATGACAGCAGAAGAGGCGAAATAACCGGCAGTCTTGAGACCAGTCATGACGATGAGGGCTACACCCATGATAACCAGAGTGATGAAAGCTCCGTGGGCGGCAATCATATCCTGACACCACGCATAACCGTTGTTGACAATGTCGTCCTTGTTGATATGTCGCCAGTCTATCTCACGGTATTTGTATACCGTCTGGTCTATCTTGAAAAGGATATTGAGGATGGGTATCAGCACAACGAACGAGAACACATTCATCCACTGCGAGAAGAAATTCAAAAGAACGGACCATACGAGATATTTGCGATAGGGATGCAAATAACGCGCCATGATGGAGAAGAACTGTTTCAGCATATCTCTATTACAATTTGGACGCAAAAGTAGAAAAAATATCTCACATTACAAAAAAAGTGAGGTCTGCGCTCTCCGAACTCAGAACTTTTTGCTAATTTTGCGCCTATGATACGCTCTTTCATATTCAATTTCATCTGGGCATACATCATCTTCATGATGTGTCGTCTGGTGTTCGTTGCCGAGCACTGGGGGCTCATCGCCGTGAACGGAGAAGGTGCCCTGTGGAGGATGTGTGAGGGCAGCCTGGTGTTCGACACCTCCGCCCTACTCTATCTGCTGGCACCCTACGCCTTACTGGCTTTAATGCCCGTACCCACAACGTGGAAGACGCGGAAAGAATACGGCTGCGCCCTCCGTACACTGTATATGGCGGCACTGCTGCTGGGTATCGTGACGAACCTGTGCGATGTGGCGTATTTCCCCTACACGGGACGGCGCACGACGGCAACCGTCTTCAGTGAATTCTCCAACGAGGGCAATCTCCTGAAAATCTTTCTGACAGAGACGGTGAGACACTGGTATGTCGTACTGGCCGGAATTGCGATGATATGGGCCACGTGGAAGATATACCGCCCTGTAAAGGCCTTCGTCTGGGAAAGAAACCGTATGAAGAGCACGGCTGGAAGCCTCGTCTGTCTGGCTCTCTACATACCGCTGTCGATAGCCGGCATGAGAGGCGGGTGGACCACGGCGGTGCGCCCCATCACCATATCAAATGCATTCCAGTACGCCGACACTCCGGCACAGGCAGCTGCGGTGCTGAATACGCCCTTCTCCATGATAAGGACCTGGGGCAAGGCGGTGTTCCGCGACCCTGGTTATTACACCCCCGAGGAACTAGATGCCATTTATTCCCCCGTGCATCCAAGGAGCGACAAGGAGCCGACGCGGCAGAATGTCGTGGTGATGATATGCGAGAGTATGGGACAGGAATATTTCGGATTCTACAACGACTACGAGGGCCAGACACCGTTTCTCGACTCGCTGTGCAGCGCCAGTCTCACCTTCAGGGAAAACTATGCCAACGGGCGCAAAAGTATCGACGGAATGCCCTCTGTGCTCTCCTCCATACCGATGATGGGCGAACCGTTCCTGCTTACTCCTGCGGCAATGAACCGCGTGGGAGGACTTGCACGGGAACTTGCCTGGGATGGCTATGAGACTGCATTTTTCCACGGCGCGGAAAACGGTTCGATGGGATTTGAGGCCTTTGCACGGAACAGCGGTTTTGCACGCTACTACGGACGCACGGAGTTTGATGCCGACAGCCGGTTCCGCGGCGAGGAGGAGTTCGATGGTATGTGGGCTATCTGGGACGAACCCTTCCTGCAGTTCATGGCCCTGCAACTCACGGACATCTCCGAAGGAGGCAAAAGGCCGTTCGTGGCAGCTGTGTTCACAGCATCCAGCCACCATCCCTATCACATCCCGGAAGCATACAGGGAGCGCTTTCCCGAAGACCCAACGAATTCCATGCACCACTGTATGAGATATCTCGACTGGTCGCTGAGGCAGTTTTTCGAGACGGCCCGGAAGCAGCCGTGGTATGAGAACACCGTGTTCGTCCTGACGGGCGACCACACCAACGCCACCTCACACGAAGAGTACCAGACACCGTGGGGACTCTTCCGCGTGCCCGTCATCTTCTACGACCCGTCGGGAAAAGCCTTCATGGCAGAACGCAGGGAAGGGCCCGTGCAACAGATAGACATCATGCCGACGGTGCTGTCGGCAGTGGGTCACCAGCGGGAATACATCGCTTTCGGACAGGACGTACTCACCACCCCCGACTCGCTCCTGTGGGCCGTCACATGGCAGGGAAGTCTGCAGATGCAGGGCGGCGACGAACGGCTCAAACGTGCCATCGAACAGAGTTATATGCAACGCATGATAGCTGACAAACTGATAATCGGACAATGAAGACTATAAGAACTTTCTTTCACGCATTCATCCTGTGGACACTGACGGGAACACTCGGACATCTGCTCTTTCTCGCCATCTACCACGAACTGCTGAGCGATGCCACACACTTGGAGCGGGCACTCGTCCTGCTCTATGCCCTCAAACTGGATATCGCTGTGGCAGGATATCTGACCATAATACCCGCTCTGATGCTTCTGCTGCGCGAACGGCGGGGAATGAAACTGCTGTGGAACGCCTATTTTATCGTCATCGCAGCGATTTACGCCCTCGCCATTGTGTCAAATCTGGGACTTTACGGTCCGTGGGGATTCCCTCTGGACTACACTCCCGTGCTCTACCTGACCACATCGCCTGCCGATGCAATGGCATCCGTCACTCCGCTGCAGATGCTGGCAGCTGCGGTGGGAATAGCCGTCATCACTGCGGCTGTATATCTGGCCCGTCCGCAGTACATCTGCGCAAAAAACAAGACATACAGGATAGCAATATTCATTCTCACGGTGGCACTCATCCTGCCCATCAGAGGCGGTGTAGGCACAGGAACGAACCACACGGGAACGGTGTATTTCTCGGAAAATATGCGACTGAATCACGCTGCTGTGAATCCCGTTTTCTGCTTCATAGAGAGTGCTTCTCACCAGACGGATCTCTCCTCTCTCTACCGCTTCATGTCGGACGAGGAGGCCGACAAACTGCTGAAGGAACTGAACCAGCGCACAGACAGCGCGGAGGCCGCTCTGCGCGACTCACTCTTCAACGGGAAGCCGAAGAGAATAGTGATGGTGATACTGGAGAGCTTCTCTACACAACTGATGGAGGAAGCCGGACTCGTGGAGGGTGTCGTGCCGCAATTGGAGAAGCTGTCACGGGAAGGGATATATTTCACGGAGTTCTACTGCAACACGATGCGCACCGACCGGGCTCTGGTGAGTGTATTGAGTTCCATACCGGCATTTCCCACCTACTCGCTTATGGATCAGCCCAGCAAGAATGCCAAGTTGCCGTCCATTGCCTCTGTGCTGAAGAATGACGGTTTCCACACATACTACTATTACGGAGGAGACACCAACTTCAGTAATATGCGCTCGTATCTCGTGGCAGCAGGTTTTCAGGATATCACCTCCGACAAGAGCTTTTCCAAGAAACTGCGCACCGGGAAATGGGGCGTGGCAGACGGTCCCGTCTTCGACCGTGCAGCAAAAGAATTCGTGGAGACAAGCGGAGAGAAGAGTCTGAGTGTGGTGCAGACATCAAGCAGTCACGAACCCTTTGACGTGCCCAACCACCATGCGATGGACGACAAGGTGCTGAACGCTTTCCACTACGCAGATTCATGTCTCGGACGTTTCGTGGAGAAACTCAAGGAGAGCCGCGACTGGGGAGAGACACTCGTTGTCATCCTGCCCGACCACCAGGGACGATTCCCTACGGTGGTGAACAACTACACGCTGGAGCACTACGACCTGCCGCTCATCTTCACGGGAGGTGTGGTTAGGAAGCCCTGCAAGGTGGAGACTCTGTGCTCGCAGGCCGACATCACGGCCACACTGCTGGGGCTGCTGGGAATCGGGCATGAAGAGTTCCCTTGGTCGAAGGACATCTTCGACTGCGGAGCACCTCACTACGCCGTATTTGCCGTTCCCGACGCTGTTGGTATGGTGAGAGAGGGAGGTGCCATCATCTGGGACAACAGTTTCCAACGTGTCATGCTCTCCACATATCCGCAGGGACAGGAAGATAAACCGCTCATGACACTTAAGGCATATTATCAGGAACTATATAAGACGGCAGACGAACTATGACATGGCGCGAACTGCGATACAGGTTTTTCTCTTGGAGGAATTTTCCTCCTGTCACTCCCTGCGAGGAGCCCATTGACGTGGTGATACCCGTCATTGCGAAGGACTTGGGCACACTGCCGTTGTGCATCGAAGGAGTTAGGAGACAGGTGCAGCACCCCATTGAGAATATATATCTGGTGGCACCGGATGACGAGCGTGTGAAGCGCTTCTGCAAGGAGTACGGGCTCATCTATGTGGAAGAGAGCACTGTGCTGGGGTTCGGTCCGAAGACACTTAATCTCGGGAACCGCAGCGGATGGCTCTTTCAGCAGTTCATCAAGCTGAGCGGCAACGTCGGCACATGCCGTCACTATCTCTGCATCGACGCAGACCACATCCTCATACGGCCGCACGTATTCCTCTCTACGGAGGGCGAGACAGTGTTCTACATGAGTTACGAATGTCATCAGCCGTATTATGACAACATACACCGCCTCGTACCGGAACTGACGCTCTCCGACCTCTCTTACGTGGCTCACAAGATGCTGTTCTCGAAAGACAACTTGCAGGCGCTCCACCGACGCCTTGAGAACGGAGGCGGGAAGCGCTGGTGGGAAGTGGTGCTCGACTCCTACGACAGAACGCAGGGCTCCGGATTCTCGGAATTCGAACTGTACGGTAACTTCGTACAGAAAAAAATGCTGCGTCCGTGGCTTCAGAAGCGGCTTCCCAATAAACAAATGGCAGATTACGACACCCTTGCAAAGCGATATGCCGGCAGTCGCGCATCACTTACGTTTCCACAATATATGCGACAAAACCAATGATATTTGCCAGAGATAAAAGTCAAATGTGCAACAATCTGTTGCAGTTTTCCCACGTCTATGCCTATGGACGCGAGCACGGAAGACATGTGCTGTCAATGCGCTTCTCCTACAAGTATCCGTATTTTCACATACGACACACTAAGCACACGAGTTTTATTCTGTATCTGGTGGCAAAAATTGCCGCTGCGCTGAGGATTATTCCGACAGCAAACTACAAACCGGGATGCAATCCAGAGGCACTCGAGCGCATCGTGGAGAAGCATCGCAATGTTGTGGTGGCAGGTTGGGAGGTGCGCTATTACGACCTCTTCCTGAAATACCGCAAGGAAATCTGTGAACTCTTCCGCATCGACGAGGCATACACACTTCCCGTCAAAGCCAAGATGAGAATCCTGGACGAGGGAAAAGGCCTGCGACTGGGACTTCACATACGTCGCGGCGACTACGCCCAGTGGGCTGACGGACACTACTTCTACGATGACGAGACTTATGCTTCATACGTGAACGCATTTGCCCGGATGCATCCGACAGAGCACATACATGTGTATATGTCCACCAACGACACGGAGATGACGGAAGAGAGGATGTCGCGACTGGTGAATACCGGTGACAGGAATGGCTCTGTAACCATACATCTGCTTGGAGGCAACCCACCGGAGGACCTTTTCATGCTCTCCGAATGTGATGCCATCATCGGACCACACAGCACCTTCTCACTCGTAGCAGCGATGTACCGTGATATACCTTTCTGCCGCATGGACAGGGCAAAAGCGGAAACGCTCTCGGAGAATGACTTCAAACTTTTCGATTACTGGTTCCGACTAATAGGCCAATAACGCCAAATAACAGACGATGAAATCAGCAAAAATCACAAATCTCAGTTTCCTCTTGGCACTCGGCATCGTGTGGCAGCATTCCCGCTTACCGTTATGGCCTAGCACAATGGCATATCCTCAATTCATGCTGATACTACAGTTCACGAACAAGATGATGGAAGTCGTTGTGCCTTGTTTCTTTTTCATCAGCGGATATCTGTTTTTCCGCAACTACACTCCGGCTGATTTCCTGAAGAAACTGCGTACCAGGCTCAGGAGTCTTCTCGTGCCGTATCTGTTGTGGAATACTATCTTTGCCGCTGCATGGTATGTGGCCATACAGTTCATTCCGGATTTTGTCAGCGACCGCTTCCCTTATGACAGCATCCTGGATGTTATCGTCGGAATATTGTCCTGCCAATATACGGTGCTGTGGTACGTCGGCGTCATTTTCGTCTATGCTCTTTTCGCTCCTCTCCTATGGCTGATGGTGAGACGGAAAAAGCTCTTCCCCGTTTGGCTGATTGTCATATGCGTTATATGCCTTGTGTTCCGCCATCCCTTCTGCAGTCCTGTGTTGTGGCTGCCCATATATCTTGCCGGAGCGTACGCCGGGGTGCATCATAAAGACTTTCTCTTCGGAGAACAGCCCCTCTTCCTGACTATTCCCTCCCTCATTATTTTCCCCATTGCATTCTATTGGGATTATTTATGGCACAACAACGTGAGCATGAATATCGTGCAATGGATAGGTCCCACACTCTGCATCGGTCTCTACGACATAGTCAACCGACTGCACACAATACCGTCGCTATCCTTTTTCAAATACTCCTTCTTCTTGTACGCCATGCATTACATGCCCTTGCACATCATTGAGCGCATGTGTCTGATGCAATGGACGCATCCGTATGCTCCGTATGTCGCATATTTCGGGGCACCACTTGTCGTAACAGTCTTTGTTATCCTCATGGCACGTCTTACAGACCGCCACCTGCACCCACTATACAGTCTGCTCTCCGGCGGCAGATGATATGCCTGCGGGGCGCACAGCCACCCAGACAATCTCCAACCATACGAGTGTGTAGCCGTAGACATCGAGCCACAGGTCTGCGTGCAGGAACTCATGGACTGACACCGGACAGAGCACATCACTTGGCACAATACCGAAGAGAACAAACATACTCCAGAAAAGCACCTTGTCGTAAACAGTATGCCTGTCCCAAAGCCAATAGCAAAGCATATAGCCTGAGAGAGCTATGATGTAGGTATGCGTCTCCGGGCAGTCGCTGAAGAGAATGACATAACCCATGAGGACACCAAGTGCGTGAGCGCGAAACTTGAAGTCGCTCCACCTGTCGCGTCGCCAGAAGAAAAGTCCCATCAAGATAAGCAACACGCCCAGTTGGAACAGACGGTAGTTGGCCAGGAAGAGTTGCTTGAAACCGGGAGCGAACAGTATTCCCACAAAATCTGTTGTACTGTGATGAGTATATATCATA
>Ga0247611_10010447_pt1 | contig 10911 bp, 14 predicted proteins | sample 177DNAGHGhighgp2_FD_192422 | JGI IMG/M metagenome (GOLD analysis project Ga0247611, IMG submission 192422) | Sheep rumen microbial communities from Palmerston North, Manawatu-Wanganui, New Zealand - 1770 DNA GHGhigh gp2 | ecosystem: Host-associated > Mammals > Digestive system > Stomach > Rumen... | reverse complement strand
TATAGATTCAAGAGCGAAGAGTATGAGAATCGTATGAAGGAAGACACCTTCATCTGGCCCAAGTAAGAAGTAGCAGCATTCATTGATATCATAAAGGCCCGCAGACGTCTGGAATCTGCGAGCCTTTTTTGTGTTCAGAAGGGCCCATAACCCATGCACGAAGTAGTCGTAATGGCCGTCAAGAAGGCCGTGAGCGCAGCTACTACAACCTTCACTGCAATCTCAATGATACGCTTTTTCATTTCCTTTTCAATTCTTTTTTAATTCTGATATTCTGTGCTTCTTCCGCCGCATCGCCTCTCGATGGGGTCTGGTACTGACGTAAAGTCGCTTGCGACTTTCTCGTCAGGCCCTGACCCTAGCGAGAGGCCCCGCCGCAAATGCTCCAAGTGAAAGACTCCAGCTGCAAATGTTAATGTAATCCCTTAAAACTATGAAAAACCTTAATGTCAAATGTCAATCCTTACAGCAAGTAGAAATATGAAGGCAGTGAAGGAAGCCCGGCAAACTGGGAAATAGACGAATATTTTTGATTTAAGATTTGGAAGTTTAAAGGAAAAATCGTAATTTTGCAGCGGTTATTTAACGTTTTAACTTTATATCGATATGGAAACAACAAAAAAGAAAAGAACCCGCGAAGAGGTGAGAGCCGCCTTCAGGGAAACAATGCGCAAGAAAAAAGAGCGCATGGAGGACAATCTGAAAAGAATGGAAGAATTGGAACTACAAGGCTTTTTTGCATAACAAAGAAGCTCTTCGTTCGATGGTTTAATCTCTATGAACATCGCGACAAATATATCATCAGAACGGCTGAAGGAAAAATGGACGGACAGATGAATTTTCTGGCTATTATTTCTAGAAAGGACAATCCGATGCTGCAAGTTGTTTTAGAAGAGTTCGACGAAACAATATCATTTCTTTTCGATCGTCCACAGCCATGAATGTCATAGCAGCGCCTGAATCATTTTGAATATTGAAAGGGCTCGCAGATTGATACTGCAAGCCCCATTTGTGTTAGAGTATGATCGGCCCATAACCCATGCACGAAGTGGTCGTGATGGCCGTTAAGAAGGCTGTGAGAGCAGCTACTACAACCTTCACTGCAATCTCAATGATACGCTTTTTCATTTCCTTTTCAATTCTTTTTTGATTCTGATATTCTGTGCTTCTTCCGCCGCATCGCCTCTCACTGGGGTCTGGTACTGACGTAAAGTCGCTAGCGACTTTCTCGTCAGGCCCTGACCCTAGCGAGAGGCCCCGCCGCAATGCCCCGCCGTAAATAATCCTAGCGAAGCCCCTCGCCTAAAATCAAGGATTTTGCGACTGCTGCTCCAGTATCCAGTCCTCCAGCGGCGTCACCTTCTTAATATACTTCTTCTTGCTCGGGTCGGTCTCCTCCGGCGTCAGGTCGATCTTCTCCTCCACGCCATAAGTGCTCAGCGAACACATATCCTTGAAGGTTCTCGAAGTGATGTCATCATCGGCGACGCCCTCAGGACGGAAGCGGATGTGAACGGCCTTCACGTAGGTATTCGCGTTCCACTTGCCCTCCAGCAGAGCTGCCCTCGTGATGCCCTCCTTGGTGCTCTCCACGGTAGGCCAGAAGATGCCCAGACCGTCGATCTTCACGGGGTTGCCCTGTGCGATGAGCTCGATCATGCACGAGGCCATCTTGATGAGCACGCCCTCGATGATGTCGCGCGAGTAGACGCACTGGTGCTCGGCCATGTGCTTGGCCAGGCCTCGGAGCGTGATGGTGTCCTTCTCTACGGCCTTCGGGTAATACTTGCCGTAACCGGGGTTGTTGGCGTTGATGTTCTTACGAATGTTGATTAGAAACTGTGGATTTTGTACCATAATTGATTCTCCTATTTTTTTATTTGTGTTTGTGTTGCGACGATCTACACCGGTCCGTCGCTTCCCGCTTTGTGATCACGGTGCAAAAGTACACAAAGATCTTTATATATGCAAGCACAAAAATCTTCTAAAACCAGTTATGGAACGTTATAACCTATTATCACCACTTATACCAAAATAATTGCGCTTCTATTCGTTATTCTTAGATTATTTTTGTATCTTTGCATTGTGATAAATCACATTGCGATGAAAATGAATACTCACTAAAAATAGCGGTTAATATGGCAAATGAATCTAAAACCTTAGGACGTACGGAGCTGGCTCAGCTCTACTTCCCCTACATTCTTCCGCATTCAGCCTGGAAGAAATTCAAGTCACTCCTCGAAGATATTCCGGCACTCCAGCACCTTACCACGTTGCGTCGCCGATCGTTTCTTCCTGCGGAAGTAAATATTATTTATCAACAACTAGGGCGTCCGTAAAGGTGCCCTTTTTAGGGCATTTTAGGCGGGTTTTGCTCAATCGTAATGCGAACGACCGTCCATTTACGAGAAACGTACCTTCCCCTTACGAGTGATCTGCGCTTTGTCGGTACACAATCCGAGCACGCATGGTTTCAGGGGTCATTTTGTTAAATCTCTTCATCATCATACCACTCCGTTTCTTGACATTTGACATTTGACTTTAAGCTTTTTGACATCCAAAAATCCCTTGACACAAATCTTTACTATTTATATATTATATATAATATATAGATAGTAATCAAATTTTGTCAAATATTATTTTCAAAGTCAACCTCCACACTCAATGTCAACCTTCAAACCCTTAAAATCCTTAATGTCAAAAGTCAAAAGTCAAAAAGTCCCCCAAAATTTGCAAATCTCAGATATTCTCCCTATATTTGCAAAAAAAATATATAATGAACAAATGGCAAGATGAATACGTCCCAGACATATATCGACCTCATCCGCATGCATCAGTCAGAGTTGCAAGAGCGCTTTGGCATCACCTCGATGCGTCTTTTCGGATCTGTGGCCAGAGGCGACCAGCACCCTGGCAGCGATATTGACCTCTTTGTCACCATGCCACCTAAATTTTATAATTACATCGAGGCCGCCCAATATTTAGAGAAGCTTCTTGGTTGCAGTGTAGATTTGATACGCGACCATCAATACCTGCGGCCTTTTTTCCGTCAACAGATCGAACGCGATGGCATCGATATCTTTACAACAGCTTAGCATTTTTAATTGCCATGTTGTCAGGAGCTATTATTTACGAGAAGGGGTTTTTGATAGATCTGGGTATAAGACAGATAAGGGTCAGATTTATTTCCGGTTGGTTATAAAAGCAAAAGATGTAAAACGATAACAGAATATGAAGAAACTATTGATTCTCTTGATAGCCATTATACCTATATGGTCAAATGCGCAAACCTCGCAAGTAAAGGTGTCGTTACGAAACGGTACCTCCATTGAAGGCATAGTAAAAGAATTCGATGCTCTTGATCATATTACGATAATTGTAGGTGGAGTCGAATCGACGATACCTATGTCTCAAGTGGCTTACGTTAGTAATATTGGAGATCAAACTCAACAATCGTCAAATACCGTCATCGATTCAAGTTCTGAGCAGAAAGAGAAGATAGCCGTTGTCGTAGAAGATCCGCTGAAGGATTTCAAGGGATTTCTATTGGAGAAAGGCAATAACGTCTATGTTTATTATGCCAATTCTGATAGAGATAGTAATGCCCAATATGACAAGGAAGGGGCAATGGTCATCAAATCCCTTCTCAAAAAAGATGGTTTTTGGAATGTTGTAGATAAAATGAACCAGGCTCACTTTACCATTAACTTTTGCGTGATAACTAGGGGGTCAGACTACGCCCAATTATCTGTTAGCTCCTGGAGAACAGGGAAAATACATAATTTGGGATACGAAGGTACCAGCGAAGATTTGTTAAAGAATAATGTCATTGCCCAACATTTCTATAAAAAAGCAATTAAAAAACTGCAACAAAAAATCGAAAAAGGTAAGGTCCCAAAGAAAATGCGAGAAGATTTTACCGTTAAATGAATTAGCGGAGGGTAGTCTCTTATGTACATATTGCAGTTAGTGCCCGCATCCCTGCGAGCACTAACTGTTTTCTAAACCAATAACTAAAACAACAATATGAAAAAACTCTAACAAACCAAATGATTGAATCTATAATCACTGTGATTTCTCTTAATCACGATGCAAAGGTACGATGAATAACAGCTCGTTCCAAAGATTATGGCAAATTCTTCATCGAGTTGTTGCGACAAGGGGATTGATCTGCGACAGAGTAGTGAAATTGCGATCTTGCGTGTCGCAAATGGGCGCTAAAAGTTTACTTCGGGGCCTGGCCCCCAGAGGCAATAAAACGACTTTTCTTCAAAAACATTTGGAACTATCAGATATTCTCTTTATATTTGCAAACGAAAGTGTTATTCGATATGGAAAATCTAAAACAATAATAGATATGAAGCGATTGGTATATCTTTTCTTTTGTATAGTTTCCTTGACAGCAAATGCTCAGGAAACCCAGTCTGTTGTTACCTTGAAAAATGGCACAGAATTTAGGGGCGTTATTAAATCTATAGATCCGAAAGAATCAATCATCATTGTTATTTCTGGCATTGAAACTACTATTAAAATGGAAGATGTAGCGAGGGTAGGATCAGAAAACTCAGAACCAACGATAGGCACAAACAATAATATATCATATGACAAGGAATTAGAAGATTCCAAGCGAATAACGATAACAGACTTTGCGGATTATCCTGAAACATTTGACTTGAAGATTGGTGATGAGATACTCAAAATGAGATTAGTAAGAGGTGCCGATTATGTTATGGGATATGATGGAAGACATAGTTGGTCAATGAAAAGTGAACCTGTTCATAAAATAGGCATAACATCATTTTATATTAGTGAGACATTTGTTACTTCTGCAATAGTTTCAGCATTGAAAGGCAAAAAGAAGAAAAAGGGCTATTGTATAGTATGGTGGAAGCATGCAAATGATATTGCAACCTTGATTGCTGAGAAAACAAATTTGGCTTTGCGTTTGCCTACTGAAGCTGAATGGGAATATGCAGCTTGTTCTAAAGAGCAGGACATCATTTTCGGTACCTGTAAAAACTTTGAATTTTGCTCTGATTGGTTTGGAGATTTTGAAAACGCTGAATATAAGATTGACCCAATAGGCCCTTCAAAAGGGCATAATCATGTCATAAGAGCATATGACCGGCCAAGAGGTAAATTCGATAGGGCATTTGTTGACATTAGTTCTTACTATTTCCGCTTGGTTATCAAGGCTAAGGATGTAATAAAATAGACAGTCCGTCGTTTGATATAGTGATACAATAAACGCAGTTAGTGCCCGCATCCCTGCGAGCACTAACTGTTTTCTAAACCATTAATAACTAAAACAAAAACAATACAATATGAAGAAACAAACCTATTCTAAATTAATGCATGAATCTTAAATCTCATTGTGATTTCTCTTAATCACGATGCAAAGGTACGATGAAAAACAACTCGTTCCAAAGATTATTGCAGATTCTTCATCTAGTTGTTGCGACAGCCACGTCATTCTGCGACAGAGTAGGGGGATATGTGCATATCTTGTCGTAAATGCATAATACCCAATACACTTTTTAGCATAAAGATTTGGCGATAAGGAAAATTGTTTTTATCTTTGCAGCGTGAATGGGGGAAACCTTCACATATTAATGTACTTAAATTTTACGACTATGAAACAAAATCGGAATTTCAAGAAATGTAGATTTGTGCGTTTTATGCACCCAAAGAGCATTTTTACGCTCCAAAACTTTGAGAATAATAGAAATTTTGCTATCTTTGCACCGTGGTTGGCCTATGAAGTACAGTGAATTACATCGCAGATTCGTGAAAGCAGGCTGGATTTTTGACCATGCAGAAGGAAGCCACTACTTCTATATAAAAGATGGCATTATGACAGAGCCTATACCATATCATGGATCACATGAGATAGGAAAAGGCTTGGCTAGTAAATTTATCAGGAAATATAACGTATAAGGATATGAAAAAGATTGTAATGATGGTGGAGCGCTCAAAGGACTTCTTTGATGCATATTCATACAACTGTGACGGAATATATGCTGCAGGAATCAGCATCGATGAGGTGAAGGCCGATGCAGAGAAGGCGATAGCACTTATCAAGCAGAACCTTCCCGAAAGTCAATGGCCCAGCGAGATAAAAGGAGAATATGAAATAGAGTGGAAGTTTGATGTGGCGAGTTTCTTGGAGTATTACTCGAGTTTCATGTCATTGGCAGGTATGGAGAAGATGACTGGTATTAACCAGAAACAGCTTTCTAATTATTTGAATCATCGTGCCGTGCCGAGAAAGAAGCAGGCAGAGAGGATTCGTGAAGGTATCCACAAATTTGCCCATGAATTGCTGAGCATCACATTGTGAGCCTGCCACAGCCGCGAAAACTTTACTTCGGGGCCTGGCCCTAGAGGCATTACATTCGTATCTACCAAAAAAGACAATAATGCAGTGTATAACTTCCGTTTGGTTATTTTACTATGATAAAATAGATATAAAGTTGAATCATTCAATGATATAAGAAAATGATTTTGACCTGAAATAATAATCTCGATTAGTATTTATTGGGAATGGAATGGCGTAATTCGTTCATTCCATTCTTCTTTTTTTTGTAGATTTTTCGTACAAGTATAGATATCTATCGATTTATATTTTTTTAAGAATTTCGTATTTTAAAATATCATACCTTTGCAGCGCCAATAGCAGAAGAGACTGTTATGGGGTGTGTACTCGCAATGTACGTACAAATCTGTGAGAGCACCAGGGCCCGTTTTTCTCTAACTCTCAAAACCAAAATAACTATGAGAGTTATCATTGAGCCGAACGATTCGGCAAAAAAACGGATGTTGGCCGAGGCATTAAAAGAGAATGGCTTGGCTGAAGTAGAGTTGGAATCAGTAGATCCAACAAGCCTAAGTGTTGAAGAAAGATTTCTTAAAGCATTATTGACAATCCAGGAAGAAGGATTAATCAAGCATAAGTATGACTATGCTTGGCTTCTGGCTGCCATCAATCGAGGAATTGTAGAAGACATGTCTAAGTTTATTTCAGTTAAGTCTTTCATTGACTATGTCAAAGGTCTTGGTATTGGTGGAGTAGCTGGTAATTCAACTCTAGCTCTTTATCTCGGATATGTTTCTGGGAGGTTCCCTGATTGGTGTTTTTCTGACAAGTGCGATTATGGAGAAAAGAATCGTAGAATCAACTTGATTAACCGCTTTTTAAAGCTATTCAGGTCGTATTAGGTTATCATTTCGGAAGGTTTTTCGGAAAAGTTGTTGGCTATCCGGAAAACCTTTCGGAAAATTGATAATAAACTATTGCATCCAATATAAACACTAGCTATCTTTGCAATCGGAAACCCCGGCCGGGCTCCGCTTAATATTAATTTTTAAAAAGAGAACAAAATGGAAAAGCAAGTAAAGATTTTGCAAGACTTCGGGTACTCGGAGCATGAGTACAACGGAGAGACGATCGCCAAGCGGGGCTTCCTGCTCGACGATGGAGTGGATCACTTCTATGCTGAGATGCCGAGCAATCTGGCCAAGCGCGAAAAAGAAACGAACTATGACCTCAGTAGCCAGCACACGGTGCAGGGCAACTGGACGGCTTCGAAACGCCAGGCACAGGACGGCCGAGAGTATTACGTGAACAATTTCTATATTAATAAACTCAAGTAAGCGACAACAATTATGAAAGTAACATTAATCATTCCTGACAAGGATTACGAGCGACTGGTAAAGAGTGGCAGACGGCTGAGGGGGTCTCTCGGTCTCATCTCGCCCAGAGTGATGGATATGAGGCTCTATGCCGACGGGCAGCGCAACAGGCGGGAACTGGTATGGCGGAAGCTGGAGCACGGCCGCGTATCGGTGAACACGATGGCGATGACTGCCCGTGTATCGATGTTCTTCAATCTGACGGAGACGGGACTCTGCCCGTGGAAGCAGGTGAAGCAAGAGTCGGAGGTGGCCAGCGAATTCCTCTATGACAACGACCTCTAAACCACGCGCAGCCTTATGTTTTATGTGCAAATAGACATGAAATCTCCCACGCAGCCCGTTACCCGCGAGCTGCTCTGGGAGATCCTGAAGTCGCCGGAGACGAAGCGGAATATCCTCATGTTCCGCAAGACGGGCAAAGCCTTTTATAAGACTTCGCTGCCGGGCTTTACCTATCAGGCACGGTTCACGGAGTCGGAGAAAGACGGGGTGACGGGCTGCTGGCGCCTGCAGTCGAATGCCGTTCTGACGGGGCTCTGCATGCTCGATGTAGACCATGTGGAGAATCCGAAGGCGATCATCGACGGATGGCTGGCGAAGGGCGAAGCGTGGCTGAAGGAACAGGGCGTCCTGATGATCTTCATCACCCCCTCGGGCAGAGGTGTGAAGGTGGTGTTCATCGCCCGCATGGAGTGGGGCAACCTGATCGACAACATGCAGGAGATGGCCCGGCTGCTCGGCGTAGAACTCGACGACAGCTGCAAGGATGCCTCGCGCATGAGCTTCACGCCGATGGCTGAGGAAGTGTTTTATATCGACGAAGAACGACTGATCAATTATGATAATCCTTTATACGAAGAGAAGTACGGCGAACTGTATCGTCAGGGCCATAGTGAGGCCTCTGCTGGTCGCCCTGAGAGCAAGAGCGGACCGGCTGCTGAGGCTGATCGGGTAGTGAACATCGAGGATCTGGAACTGGGCGAGTTCTGCGGGGTGCCCATCCAGCAGATAGTGGATGCCTGGGTAGGCGACGCTACGCCGAAGCCGACTCAGCGCCACAAAACGTCGCTCTGGCTGGCCGACCAGCTGCGTTACATCACGGGCAGCGATGCCGAGTGGATAGAGCGTATCCTGAGGGCTCAGCCGTGGGTGCAGGATATCGTCACCGAGCGCAAGGAGAATGTAGGCGGCACGGTGAAGTCGGCTATGGGCTACCAGGAGACGAAGATGCCGCCCAAGCGGATGATGGATGCCCTGGCCAAGTGTGGCATCTCGCGCGAGGACTACCGCAAGGAGACACTAGCCGCCGCAGAGAACGAGGCCAGTGCCGCGCTGCTGAGCCGTCAGCAGGCTAACCGCAATCCGCTGGCCGACCTGCCTTACGAAGAATGGGAGCGGGATATCAAGGCACTATGGCGCTACTACCCGCCGTTGAAGGCCGTGTGCCAGGGGCTCTGCAGTCATCATCACCAGTGGCCGGCAGCCTTCTTTACCACGGGTCACTGCGGGGTGAACCTGATGACGCGCTGTACCTACCGTCACTACTACCAGCCTGCCAAGGTGAGGCGGTTGAACTCGGATGTACACGTGATCGGCGATCCGGCTACGGGAAAGTCGTTCGTGGGTGATATCTACGAACTGCTGATGCGGCCCATCCTCGAGGCCGACCAGAAAGCCATCGACCAGCTGATGGACTTCAAGCTGCAGACGCAGGGGCGCACCTACTCGACGAAGGAGCAGAAGAAGGATGCCATCACCAGACCGAAGGTGGTGAAGCGCGACCACGACTCACGCACCTCGAACGCGGAGTTTATCATGGACCACCTGAACGCCAAGGAGTGGGTTGACGGCAGGGAAATGCAGCTGCACCTGACAACCTTTGACTCGGAACTCGACAACACGACCACCATGGCGAAGAGCGGCGGATGGATCGACAAGAAGTTCTTCGAGCTGAAGGCCTTCCACAACGAGAAGGACGGTCAGCAGTATGCCAACAAGGACTCGGTGCCGGTGACGATGTATATCCACTATAACCTGTTGTTCACAGGTACGCCGCTGGCCCTTTACCGCAAGGTGAACGAACGGAACTTCGGCGACGGTCTGGCCACGCGACTGGCTGTGATACCGCTGCCCCCGTCGAACTTCGAGATGGTGGAGCTGATGCCCGAGACCTACGACAACAGCAAGCAGCTGAAGGTGCTCGACGACTTTTCCGCGCGGCTCGACCGCCGTCATGGCGAACTGCCCATCCGCAAGCTGATAGAGCATACCTACTACTGGACGAAGGAACGCATGGAGATAGCCGCCTTCAACGACGACCATGCCGACGAGCTGCTCATCAAGCGCTGCTGTTACTATGGCATCGCGATGGCCGTGCCCTTCATCGACGACCGCCATAAGGATGAGCTGAACCAGACAGGCACCTACCGCATCGACAAGACCGACCTGAGACTCTGTTCGCTGGCACTCGACATGCAGTATAAGACGCAGCACTACTGGTTCTACGAACTGGCGCGCATGTACTTCGACAATCAGCAGCGCGACTCACAGAACCGCCAGCGCCGTTCGAAGTACGACGAGTGTTTCGACCGTCTGCCGGAGTCGTTCAGCTATGAGCAGTTTGCCTCCGTCTACGGTTACACGCCGGATAAGGAGGCGGGTGGCAGGAAGATGCTGTCGCGGCTGAAGAAGAGCGGTAAGATAGAGCCAACCGACAAGGATACTTACAAGAAGATCGCTTGACTTTTGACATTTGACATTAAGGTTTTTCAGTCAAGCGATTATCTCTTCAGCGTTCTTTGACTTATTTTCTTTTTGACTGGAGTTTCTTCAGGCGGCGCTGGGCATCGCCGGCGTCGGGGTAGAGCTCGAGGGCTTTCTCATAGTTGCGGATGGCGGCTTCGGGCATGTGCTCGTGCTCGCATTCGCGGCCCAGGATGGTGTATTCGGCGGCGAGTCGCTTCAGGAGTTCCTGCTTCGACTGGAGCTCCTGCCTGAGGGCTTCGAGCTCGGCGGCATGCTGGGCTCGGAGTGTCTCGATCTCGCGCTTCTGGCGGTTGATGATCTCGAGTTTCTTGCGGATGAAACGGCGGATGTGGGGCTTCTCGATGTCGTAGCGCGAGTGGATGGCCTTGAAGAAGGATTCGAGGAAATGCTCGAAGTCGCCGCGGTCGAAGAAGCGCACGGCATCGTGGTACTCGCGGTCGGCCTTGCCCT
>Ga0247611_10010445_pt1 | contig 10913 bp, 25 predicted proteins | sample 177DNAGHGhighgp2_FD_192422 | JGI IMG/M metagenome (GOLD analysis project Ga0247611, IMG submission 192422) | Sheep rumen microbial communities from Palmerston North, Manawatu-Wanganui, New Zealand - 1770 DNA GHGhigh gp2 | ecosystem: Host-associated > Mammals > Digestive system > Stomach > Rumen... | reverse complement strand
CAACAAAATCACTAATAATTAAAAGCAGTAGTTGGTAAGCATGGAATCGAACCACTCACTATGCACCTTAGATGGGAGCACCGCACTGGCCATTACTGCGATTACTTACCAATTTGTTGGTAGAGCGAGATTTGCACTCACGAAGCCACCGAAGTGACACATTAAGCACGAACTTAATGCCCATTTGTCTACATCTACCCTTGCGGATAGTTCTCCTCTGGTATCTACCAAAAGGTGGTTTTTTAGTAGGTTGTCCACCGCAACCAAGTATCTCATAAGTAAGGCACTTATCGCTATAAGTTTTAAGCTTTGTTTCAACCTCTGAACCTTACTCAATATCTATCGTTTCAAAGACAATGCAAAGATATGAAAAAAATCTGAAACTACCAAATAATCTTACGCATTTTAACAAATTTTTAGATTTAACCTTCGATAATTCGCATCACATCTGCCATGTGTGTTACTATGGCGGTATAGAGAATTGGATGGCTTTTCTTAATATCCTCAAGACCATACCAAAAGGTATCTCCCTCTTCGTCAGCAAACCAAACGTCCACTTTGAACAAGTCATTCACACGGATGCAGAGCAAGTCAGCATTGCAGCCACAAGAACTCTGAAAATCCAAGTTGTCACAGAAAGGTTTGGGGAGGATTGGGAAATATTCAAACTGAACTCCATTGAACTCTCCAAGAGCCACTATTGCCATTGCAATCAGCAACTCAAAACCATCTATTTTAGATTTCATTGTTATACTTTAATTTTTTCGATTTCAACTTTGTTTTCATTTTTCCCTTTGAGGGTTATCAAGAAAACCATATTCCCCCTTACCCACTGCTCTGGAGTTTTCATATCAAGTGTTCTTTCTCCGCTTGACATATCATACTCAGCAATGGTTTCGCCATCGTACTTCATCAATAGTTTATACTTATGATGGGTTTTGTCAATGGCTTTAACCTTTCGTACTAATCTGTTTAATGTAACGCTCATATTTCTTTTTGTTTATTGTAATGCAAAGGTACGAAATTAATTTGAAATAACCAAACAATTCCGTACCTTTAACATTTATTCAACGTTTCCGCTTTGGCTGATAAACGCTTGGGGCAGTTACTTCACTTTGGCTTTTAATCATCTGGCCATAATCCGTGTACTGCGTGAAAAAAAATGCTATTGGTTTCATATTAATATGTACTTAAATTGTTTAGCTTGTTGTTTGTAATGTCACCATCAAGGTGCTTAATACGTTTTACCTCAGACCTTGATGATACTCCATTGAATGTGTAATACACAAGTTTATCAAGTGTATATTGCAATGTTGTGTTAAAATAGTCCGTATAAAGCCATACTTGCGGCTTCTTATGAGACTTTGTAGGATTTGTGGCTAATATCTTGCCACTCTTTCTATTTCGTACCCTACCAAGGTTAGAAACCTCATAACGAGTGTTCCACCATAAAATTTTCCACTCTTCCATATTTATAATTTATCTTTAAGTTGTAACAATTTTGTACCACTAATCTCCTTATAGGCACGACCATTGCGAGACATGAAAATGGGTTTGCCACTATTCTTTTTCAAACTCCATTCATTAACACATCTGCCCCAATCCTCTTTGGTCTTAATGTTAAACCAAGTTGTATTTCTGTCGAGGATTTCACCGTTTTTGCTACGTCCTCTGCCTATTCTAATTACTATCATATTTTTATCTCCTATTATTTGTTTCTTGATGCAAAGGTACGAAAAAAAATTGGAATAACCAAAAGATTATCCCAATTTTTTCCTGTTATTAACGTTTTTTAACGTTTACTCACTTTTTGATAGGTCATAAGACCGATTCGCCTCTCGCAGATTGACCTTGAACTCACGCAGCAACTTCTGATAGTTCTTTGTTTTTGCCCTACCCTTGACAAGTTCTTTGGAGAGCTGATACACTTCATACTCCTTGCAAGGGTCAGTCCAAATGGGTGTAATCTGCTCACGCAACTCCTTGTTACGCTCTTCACGCTTCTGTAGTGAAATACGAATATTCTTCTGCTGAATGCGAATCTCACGCATCTTCTCTAATTCCTTTGCCATAGTTTTATTTCTTTTCGATTTTTAATATTTCTACCTTTGAATCGAGTGGTGTCATAACGCTCACCTTTAATTCGTCTTTGAGCCAATTTTGGAACTCTCCAACGGTCATGTTAAGTGGAATGTCGAGAGACAACTCAACCTCAACGATGTGCTTTTTGAGCATACTACCCTCACGTAGTTTTCCCACTTGCTTCAAGATGTATTCCTCCATCTGACGCTTGAAGCATGGAGTAACGAAACAACTTGCTTCAACGTTTTCGTAGTCATACACCCTCGTATAAGTAACTCTGTTCTCGTCCTTATGGAACTCAACTTCCAAATGGAATACGCCACCATCAACGTCTGTCATTTCTTTGAAGACGATAACGTAGGTTTCATCATCAATCCAACCCTCGTCCACCACTTCATAGACAATCTCTGGATAGTTCTTGTTTATAAACTTTTTCTTTGCCATATCTTTATCTCCTTTGTTTATTTGGTAGTGCAAAGATACGAAAATTTCTTCACACCACCAAATATTTTAACATATTTTCACACAAATATCATATAGTTCGTTAGCTGACAAATCTTTGATTATACCAATCTGATTGTCATAATCGTCAAACATACATAAGTCACCATCATCATCATACTTGATGGTACGATTCTCGTCATAACTGCTATCAATACCACATGAGCAAGTTTCCACGTAGTCAATCTCGCCATCTTCGCTTTCCTTAACTGCTGCAATAATAGCGTTAATCATTGCATCGTTGGCTTGCGAGAGCAAATTCAACGCATCACCAATCTGCTTTGTTAGTTTCTCTGTCATAATCTAATCTCCTATTGTTTAATGAATTAATAATGTTGTTTATCTCTTTTGTGATGCAAAGGTACGAAAAAAATCTGAACTGACCAAAACAATCCAGATTTTTAACATTATTTTAACAAATTATGACAAGAAATCAATCTCTTCCACACCAAAAGTATATTCATGGATATTGGCAAAGTTGTGATATGCGATGCACCTTGCAATCTCTTCCTTATGCAGCAAAATATAGGGAGCAAAAGAGAATATATCACCTAACTTCTCTGCAATCTTACCAATCACCTCTGGCTTCCTTATATCAACATCACCATTGACCGCAAGGACATTGTCCTTGGTGTTGTCGTTTTCATCCACATAATAGATGTTTTTAATCGTTGTCTTATTCATAATCACCACTAATTAAATCGGTTTCAAAAATACACTCTGCAATCAGTTGGTTGCGCTCTGCCCCCTCTGAATCGCCTAAGAACTCGTCACCGCCATAAGCGGAAACATAATGGCCTATTGCATCAACGTCATAGTCCATAACACAAATCTCGTCTTGATACCAATCCTTGATTGTGGTCTTGTCGTTAAGGACTTCAAGTAAACGCTTGCTATGAGGTTTGCCGCTCATATCCTTAATTTGAATATACTCAAAGGTAGTATCATTAATCTTGCGGCAGAACTGACCAAGGTCTGGGTCGGTACACGTCCACTCCGATGGCTCAAAGTGAATGGTGTTATTCGTGTTAAATCTGTTATTGAACATCATAATCTTAATCAATTACTGCTGAAATAGCGTTTACCTTGAAATGTTTTAATGCTTCACTCGGTGTCATTGGTTTAGGAGAGGTCTCTATTGTCTCTTTAACCTTTTTGGTGCTACCAACTTTGCGTAATACTCGCCAATTGGTGAACTTCTCTCTTAATGTTACTTCTTCTTTTGCCATATCTTTATCTCCTTTTTGTTTTACAATGCAAAGGTACGAAAAAAATCTGAGATAGCCAAAGAATCCCAGATTTTTTAACATATTTTAGTTATTTAAACACGGAACTTTAATATCGAATTTATTATTGCTTAGATATAACGATGTAACTATTCTAACATAGCCTTTTTTATTTCGTAAGTAAGAAACAATGTGTTTCCCCTCATAACGTTTCATTCCGAATCTAATACTATCACCTTCTTTATGAGTATTTCCAACAATAAAACTACACGTTCTTTTATCAATTAGTTTGCCGTTAATATCGTAATAACCGACAATCGCATGAAAAAAATTGCCTTTTACCATATATCCGTTTTCTCCATATTTAGAATCAAATACTTGATTATGTGCGGTAATACGGAACTTTTTATCGTTGTTATCCCATAAAATTACAGATGCGTCAGATGTAGAGTATATTAATGCGGTGTATGTATCATTTCCCAATAGTTCGTCTGCTTCAATCTTAATTGGTAGCCAATTATTGTTGGCTGCGTTGTTAACATTGATTTCAGATGTTTCATTTGAGTTATGTGCAAGATACATATCATCTTGTGCATTAGCACTCATTACCATTGCCATAAGGCAGACAATAAGCCATAATACTTTCTTCATAATTCTATTAATATTTAAGTTTACTTGCCTTTTCAAACACGTTAATTAACTCTTCTTTTGTGATTGCTTCAAGTGGTTTGTCACTTTTCTCAATATACTTCAAAACCGCTTTCTTACCACGTTTGTAACCATTGATAACACCTCTCGTATATTTCGTGCAAGCACTTGTGTAAAGTCTTTCCTCGTGATACCTAACATCATTTGTCTCATAGAAATGATTGAAAATAGGCGCGACTTTTAATTTAACTTCAAAATCCATAATCTTTTTGTTTTTAATTGTTTTACAATGCAAAGGTACGAAATTTATTTGAACTGACAAAATTAAAAGGGGTATATTTCAACCCCTTTAACAAACATTCACAAATTTACCTTATTTCAGCTACACATTCTCACGAACTTCACCAATTTTCTATAAACCTAACATTTACAGATGTATCTTTTACTCCTTGACTTGCAAGGTAATCAGCAATCACCTTATTCATACCCTCTACAAGCGTCTGAGGGTCTTTGATACGCTTACACTCTGTTGCAGTAATCACCTCAAATTTCTCTTTGAAAGTGTAGTCTTTACGAACCAATGCAATGAAACCATCATAGTCACCCTTGGCAAGTAAACCACACTCAGCATGGAAATTTGCATCTTCCAATCTGTCCTCAATGAGAATCTTCATGCGCTTGGTAGCTTTTTGGTGCTCTTTGAGCAACTTCATAAGGCTTTCGTAGCCATACGCCCACCCACACTTTTTATTTGGCTTATAGACGTATTTCTCACGTTCCTCGGCAGTGAAGCAAGTTGAATCGTCCTCTAAGAACTTGTCGATATATTCTTTACACTCTGCCACGTTCTTTGCACACACCTTGTAGTCTTGGGATGGCTTTTTCTCGTTACCCTCTTTACAGAAATCGTAATGCACTTCTTTCCGTTTTGGCCATCTTGAATAACGTGATGGGTCGAAGATACTACGTTCATACTCAATCTCCGTTACCTTAATAATGCGATAGCCATTATAAATCTCTAACGGCTCTCTGCTTGTCTTGTGACCACTTCTTACACTCATAATCTTTATCTCCTTTTTTTAAATCGTTCCCCACCAAGAATATCTTAGTGGGGGTGAATCGGCTGCTTATATGCTTTTTACCTATCACATTGCAAAGGTACGAAAAAAAATTGGATTGACCAAATAAAAAACCCCAAAATGTCAGGATTTTAACGTTCCTTAACATTTGGGGTTCAAAAGGAGAAAAAAATGAGAAAAAACTTAACAAGGTTATGAGGGGTTTGATTTCTTGTGTGGGCAATCCTTATCCTCTCTTTGCGATGGCTACCCAATCCCATCTTTCAACTCAACCTTATTTTTTCTATACCTCTGGGTCGTCTGTTCTCTCGATGTGCTGGTGCAACACGTTATGTAGTTGCTCAAAATCGAGGTCTTCACAACCCCAAACAAGTTCGTCTTTACGTGCTCTGATAAACTCCACGTCAAAATAATCACTTGCTGGGTTGTAATAGATACGTACTCTGCCACGATGCTTCAATCCGCTTACGGCAAACTGCAATCCGTAGCAACCATCAGTTGAACCAATGAGCATGAATGACTTTGCTCCCCACGTCCAAAACTGACGTAATTTCTCTGAAATACACGTTGTGCCGTTGATGGTCTTTGGTGCAGTGCTGCCCTTCAGCAGTGTCAGAATATACTGCGCCATTTCCTTACAAGCGTTAACGTCACTCGGTGCTGCGATTTTCTTCATTTCGTAATCCATAATCATTTTGTTTTTGTTTTACGATGCAAAGGTACGAAATCTTTTTCATTACACCAAACCTTTTAACGTTTTTAACAATTCAATCAAGAATTTAATAGCCTCTCGATAACGCTCTCACAATCTTCAAAGTAACAATTGTTGTTGCTTCCACCAGTCCAATCCTTATCGTGTTTGGCTGTTCTGCAATACATTGGAGTGAACCAATGGCCATCGTTCTTCAATGCAACGTGACTTCTGCCACCACGACCACAACCATTGGAATAGTTAAAGAACACATACTTGTCGCCTCTCTTAACGAAGCCACACATATCATAATGACCATAGCAAGGGTTAACAACCTCACCACCAAGGGATGCAGCAATCTTTCTCATTGCATTAAAGAAAGCCACTTGAAATGAATGAAATTCCTTTGATACATAACTACCATCGTCCTCTAAGGTACGACCATTCCACTTTCTGATAAATGCCTTAACGTCTGCCATAATTCTAATCTTTAATTGTTTCGTGATGCAAAGGTACGAAAAAAATCTGAGTTGACCAAATGAAAAGGGAGAAAAAATCTCCCTTTAACATTTTTTAATCGTCCTCATAGAAAATAGCGTGTGTTGCATCAAATAAAAGATAGTAGTGCCCATTTCCACAGTTTCTATACTCACAACTTAGCCAACCTCGCGGATATTCTTCATATGCAAACGTAATTTCGATAGAGTTATCGTATCCGTTAGTCCAACGTCTGCAATAGTCTTTTTTATCTTTGATAGCCTTTTCTACTTCTGCACTCTCACGTTGTCTGTTATATTTACTCCACGGAATAGACTTCCAACAATTTTTGCTATAAAAACTCTCAAAGACTTGATGCGTTCTGCACCACGCATATTTCTGCCCTTTTCCACGCTGGCAATAGAAATTTTCATAGCTGTCTTTTTCCATGTCTTTGCAAAACTCTTCGATGTCAACGTTTTCAAGAAAATACTCGATTTCTTTCTTAATATCTGGCCAAAGACCACTCTGCGCAAGGTATTTAACCGCGTCTTTGGCTCTTCTCCTTACAAGACTTACTTTGTCCGTTCCCTTGTGTTCAACAAGTTTCAGCGTAGCCCAATCTTCATAATGGTCGCACCATGATGTCAATTCGTGACCATAACATTTTTTACCTTTGCCCATAATGGCAATGCGTCCATCTTTATGTAGCCACAAACGAACAATTTTTGAACCATTAGTGATAAGGTTTACACGATACTGCTTTGCGTGTTCGTTCTTTACAATTTCTCTGATTTCTTGTAATGTCATAATTCTTATCTCCTTTTGTTTTGTAGTGCAAAGGTACGAAATTCCCAGCACATAACCAAATTCTTTAACACTTTTTAAGAAAAAAGTGGATGCAATTCGAAAAAATCGCACCCACAAAAACAAAAAGAATAGATTATGAATTTTTTTCCATCAAATCCCTAAACGCAAAGGGATAGGTGCTATTCTTCTTTTGGTCAGCCGCCATCTTGTCAAAGTTCTTCTTCACGAACTTCGAAAGAATGTCATGCAATCGCTCATCATACTTGAACTGAGGGATGGAAATCATGGGGTTATTTTTGCCCCTTGCATCCATCAATGCCCTACGGATGAACTTCGCTTGCCAAGGAAGATTATATTTTTCTTTGAGAATCAACTCAGCAACACCTATGATGCTTGCACCACTATCATGGAAATATGCCTTACACATCTGGTAGTTGAGCAACAGAGTCTCAATCTTTGCATACTGAGAATACTTCTTAGTCTTAGCTTCAATAGCTTCCAACTGCTTTCTAATTTTACTATTACTCATAATTCTAATCTTTTATTTGTTTCGTGATGCAAAGGTACGAAAAAAAATTGGAATAACCAAATAAAATACAGATTTTTTTTGAGAAAAAATCAAAAAAGAGCAAGCACTCCCCAATGCTTGCTCCCAATCAATTTGAAAAGGTTTTTCTTCCTTATTATCAAAAGTGTTCCTCATTCACTTTTGATGGTCTTCCATTCCTTTGCAAAGATATAAAAAATCAATTTGAAAACCAAATATAAATATCATTGGTTAGTGATTTTTTTTAATCTTTACTTGAAAATTTCATTAAAATTCAGCAAGATACTTATCTGTCTCGTTGTCGTAGATAACTACTCGCGGACACTTTGCGTTACGATAGAACTCTGCTGCTTTCTTCATGGCAAGAGCAAGATTGTCTGTATCAATATGCTTGGAGTATTCCTCAAAAGCATCACCATTCTCATTTAACTCATAGCAATGTAAAGAATAATGTGCGTCAAGTGATTTGATATACTTCGTCACGTTTCTGTTAACGTCATGGATAACACCATCGCCCATTGTGGCGCAATAACGCTCTATATAGTTGTTTACTTCGCCCTCATGAACACCAGTATCAATGTCAATTGACTCCCATACAAGGGCATGAATGAAATCCTTGAAAGCCTTTTTAACTCTTTCGTAGTTTTCGTAATTCTCTTTAATTCTAATTTTATCCATAGTCTTTATCTCCTTTTTAATTATACCCCAATTCATCACAAGCGGCTTTAACTGCATTGATACGCGCGTTTGTGCAAGCGTTGTTATAGCCGCAATTATCATATTCTGCGGTTTTGGTATTGTGGTTTACAACGGCAATCTTATTGCCATAGAAATAGACATTTGTGATATTGTCCTCTGTTAGAACAACCACGTTGCTGCCGCCCCAATTCTTTTTATTAATGACTGCATTGTAAATGCTTTCTTGATAGCTTCTAAATGCCATAATCTAATCTCCTATATTTGTTTTAATCTTCGCAATCTTCACAAAGTTCTGCGGTATATGGAGAATATATTGTACCACTTTCAACTGCTTCGCTTTCTACTGCGAAAAGACCAGTTCCCTTTTCGTAATATATTTCCAACTCAAACTCCATATCACGGACAATTGCTTCTGCTTCTTCTTGCGTAGAGCATACCTTTTCATCCAAAAGTTCTTCGACCTTTGCGGCAAATGCTTTTGGGAACTTCTCTTTACTTAACTTAATTACACCAATGCTTTCGTATTCGTCAGAATTGTTTAATTTAACCATAATCTTTTCTCCTATTTTTATTGTTAATATTGCTTTGTTGTTTTCTTGATGCAAAGGTACGAAATTATTTTGAATCTACCAAAAAAAACGACCACAAATGCTGGAATCTTAACAATTCTTAACATTTGCGGTCAACAAAAGGAGATTAAAGAATGATTATTCTATACCAACAAACACAAAATTAATTTGGTTTGCGCAAGGTTTCCAAGTTATTATTCCATCAAAATGGTAATCGTCAAAAGCAAATGTAACCTTATCATGGGTTTCATCAATTCTTTCAACTTTAAACCCTTGCATCGGTGGTAAAATGCAAGTGTTCGCTCCATGTATCTTTGTTTTAAACGTTTTAAGGATAACTTCACTTTTGCGCCCCCTAAAAATCGTGTAAACAAAGGCATTGTTTATTGCTGCCTTAAAACTATCTGCTATTGTCATTTGTTCTTTTTGATTACTTATTCCTCTACGTTCTTTAACTTTTCTTTGAACTCTGGGTCATTGATTACATCAATCACCATGACAGCCACACATATACAGATGAAAATTCCAAACCACATAATTTTTTCTTTTTTATTTATTTGATGGTGCAAAGGTACGAAATTTCCCTTACACCACCAAATATTTTAAGAATTATTTTTCAATTTCTTTGATAGTTCCTTTGTCGCCATCAATGAGATAGCCTACTTCTTTGGCAATGATGGGGAAAAACACATCATCAAAATAAGTGCTTCCGTCACCCTCACAATAAATCTCTACGTCGAAATTATAGGCAGAGGGATAAAGCATTATACGCTCAAAGATTTCACGCCAATATGCAGTAATGGTGTGTTTGATGTCAGACTTCTCACAGATAGAGCCATCATTGAGGTTAAGCCACTGAATGAAACGAGTACCATTTTTCATCATTTCGCTAACTTTATGCATTTGCTCATATTCCATGTGTTCAGCGAGGAAAGCCAATTCTTTGTGTGATGCAAGGTCATAGATGTAACTATCTTCGCCATACAATGCACTTTCCTCAATAAAAGTGTTCCATAACTTGACAAGTTTCTCTTCTGATAACTTCTCAATGGTTTTGAGATAGGTTTTACGCACAAGTGGCTTCATCCCCTTAATTGTACGCTGCTCACAGAACAATGATACATTATTGCCATTCGTATTGAAAAAAGCAACAATTTCATCATCTGTTGGCTTGTTTGCCCATGAGATTTTGTTAACATTATCTTTAAATTCCTCTAAGGGAGTTCTAAGGCAACGGAACATACCCTCATGCTCTGTGAAATCTGCCATGAAGTCCTCAAAATGCAGTCCGTAGTCGTTGATATACTCACTAATCTGCTCGTCAGTAGGAACGTCAATTCCCTTTGCCTTACAAGCCTTGATAACGTTCATGCGGAAACTGATTACCTTATGAGCGAAACCAATTAAATCCTTTTCTTTTTCTACCATGTTCATATCTTTATTCTCCTTATTTGTTGTTTGATGGTGCAAAGGTACGAAATTATCTTCACACCACCAAACTTTTTAACGTTTTTAACAATCTGTCACGTCATAATTGCTTTTAACACCTCCCTCGTCAAGTATTGTGACGGCATTGGCATAATT
>Ga0247611_10010444_pt1 | contig 10913 bp, 8 predicted proteins | sample 177DNAGHGhighgp2_FD_192422 | JGI IMG/M metagenome (GOLD analysis project Ga0247611, IMG submission 192422) | Sheep rumen microbial communities from Palmerston North, Manawatu-Wanganui, New Zealand - 1770 DNA GHGhigh gp2 | ecosystem: Host-associated > Mammals > Digestive system > Stomach > Rumen ... | reverse complement strand
CAGGCCCAGCAGGTGCAGATTGACCTGGGCGGCACGAAGTACGACATGCAGAAGCAGGAGGGCGGCGTCTGGACGGTGACCACGAAGCCGCAGGTGCCGGGCTTCCACTACTACTCGCTCGTCGTCGACGGCGTGTCGGTGGCCGATCCCGCCAGCCAGACGTTCTTCGGCTGCAGCCGTTGGTCGAGCGCCATCGAGATTCCCGAGGCGGGAATGGACGACTTCGAGGTGAAGGACGTAGCCCACGGCGAGGTGCGCACCATCTATTACTTCTCGAAGGTCGACGAGTCGTGGCGTCCGCTGATGATCTACACACCGGCCGGCTACAACGAGAGTCAGCAGTCATACCCCGTCGTCTATATCCAACACGGTGGCGGCGAGGATCATCGCGGCTGGATGGAGCAGGGCCGCACAGCACAGATTATGGACAATCTGATAGCTGCCGGCAAGGCGGTGCCGATGATTGTGGTGAGTTCCAACAGCAATGTCCGCTCACGTAACGGCGGTTTCGGTGGCGGTTACAGCTGGCAGGGCATGCAGGCGTTCCGTAGCGAGATGGTTGACAATATTATTCCCTTTGTCGAGAAGACCTACCGCGTCAAAAAAGACCGCCATAGCCGTGCTATGTGCGGTCTGTCTATGGGTGGCGGACAGTCGTTCTACATCGGTCTGCGCGACCCCGAGGTGTTCGCCAACGTAGGTGTATTCTCGACGGGCATGTTCGGCGGAATTCAGGGTGCTTCCAATTTCGACTTGGAGAAGGAAGAGCCTGGCATTCTGACCGATACGAAGACGTTCAACCAGCAGTTCGACGTGTTCTTCCTGAGCTGTGGCGAGCAGGACCCGCGCATTGAGCACACGCGCAACATTGTAAAGAAGATGCGCGATGGCGGTGTGGAGGTTCGTTTCAACTCCTATCCCGGCGACCATGAGTGGCAGGTGTGGCGCAAGTCGCTGCACGAGTTTGCGCAGTACCTGTTCAAGTAGCGCGCCGCCCCACTCTCTCCCTTGTTAGTCTTCGTCGGCAGCCAGCGGCCCCGTCTTCGTAAAGAGCCCGAGGTCGATGGCGCTGCCCATCACGTCGTAGCCCTTGGCGTTCAGGTGCAGCCAGTCGTTCTCGAAGAGGAACTCGCGCTGCATGGCCTCCTGGTCGTCAGGATTGCGCACGGCCTTGTCGAAGTCGATGACGCCGTCCAGCATCTTCGTCGAGCGAATCCACTCGTTCAGCGTGCTGCGGCCCTTCTCGTGATCGGCCGAGTAGTAGTTGTTGCCCTTGAACGGCGTGATGGTGGCGCCGAAGACGCGTATGCCCTTCTGGTGAGCCTCGCGGATAATGCGCTTATAGACGTCGATGACGCGCTGTGCCGTCTCCACGCCGTTCCATGAGCCGCCCAGGTCGTTGACTGCCTCGAAGAGGATAATCCAGCGCACGCCCTCCTGTCCGAAGAGGTCACGCGGATAACGCTTCTCGCCTGTGGGACCGAGACCGCCACGCAGCACGCAGTTGCCGCCTATGCCCATGTTGAGCACGCCAATCTGACTGGTTTTCTTGTTCTGCAGCAAGCGGCGCGAGAGCACGTCGGCCCAGCGGTTCTGCTCGTTAGTGGTCGAGCCGCGACCGTCAGTGATGGAATTACCCAGGATGGCCACAGCGCCCGCCTTCTTCGGTGCGTCAACCTCCAGTGTCTGAATGTTATACCAGTGGTCCGTGCGTACAGCCGCGCTGAAGTCGCGGGTGTCGCCCGTAGCCAGATACGACGTAGTGCGCGAGCCGGGATGACCACTGACGCTCGGCGACGTCTGTCCGTAGTGAATGGTGATGGCCACGTTCTGGCGCGGACCCATCTTGAAGTCTACGGCGTCCGACACCACCTGTCCGCCTGCAGGAATCGTCACCCCCGGCTGTCCGTCGAAGGTCAGGCTCACGGTCGTCTGCTCGTCAATGTCGCTGCAGCTGCCTGCCGTCTTGGCTATGGCCAGCTCTACGGCTTTAATCTCCGTAGGCTCCTGACTGAACTCGTTGGTCAGCTTCAGGCGCACGCGCTTGCCACCTATCGACACCTGCACAATCTCGCGCAGCGAGTTGCCCGTCAGTCCGGGTGCAGGCGGGTTGTTGTGACGCTCCACGAGCTGTGGCGCCGTTCCCCACGTTCCTACCCAATGCGACTTTCCGCCCTTTTCAGCGGCCATCATCACGCCTGCCGTCAGCAGGCAGGCCATCAATAAAACAAATTTCTTCATCTCGGTTATAGTTTTTGGTTTTATAATTTATCAACTATTAGCTCGACCTATCTTATTTATCATTTCTCTTTCCTCATTTAGGGTTTAGCCCGCCTCATACTCCGTCGGGTCGTCGATGCCCGCCTCGCGCAGCGCCTCCTGTCGTTCCACGCAGGTGCCGCACTTGCCACAGTGACGTTCGCCGCCTCGGTAGCACGACCACGTCTCCGCGTAGTCGATGCCCAGCTCCCGTCCACGCGCCGCTATCTGTCCCTTCGTCATGTTCGTAAACGGGCAAAGCAGCGTGATGCCGGGGAAGGTGCCCGTGCGGGCCGCCTCGCTCATGGCGTTCACAAACTCCGGACGGCAGTCGGGATAGATGGTGTGGTCGCCGCCGTGGTTCGCCATCATCACGTGCTGCAGGCCGTTCGACTCCGCTATGCCCACGGCTATCGAGAGCATGATTCCGTTGCGGAAGGGCACCACCGTCGACCGCATGTTCTCGTCAGCGTAGTGGCCCTCGGGAATCGCGTCGTCGCCCTCCAGCAGCGAGCTCTTGAAGTAACGGCTCATGAACTCCAGCGGAATCACGATATGCCTGATACCCAACCGCTTGCAATGCAGTTGCGCGAACGGAATCTCGCGAGCATTATGGTTACTGCCGTAGTCGAACGAAATGGCCAGCGCTATACGCTCCTGCTGGTCATATAATAAGGTGGTCGAGTCCATACCACCGCTGAGGATAATCACAGAATCTTTCATATCAGGGGACAAAGGTACGAATAAGTGAGAGAAAATGCAAATTTATTTGCAATTTTCCGAGCGTGAGTACCTTCGACCGAAGGTCAAAGGTAGTGCAAACAGAATGAAACACCATCTTTTTTGTTTGTTTTTTCTTGTCAAAAACTTGCAAATGCCAAAGTTTTTCACTATCTTTGCATCGTCAGAAGGCATAACGGTGAAAGATGAAAGATGAAGGATGGATTTCGAAAATCCTCGTGCGTACCGCGCGCGTACAGTACGCGTAATAATTTCTAATTTATATCTTTCATCCTTCATCTTTCACCCTATAACCAATACCCCACGACTTTTGAAAAATACTCCATGACTTTCGCGAAATACTCCATGAGTATTTTTCAAAACTCATGGAGTATTTTCTGAATTCTCTCGAGAATTTAACCGTTAGAGCACGACTTTCCATCAAGACTCGTTGTGAAGAAGGCGAAACTCCGTCTCTTTTCAGGGAAGCACAGCTTGTCACCCTCTGTCACCCTTTGCCACCCTCAAACAGGGTGCATAGCCTTTGTGGCAGGGCGTTTTGACACCCTGACGCCCTATTTTACGATTTTTCTGTATAGAGTTATCTATTTTTACATGATTCTTAATTTCTAAGGAGAGATATTTGGGCTAAGGATTTAAAGGATTAAAAGGAAAAAGCGCGAGTTTTTGTTTCTAAGGAGCCAAGGAATCAAGGAAGGCTGGCGCAAAGAAGAATTCATAATTCACAAAAATTCCCAAGTTCCTTGGTTCCTTAGAAAACAAGAATAAAAGAAATCCTTAGAAAAATGCAGGCAATCCCCGTTTTTTATTGACTACTCGAAAAACTCTCAAAACAAAACAAACAAAAACGCATCAATATCAACAATTATTCGTATCTTTGCATCCTAAGAATGTGAGAGCGGGGAAAAAACAGGAATCGCTATTTTCTCAAACCTCCAGCAGGAATCATTTGTCGAATGAACAGCAAGTACACAGTATGAAAGATTTGAGTAAGCGAGAGCAGAGTAATACTCGTATTAACTCTGCCGAGCATGAAAATCTTCGAGCAGGGCTCAAAGATTTTGCAGCGATAGATTTTGAAACGGCTAACAACGAGCGTAGCTCAGTTTGTTCTGTTGGTATCGTCATTGTGCGTAATGGCGAGATAGTGGATTCGTTCTACTCCCTCATCCAACCAGAGCCTAACTATTATAATTATTGGTGTTCTCAGGTGCATGGTCTCTGCCAGGAAGACACTGAGGACGCACCAGTATTTCCCAAAGTCTGGGCGCAGATAGAGCCTCTGATAGAAGGCCTGCCACTCGTGGCTCACAACAAGCCCTTCGACGAAAGTTGCCTGAAGGCCGTGTTCCGTGTCTACCAGATGGACTACCCTGACTATGAGTTCTACGACACACTTGCAGCTTCACGCAGAGCTTTCCGTTATTTGGAGAACCACCAACTACATACTGTTGCTGCTGAATGCGGATACTGTTTGGATAATCATCACAATGCACTTGCCGATGCAGAAGCCTGTGCGTGGATAGCAAGAGAGATATTATAATAACAGAAGTAGGTATGAGGTAGGTCTCAGGTACCTATGAGGTAGGTATTCGGAACAGACCTACCTCATCGCGTCCCCTTTCTACAAAGGCTTTTCCGGCGATTGAGGTACCTCTACGCCCAAATCCCGATTTTTCTCCACAAAACAGTCTTCAGAAGAGTCCGAAAACAAAAAAACTTGTTTTTATTTTGTTCTTTGCCCACTTCTTTGTATCTTTGCACCTAATCAGCCGCATGAACCTCGGTGGAGGTGGCGACTGGGACTTTTGTGGAAAAAACAATAGCATCAGCTATTTGTTCAGAGAATCGTGAAACCTAGGAAATTTCAACGATTGTAGTATTTGAACAAGTCAGCCGATGCCCGTGCTTTGGCGCGGGCATGACTTGTATCTTAATACTACAGGTAGTTCCTAGGACCTCACGATTCAAGAGAAGAGCCATGACTCGCGCTTCTTTTGTATCCTGAGGTCTCTTAGTGTTTACCTGTAAGCAAGCCTGAAGATATAGTTTTGGTGCTTAACTAAAACTATAGTAGTAATGGAACTACCCAAGCAGTTCGATAACATCACCTCTCATGTCATCGACGACTTGAAGGTGACGCTGCGCCAAGGCTCTAAGGTGTCGATGGCAGCAGCGAGTTTCTCCATCTATGCCTTCGAGGCCCTGCAAAAAGAGTTGGAGAAGGTGGACGAACTGCGCTTTATCTTCACCTCGCCCACTTTTAACAAGGAGCATGCCAAGAAGCAGAAACGGGAATTCTATATACCGAAGTTGAATCGCGAGCGTACGCTGTATGGTTCTGATTTCGAAATTAAACTTCGCAACAACCTCACTCAGCGAGCCATTGCTAAGGAGTGTGCTGACTGGATTCGTCAAAAGGTACGCTTCAAGACCAATGTCTCGCAGATGTCGATGCCAGGCTTCCTCAATGTCAAGAATGAGGAAGACCTCTATACATACATGCCTTTCAACGAGTTTACCACCACGGAGTTAGGCTGTGAGCGAGGCAACAATATCTTCCAGTTGGTTCAGCGTATGCCGTCGCCCATGAGTGATGCTTACTTGAAGAACTTCAATGACTTCTGGGAGGACAGCGAGAACTTTACGGATGTCACCAACGCCATCATCGAGAATATCGAGAATGTCTATCGCGAGAATTCGCCTGACTTTATCTACTTTGTGACGCTCTACAACATCTTCAAAGAATTCTTGGAGGACATCAGCGAGGATGTGCTGCCCAACGAGGCGACAGGATTCAAGAGTTCGCAGATATGGAACAAGCTCTATAACTTCCAGCGTGATGCGGCTCTGGCCATCATCAACAAGTTAGAGACCTATAACGGCTGTATCTTGGCTGACTCTGTAGGTTTGGGTAAGACCTTTACGGCGATTTCTGTCATCAAGTATTACGAGAATCGCAATAAGTCTGTATTGGTGCTTTGTCCCAAGAAACTCTATGAGAACTGGAATACCTACAAGGGCAACTACAAGAACAACCCACTGGAAAAAGACCGTCTGCGCTACGATGTGCTGTTCCATACAGACCTCAGTCGTGAGCGAGGCCTGTCGAATGGCATCGACCTTTCTCGTCTGAACTGGGGCAACTACGACCTCATCGTGATTGACGAGAGCCATAACTTCCGTAATGGTGGCAAGGTTACGACTGACGAGGACGATGAGAACCCACGCGAAAACCGTTACCTGCGATTGATGAACCAGGTGATACGTGCAGGAGTACGAACCAAAGTGCTGATGCTTTCTGCCACACCTGTCAACAATCGTTTCAACGACCTGAAGAACCAGTTGCAGTTGGCCTACGAGGGTAATCAGAATCTGATTAACGACAAGCTGAATACAGACCGTCCTATTGAAGACATCTTCCGTTCTGCCCAGATGCAGTATAATGCATGGTCAAAGATTGAAGATCCTAAGGAGCGTACGACGGAGAAACTGCTCGATATGCTCTCGTTCGACTTCTTCCAGGTGTTGGATGCTGTTACTATTGCCCGTAGCCGTAAGCATATTGAGAAGTATTACGACACCACAGAGATTGGCAAGTTCCCAACGCGTCTGCGTCCTATTTCCAAGCGTCCCAAACTGACAGATCTCAATGATGCGATCACTTACAAGGAGATTGCCAACCAACTTGACGACTTGAACCTTGGTGTCTATGCGCCTTCAGACTATATCCTGCCCTCGAAGCGAGCGAAATACGAAATCGATACCGACGAGCGAGGGGTACACTTAGGTATGTCGGGACGTGAGAAAGGACTGAAGAAACTGATGGCCATCAATCTGCTGAAACGCTTGGAATCGAGTGTCAACAGCTTCCGCCTGACACTAAGCCGTATGAAGGAAATGGTTGACGAGACCATCGAGGCCATTGACACCTTTGTCGCCACCCGTCAGGATGTGCGCCTGGAGGTGCGACAACTGGAAAACATGCTCGATGAAGATAGCGAGGAAGACGTGCTGATTGGTGGTAAAAAGACCAAGGTGGCTCTGGCGGATATGGATTGCCGTTCATGGAAGCGCGACCTGTTGAAAGACCAGGAAATCTTAGGTCTGTTGCTGACAATGATTGAGGACATCAACCCTGAGCACGACAGCAAACTACAAATGCTGATTGAGAATTTGCGTGAGAAGTTTGCGCACCCCATCAATGGCGACAACAAGAAGGTGATTGTCTTCACAGCCTTCTCAGATACAGCAGAATACCTGTATGACAACTTGGCTGCAATGATATTGGAAAAGACAGGACTTCATGTAGGTTTGGTGACGGGAAATGGTGTTCGTTGCACAATGAAAGGATTACCTGCAGATTTTAATACCATCCTCACAATGTTTTCTCCCATCTCTAAAGAGGCAGACAAACTTTTCACCTCCCCTAAGGGGGGAGGACGGGAGGGGGCTCTCGATGTGCTCATTGCCACAGACTGTATCTCTGAAGGTCAGAACTTGCAGGATTGCGACTATCTGATAAACTACGATATCCATTGGAACCCCGTGCGTATCATCCAGCGCTTTGGGCGCGTAGATCGTATCGGCTCTAAGAACGACGTCATCCAATTGGTCAACTATTGGCCAGACATCGAACTCGACGATTACCTCTATCTGAAAGGTCGTGTCGAGGCACGTATGGCAGGTATGGACATAACGGCTGGTGGTGGAGGCAATGTGCTGCTCTCGAATGAAGAACAGACAGACTTGGAATATCGCAAGAGTCAGTTGATGCGCTTGCAGGAAGAGGTGGTCGACCTCGAAGATATGGACACAGGCATCAACATCATGGACTTGGGACTGAACGAGTTCCGTCTCGACCTGTTGGCCTATCTGCCAGAGCATCCTGACATTGAGCATACACCCTTTGGCATGAGTGCCGTCGTACCGGCATCAGCCACAGCCAAGCCTGGTGTCATCTTTATTCTGAAGAACAGAAACAACGCTGTCAACATTGGTCATCAGAACCTGTTGCATCCGTTCTATATGGTGTATCTCTCTGACGAGGGTGAGACCATCATCAACCACTTGGCTCCCAAACGGTTGCTTGACATCATGCGTTTAGCCTGCAAGGGGAAGCATGAGCCCATCATGGAACTCTGCCATCAGTTTAATCAAGAAACGGATAATGGCAGGCGAATGAGCCATTACAGCGACTTGCTGCAAAAGGCTGTTGCCACCATCGTAGCCCAAAAGGAAGAGAGCGATCTCGAAAGCCTGTTCTCCTTTGGCGAGACTACAGCCTTGCAAGGTGACATCAACGGACTGGATGATTTCGAACTAATCTGTTTTTTAGTAATCCGTTAGCCTATGGAAAATCTGTTGTCATATCCGCAAAGCACCATTGTCGATAAGGTGGTCCCTAAGACGATGTTCTATAAGTTCATGGAAGTGAACCAACGGATGAAGGTGCGCTTTGTGAATGATGTGGCGCAGATCAGCTGGCTCTATAAACTCTCTGCCAATACCATCAACGTCACTGCGAGTGAAGAGCTCATAGAAATCGATGTGTTTGTGGTGACGCTAAAGGCGCAGGATTGTCCTACGGATGTCTTTACGTTTATCGACACCAACATGCCCCATCATATTGTCTTCATTCTGAAATACGAAGAGCAATATATGCTGCTGATTAACTATAAGGAATGGAAGGACAATACCCACACGCAATTCAAGATCACCAAGTCGTTTGCGACTACATGGATGAATCAAAGCCAACTTTCATTGGCTATACAAGGCCAGTCGCTTCCTCGAATTTATGACAACTACGTGGCTCAGGTCTCAGGCATTGGTGAGCATAAGGCTGGCGCACTCGCAGAGATTGTGGAACTGAAAAAACGTATTGCAACGATGGAATCAGAACTGCAATCGTTGGAAAAGAAAATGCGACGTGAGCCACAATACGATGTTCAGGTCAAAATGAACAAGCAAGTGAAGGCAAAACGACAGGAAATAGCTATACTGAAACGAAAAATGGAGGAGTTGAGCGTATGAGTTTATTTGGAATAATGGTAACGCAAAGAGAAAACATATACGTAAATTCTTCCTTCGCTGATAGAATAAACAAGTCGGTGTTCGTCGTTAATTCTACGACTCCATTTACCATTGGTTCCCTTCAAAAGTTCAGGTTTACCAATACCCGAAAATGGATGCTGTTGAATATCTTCAAGCAAGGCTCTAATGCGCTTCAAAATACGTGCGTTGCCTGTCTGTTTCCAGTATTGCAAGTCCTCTGTTGCTTGGGGAAGAAATGCTATTTCCATACCTCGTCCAATGATACAACTTTGAAATTGCCGTTCTTGATGTCTTCATCACCTTGGCGCAAGATATCAACCATGGCAGGAGACGACATAATATACTCGGTCTCATCCATCGCCTGTTTCTTGGCCGTAATCCTTTTGAGGGCTTTTAAGGCTTTTTTCATCAGCCCTTCGTCCTCTGCTATGATGCTTAATTCGCGGAGCAGTTCCGCATTTAATTGTAGTGCTGTCATAACTTGAACATTTTCTCGCTGCAAAGATAAAAATAAAAAACGAAACATACAAATTAAAATAATAAAATCATGCAAATAGAACATTTAGACAAAGAAACCACAGACGGAACGGTGCGCAATCTGGATGCACTCTACCAGTTGTTCCCATCCTGCTTTACTGAGGCAAAGGATGCCATAAGTGGCGATATGCGTCGAGTAGTCGATTGGGGTAAATTGCGCGAACTGCTTGGGGAATACGTGGAGGATGGCGAGCCAGAGAAGTACGACTTCACTTGGGTTGGCAAACGGGCTGCCCAGCGCGAGGCTGCAGCCCCTTGTCGTAAGACGTTGAGACCCTGTCCTGAAGAGAGCGTCGATTGGGATACCACGCAGAACCTCTATATCGAAGGTGATAACCTCGAAGTACTCAAACTGCTCCAAAACTCCTATATGGGCAAGGTCAAGATGATCTATATCGACCCACCGTATAATACTGGTAAGGATTTCGTATATAGAGATAATAGTACTATTTCTATAGAAGAATATGAAGATGAATCGAGTGTAAAAGATGACGAAGGAAATAGGCTGATTAAAAATCTCCCATCATATGGACGCTTCCATTCAAGATGGTGTAGTATGATATATATGAGATTGTTAATCGCACGCACCTTTCTTGCCGATGATGGAATATTGTTAATTTCTATTGGAGAACATGAAATAGATAGTTTAAAGAAAATAGTAACAGAAGTCTTTGGAGAACCAAATTATGTTGAAACCTATATTTGGGAAAGTACATTTCGACCAGACAATAGTTCTAGAGTAATGAGAAGAAATGGAGAATATGTTTTGTGTGTTGCAAGAAACTTAAAATCAATTACTCGATTAATTGGAGAAACAAAAGATAGAGAAGGGTTACCTTCATTAACAAAATCGTCAATGAAAGCGAGTGTTTTGAAATTCCCAGCCAATACTGTAAAAACATTCCTTTCTGATGGCACATATTATTCTGGTATACGTGATTCATATGAATTATTAGATGATGTAATAGTGAAAGATGGAATAATTCTTAATACATTTCGTTTGAAAGGTCATGTTATTTGGGGACAAGATAACTTGGAGAGAGAAATATCAGAAGGAACTGAGATTATTATCAAAGGAGAAAATTTTGTACCATACACCAAAAAAGCAGGAGATGCTATGATGAGTCCTGCCAAACTTATTCCAAATTCTATAGTGGGAGATATACTTAGTGCAAATGCGGAGATGGGACGTTTATTTGATGAAAAAGTTTTTTCATATCCTAACATTAGTGTCCCGTTAAAATGGGACGAGTTTAAATATTAATCAAATAGCCCCGGAATGAGGGGACCAAATCGATCTTTGACATCGTTGAAATTAGTCT
>Ga0247611_10010443_pt1 | contig 10913 bp, 11 predicted proteins | sample 177DNAGHGhighgp2_FD_192422 | JGI IMG/M metagenome (GOLD analysis project Ga0247611, IMG submission 192422) | Sheep rumen microbial communities from Palmerston North, Manawatu-Wanganui, New Zealand - 1770 DNA GHGhigh gp2 | ecosystem: Host-associated > Mammals > Digestive system > Stomach > Rumen... | reverse complement strand
GTCTGAAGGATAAATCTACCGGCGTTACGACGATGGATGTAGCCAAACGTCTGCTCGACTACGGCTATCATGCACCTACCATCTATTTCCCCTTGCTCTTCCACGAGAGTCTCATGATTGAGCCTACGGAGAATGAATCGAAGGAAACCCTCGATGGCTTTATCGCCGTGATGCGCCAGATTGCCGAAGAGGCCAAGAATAATCCCGATATGGTAAAGACAGCTCCTCACACGACACCTATAGGACGTGTTGACGACGTGCTGGCTGCCAAACATCCAGTGACGACGTATCGCCAGCTCCAGGCAGAAAATCTTTAACGTTTAATCTTTAATGTTTAATGTCTGAAACAGATTTGATCATCATTGGTGCGGGCCCTGGTGGGTACCGCGCCGCTGAATATGCAGCCAAGCAAGGCATGAAGGTTACCATCTTCGAAAATAACGAAGTGGGTGGCACATGTCTGAATGTGGGATGTATTCCCACGAAGACCTATGTTCACAGCGCTACCTTTGCTGAGGCTCGTGAACGTATGGCAACCGTCATTCCGCAGCTCCGTGCTGGTGTCGAGGGCATTCTCTCGCATCCTAACATCACATTGGTTCGTGAGAAGGGTGTGTTTATGGATGCTCATACCGTTGGCGACTATACCGCTGATAACATCATCATTGCCACAGGCTCTGAAACCAAATGGCTCCCGATCAAGGGTATAGACGATCCTCGTGTGGTCGACAGCACAGGCTTGCTGCAGTTAGAAACCCTCCCCAAACGTCTAGCTATTATCGGCGCAGGAGTGATCGGCATGGAGTTTGCCTCTGTGTTCAATCGCTTTGGTTCAGAGGTAACGGTCATCGAGTATTTGAAGGAATGTCTACCTGCCCTCGACAGCGACATTGCCAAGCGTCTGCGCAAACTGTTGGAAAAACGAGGCATTACTTTCAAGATGAAGACGGCTGTTGAGAATGTTGCCGATATCGATGCCGACGTCATCCTGATGGCAACGGGTCGCAAACCGCGTACCGAAGGCCTGAACCTTGAAACCCTTGGCATTACCCTTACGCCCCAAGGTGCCATTCCTGTAGATGATAATTATCAATTATCAATTATCAATTCTCAATTGAATGGTCTCTATGCGATTGGTGATGTCAATGGTCGCCAGATGTTGGCCCATGCAGCAGAAATGCAGGCTGTTCGTGCCGTAAACCATATCCTTGGCAAACCAGACGGCATCCGTTTCGACATCATGCCTGCTGCCATCTTTACCACCCCTGAGGCTGCCTGCGTGGGTCCCACAGAAGACCAGCTGAAAGAGCAGGGCATCGCCTACGAGTGCCGCAAATCTTTCTGGCGTGCCAACGGCAAAGCCCTTGCTATGGCAGAAACCGAAGGTATGCTGAAACTTTTCGTCACCCCTCCTTCAGAGGGGCAGGGGGGAGGCTCCATCCTTGGCTGCCATGCCTACGGTGCTCATGCTGCCGACATCGTCCAAGAGGTCAGCGTCCTGATGTGCCGCGATACCACTGTTAGCCAACTATGTGATATGGTACACATCCATCCAACGCTCTCAGAGATATTAAAAAACGCTGTAGATTAGACTTCGAGGATTGATTCTGGCAGCTATGAGCATGCCAAAGTAAGGCGTCATTGCTTGGGCTCTTTCCTTCCCCAAGCAACAGCCACCAAGAGGCTGCACCCATTGCGGAATGCAGCCTCTTACTTGTCTTTTTTTCGGAAATGAAAAGAAAAGCGGCTCAGCGGATTTACCCGGTTGGTAAATCTTGAGCTAATCAAGAATAAAGTGTCGCCAGCCTGTACATAAAGAACTTGATGTCCCCGACTCCTCTGAACTGAGTTCTGAAAAAACCTTCGTCTGTGTGGAGATAATAATTATGGAATTCTAAAAATGATTTAGAAATAACACTTTCTTCTACAACGCATTGAATAACAGTTTTTTAATTGAAGTGACATTGATTTTTAAAATGTCACTTTTATCGTTAGTTTTATATATTTTCCCGTCAAACTCTTGCATTTCGACAAAAATTATAGTACCTTTGCAGGTCGTTTAATCTAACAACCGAAATGAAAATAACAGTTATCAATTCAGAAAAGAAAGAAAAAAGCTACACGCGTATAGAACTGGACCAGTTCGTTGCGCAGTTGAAGGGTGGCGCCTATCGTCAGCACTATGTGCATGAATTCAAAAAGGATGTCTGTTTTGCTGCAGAATGGTTGAAGACTAACGGGGAACTCAAAGCCAAGGTGCTCAATCCGTTGGTATTGCTCTCGATAGAGAACCTCCGTGACCTGCCTACCGTAGAAGAGTACAAAAGACAGGCTATCCAGCAGCCTTATACTGTGTTGTGTTTCACTGGCCATGACGGCCATTCGCTCCATATCGTATGCAGATATGATGTCACGCCGACGGCTACAACGTTGCTCAATGCCTTCCGTAAATACCACTATATCTATTCTTCGCAGTTGGGTACGCCGCTGGCAGAAATCGAACCGACCTTCGAGACCTGTTGTAAGGCTTGTTATGATCCGCAGGCCTTCTATAATCCCGATGCCATCGCCATTCAGGTGTCTGACGAATCTGAAGATACGCCTGAGTTCCGTTCCCAGCATGAGGACATAAGTGATTATAATTATCCGGAGGAGATTCCTGGCCTTAGCGTTCATGAAAGTCGCATGCGCCGCTTCCATGATTGCCTCAATACGGCTATAGAATCACATTATGATATACGTGATGACGAACTCTTCGCTACTGCTGTACTTGAACAGTTGGCAGATGGTTGTCGCCTGATGGGGTTGCCACAGGCATGGGCTGCCCGTATGGCTACTTTCATCCCATTGCTTGGAGGTGTGAAGAACTATGACTTGATAGAAACAGTCTTTAAGACGGCCTATCTTCATCAGACGCTGAAGACCATTCCCATGAAGTTCACCCGCCCCTCAGCATTGGTAGTTTATAAGACTGAGGCCTATATGAAGGAACACTACACCCTGCGTCTGAATGTGATGACGGGTACACCTGAGTATCGCATGAATGCAGTGGGGTATGGTTTCCTGCCGTTAGACCAGGCTGCCCGTAACACCATGGCCATCAAGGCGTTGAAAGCTGGCGTCGACTCATGGGATAAGGACCTCAGTCGTTATATAGACTCGAACCTCATTCCCAAATATTATCCCATGGAAGATTTTATGAGTCACCTTCCTCGGTGGAACGGCAAGCATGACTACGTCGGTGAGCTGGCGCGTCGCGTAAAGACGGATAATCCCTATTGGGAAGAGGACTTTCATAAGTGGATGCTATCGATGGTAGCTCAGTGGCTGGGCAAGGATCGTCAGTATGGTAATGCCATCGTTCCCCTGCTCATCGGTCCGCAGGGCTCTGGTAAGTCAACTTTCTGTCGTCGCCTGTTGCCAGGTTATTTGCAGCTCTACTATAACGACCGCCTCTCGATGAAGAACGACAACGACATCTTTCTCGCCATGTCGGGCTATGCCTTGATTAACATCGACGAGTTCGATGCTATGTCGAAGTCGCAGCAGCCATTATTGAAATATCTGATATCCAAGCAGGATGTGAAGTTCCGGCCTCCATACGGCAAGACGATGGAAGAACGCCAGCGCTTTGCCTCGTTTATCGCAACCACCAACAACCTGCGTCCGCTGACCGATCCCACTGGTTCGCGTCGCTTCGTTTGTGTCTATGCTGACGATATAGACAATACGGGCATCATCAATTACGATCAGCTCTATGCCCAGCTGTACACAGAGCTCCAGCAGGGTCGTCGGTATTGGTTCGACGATGATGAAAACGCACGTGTCATCGAGCAGAATGCTGGTTTTCAGCAGGTTTGCGACTATCGTAGAATGATAGAGCTCACATTCCTGCCGCCCGAGGAGACTGGTAGTGACGAGAAGTTTATTTATCTGCAAGACGTGATGAAGCGTCTCGCTCGGTCATTCCCTACTTTTGTCATCGGAAAAAATACGGACAAAGAGATAGGAAGAAAGCTTAGCGAAATGGGTTACGACCATAAGCGGCAGAACAAAGGAGCGCTGTATCGGATGAAAGAGATATGACGCTCTACAGTAAAACAAGTTGTTTTACTATCGTGAACACCTATGGTAGCAATGGTAAATATACGAGTTATACAAGTAAAACAACTTGTTTTACTGCAGGAGATAACGGTGTCATTATCATAATCAATGACACTTTAGTTAAATAGCTATAATACAAAAGATTATAATGACAGGTGACATTAACACTAAAATTTAATAATTCAAAATGGCATTACATATTAAACTGATTAGGAATAATATTAAGAGCAGCAGCTCATACGGAAAATATTTTGCCAAATCCGTCAGTCAGGGTGAGATAACGCTCGACGAAATAGGTAGGGAAATCTGTAAGAACACCAGCTTTTCAGAAGGCACCGTCATTGGTGTCGTTACAGAACTACAGGATACTCTCAAGGAGAAACTGAGTGAGGGACAGACGGTCGTCCTTCCTGGCATCGGACGATTCAGCCTGCGTGTAGAGAGTATCGGTGTCGATGACCCCAAGGACTTCAATATCCGCCGCCACATCACCCGCATCGTCTGCGGTTTCCTTCCCGCTGGCCGTCGTATTCAGGGCCGCCACATCCTCTATGATTTCTGCGAGGGTGTGAAGGTCATCTGGCATAAGGGGTTCAAACCTTAGTGGTGTATTTCTTCTTCGATAATGATGTGACGGTGAACCAGAACAAATGGCACGCCTCAGAACGACCCAACCCTATGCTATAAAAGAAGCCTGGGCGATGTGATCCAGGCTTCTTTTAGCGGATATGATGATGTCCGATTTACTTCGTCTCAAGTACTTGCTTGGCAATTTCGTTTTCAGGATCGATAGCCTGCAGCTTGGTAGCAAATGCCTTGGCAGCTTCCTTGTCTTCCTTAACAACGAAGTTGTAGCCAATCATGTAGCGGTAGGCCTCGATGATACGGGCACGCTCGGTGGCATCCTTCTCTGCACGTGGCTCGATGAGCTCGATGAGCTTCTCGTAGTAAGGCTTGGCCAGTCCCAGTTTTGAGTCAGGATCCATTTGACCGTTTACGCGGGCACGCATGAAGTTGGCATATTCAACAGCATTCTCGTATTTGTTGGACAGGTCTGCATAGACAGCGTCGGCCTCGATAAATGCAGCCTTCTTAGCTTCAGCGTCCTGAAGCGAACCGCCATGCTGCATGTGCAGACCAGCGAGGCCAGCTATGTCGTTGGCAGTGGGCTTCTCTTGATTCTTCAGGTAGTCCTTGTAGTGCTTAATGGCATTGGGGTAGTCCTCCTTGGCTTTGTAGGCATCAGAGAGCTGCTTGACGACACCAGCACGCTTGGCCTTGTTGTCCATATCCTCTTGAGCAAGAGCCAGCTCGTACATTTCAATAGCTTTCTCGTGGTTCTTGGCACCAGCGTAGGCATTGCCATAGTAGGTGTAGTCGTAGTATGAGAACTTGGCAGAGTCGCTCTTGTGGAACAGGGCATCGGCATACTGCAGTGCCTCGTCGTAGCGCTTCAGCTCGGTAAGGTTGAAGAAGGCCAGACGGTTGAATGCGGCATGACGTGGATTCTTGCTCAGACCAAACTTGGCAACCTCAAGAGCCTTGTCGTACTTCTGCTTGAAGAAGGCAGACATGGCATAGTCGCTGAGGTCACGCTCTTCCATCTTGTTCTTGTCAGCCTTGTCATAAGCAGCCAAGGCCTTGTCGAACTCGTTAGACATGTAGTAGATACGACCTGCCAAAGCATCGACGGCAATGTCGGGACGCTGTATGCGGAGATCGTTCAGCTTGGCAACGGCACCATTGGGGCTTATCTTACGATAGACATTGGCGTACTTGTAGTATGCATCAGGATTCTTCGGGTCTACGTAAATAGCCTGCTCGTACTGAGCTGCAGCACCACCACCATCGTCGGCTACGGCTGCGATGTCGCCTAATAGAATGAAGGCGGGAGCGCACTTGTTCTTAGATGCCTGCAGAGCCAAGTTAGCATACTCCTTGGCATTAGCGGTATCCTTGGCTTCGTAGAAGGCGCGACCGAAAGCGACCAGATTCTCAGCATTCTTCTTGTTGGCCTTGAAGAACGGCTTCATCTGCTTGTCGAGGTCGGCGGGTTTGCTACTAATAATCTTCTTAACGGCATCAATGTCGGCCTTTGAACCGTCCTGTGCCAGTGCATTTGCGCTGTAACCTGCGGTCAGCGCTGCGATAAATAGATATTTAATTGCTTTCATAATCGTTAATTTATTTAAGTTATACTTCTTGTTTCTTCTCACTTTTTGCTTATATGACGTTTTTCCTCTTTGATAGTTTATTTCTTATAATGTTATTGCTTGACAATTCTTCTCTAAGTCCTAAGCTAAACTATTATTTTCCGTTCACAATAATCTCGCGCTGGTTCATAGCTGCCTGAATAGGCAAAAGACCAGACTGAAGGATGATTTTCTGTCCCTTGGGCAGGCGACAGAAGTGGGCAAAATTCGAAGGCAGACCCGTGCGAGGCTCGTTGAGCAGAGCATATATGGTGCGCACCAACGGATAGTTGCCATTATAGAGGTAGTACTGATAGGGTTGCCAGCTGTTGGCAGCAGTGGCTGAATCCATGCGGCTAACTCTCATAACCTGAATATTCTTCTTAAAGGTGACATTGGTGGTGTCACGGCTGTCGTTGAGCCAGTTGGAACCAATGATACCCATTGCATTGGGGTGTTGTTCCACATAGTCAACAACGGCTTTACTGGTCTTCACGGCTCCGATATTGGGGGCTTTGAATTCCTTGCCGTCCAACAGAGAATCGACACACCAACGGACGGTGCTTGACAATGGATTGTCAAAGACGACATCGATGGTGCCAAGTTTCGAGGCGGGGTAGAGGTCTTTCCAATTGACGACTTCACCCTTGAGGATGCGTTTAAAATCCTTGACGGTGATACAGGAGTCTGTATTGGCATTATTGGTGATGATGGCCAATCCGTCGTAGGCAAGAGCGTACGTGCGTGGCAGGTATCGGCGGTCTTTTAGGTTCTGCTCCTCCTTCTCCGTCAGTCGACGAGTGGTAAAAGCGAGCCATGTTTCAAGGCGCATCAACTTCTGCACAGCTTCCTGTTCATTAGTGTATTGTGCTTCAAGGGTGTCGAGCAGGTTCTGGTAAAGGAATATTTGTAGCTCCTCGTCCAAAATGGGTTGAAAACTGGCGTCAGCTACAAAATAGCGGGCGGCGCGTTGATAATCCTGCTCCTCCTTAGTATTTTTAGGCTTGTTCCCACAAGCGAGGAACAAGCCTAAAATGAGTGTTAATCCAATTAAATTGAATGCGTTTTTAATCATCTTACTGAAGTCTGAATGTTACGGGCAAGGTGTACTTTACACGTACAGCCGAACCATTCTGCTTACCAGGAATCCAGCGCGGCATAGCCTTGGTTACGCGGACAGCCTCTTTGTCAAGTGACGGGTCTACTGACTTAACAACTCGTACGTCAGTAATTGAACCGTCGCGCTCAACCACGAATGTCACGATAACACGGCCCTGAACACCATTCTCCTCGGCTACTACCGGGTACTTGATGTTGCTTGACAGCCATTGGAACAGAGCAGCCTGACCACCGGGGAATGAAGGCATCTGTTCTACAACGTCGAATACCTTGGTTTCCTCTTCCTTCGGGGGCTCCGGCTGTGCAATAACTTCCTTAGCCTTCAGCACTTCGCCTGCAGCCTCGTCGTTACCCTTCACATCGAAGGCACCGATTGCGGTGTTGGTCTTGCTCAGATCTTCCTGAGATTTCAGTTCTTCTTCGGGCTTAACTTCATCGTCCTTCTTGATTTCAGGAGCGGTGAACTTTACCGAACTCTTCACTTTTTCGACTTCAACTTTTTCAAGCTTTGGTGTTTCCTTACGCTCGACTTTTGCTTCCTTCTTCTCTGCCAGTTTCGACAGCTCCACGTCGGCTTCAATAGCAACGTCCTGTTTCATGGCGTTCTCTACGACACCTTTAATGGCTACGAAGGCTGCAATAGCGGCACCGATAGCGAACATCACCAGCAAAGCCTTGACATTACGCTTGCCAGTTTCTCTGCGCAGCTGATAAGCACCGTAAGCCTGGTTCTTACCTTCGAAAACGAGGTCAGACCATTTATTGTCTATTAGATCTATCTTTGACATAGTTCTTACGTTTTAATTGTTAGACATTGATTATTTGACACCTGCCTTTTCGATCAGTTCCTTGTCCTCAGGGCCAATCTTATCAATGACATACTTATCAATACTGCATATCAGCATCTCATCGAGAGCCGAAATCATGTTCTCATACGTTGCTGTGTCCAGTGGACGGATAATCACAGTCAGTGTAGGAATCTTTTCGCCGTTAACGATACCTTTCTTCAACTCCGACAGTTTGTCCTGATACTGCTTATCGGTCATCGTGCTGCCATAGGCACTCTTCTTAGCGTCCAGTTCCTTCTTGGCCTTCATGATGCGAGCAACGGGGTTGATACCCTCCTCAGTAGTGTGCTTGATGAGCACGTCGCGGATACCTTTGGCACCGTAAGTGGTCTCCTTCACACAAGAGGGATCTTCGTAGTTGGGAAGTCCGGCAATGTACCAAATCTTGTTGTCTGCACCCAAATAAAGGGTCAGAGTGTGTGAAGCCTTGGTCACTGACTTATCTTCTTTTTCTACGTTTTGGTCGTTACTGGGCATCGTCAACTGCATAGCCTGAGGCTTAGCCAGAGTCGTACACAGCATGAAGAAGGTAATCAGAAGCATCATCATGTCTACCATTGGCGTGAAGTTCACGCGGGTATCCATTTTCTTCTGCTTGGATAGATTCTTTTTTGCCATATCTTATTCCTCCGATGCAGTTTTAAGATTTGTAATCAACTGGTAACGGTTCTCGTTCATATCCTGCAGCTCGTTCATCATAGCCTTGATCACCTTATAGGGTGTAGTGGCATCGCACTTGATACAAAGCTTGATATCAGGATTAGCATTACGAGCGGCCTTTACCCACTCCTGGAACTCACTCTTTCCACCATCGATACTATCGGTGGGGATACCCAACGTCTGGATTACTTCTGCCATCTTCTCCGGCTCAAGATTGAGATATTCACCCATCTTGTTGAGAGGAGCGCCAATCATAGCATCCTCGCGGAATGCCTTGATCTGCTTGGCATTGAGCGTGATGCCGAACTTGTCGGTCACTTCATCCAGCATTGCTTGCATGTTGTTCTTATTCTCGGTACCGACGTATATCTTGCCTTCTGGGCTAACCAGAATGTTAAGTACGTCGCTCTCCGGAATCTTTACCTCAGACACAGAGTTAGGTGTAGTCACCTGAATAGGCTCTGGTGTGAGGAAAGTAGAGGTCAACATGAAGAAACACAGAAGAAGCGTCATCACGTCTGACATGGGGGTCATGTCAATCCAGATGTCTTTTTTCTGTATCTTAACTTTAGCCATTCTAAAACGGATTTATAGGTTTTAAATGAATGGACAGAAATTAAGCCTCGTTGTGGTTTGAATCGTAAGTAGCTGCGATGGTGAAACCAATCTCGTCGAGAGCGTAGGTCAGCTTATCGATCTTGTTAGAGAAGAAGTTGTAAACAACGGTAGCAACCCAAGAGGTCAAAATACCAGATGCGGTGTTCACAAGGGCCTCAGAAATACCGGCAGACAGAGCCATAGAGTCAGCACCACCACCAGCAGACAGAGCCTGGAACGATCCAATCATACCGAGCACAGTACCGAACAGAGCGGTCAGAGTACCCAGAGATACGATGGTAGCAACCATTGGCATATTCATCTGCAGGGTAGGCATCTCGAGCTGAGTAGCCTCTTCGTGAGCCTGAGAAATCTTAGCAATCTTAGCAGCCTTCTTAAGTGTGCTGTCAGTCTCAACAGTCTGATACATGTTGATAGAAGCCAGCACAACGTTACCTACAGAACCCTGCATCTTGTTGCAGAGACTCTTAGCCTCATCAAACTTCTGCTCCTTGATGGCAGCCTTAACCTGTGCAGTGAACTTAGCGAGGTTCATTTTACCAGAAGCAGCCTTGATAGCGAAGAAACGCTCGAAACCGAGGCAGATAACGGTGAACAACAGGGTAAGAATCAGACCTACAACGAAACCACCCTTATATACAGTACCCAGCAGGTTTGCGGGATGTCCGCTACGGTCACCACCAATGAAGTTGTCGGGGTTACCCATTACGAAATACCATACGCTGTAACCTGCGATAGCACAGATAACGAGGATGATCCAAGCGTCCTTCATTCCCTTGAAGCCCGAATTTTTCTTGGCTGGGGCTGCAGCCTTTGCATTTGTTGCCATAAATTTTAATTTTTTTTAGTTATTAAAGAAATTAAGTTTGTTATATGTTTCTTGTCTTGTATTTCTCGGCAAAGATAGCAAATTAGGGCGTATTTATCGCCCAATTAAGAACTTTTAACTTGATATTTCTCAATTTTTTTATTTTAACTGCCCTAATACGTCTTTTATTCGGCGCATTGCTTCCTTGATATTCTCGTCACTGGTGGCATAACTCATGCGGAAACATGCAGGGTCACCGAAAGCATCACCGCCTACAGTAGCCACATGACCTTTTTCCAGTAGATACATGGCCAAGTCAGTTGAATTTTCGATTACTTTACCATCAGGGGTCTTCTTACCGTAGAATGACGAACATTTAGGGAACAGATAAAAAGCACCCTCAGGAATATTGACTTCCAGTCCAGGTATCTCTTTTGCTAGTTTGACGATGAGGTCACGACGGCGCTCAAAGGCCTGACGCATCTCTTCTACACAGTCTTGGCTGCTGATGTATGCAAACTCTGCTGCTTTTTGACTGACGCTGCATGGTCCGCTGGTATACTG
>Ga0247611_10010442_pt1 | contig 10916 bp, 8 predicted proteins | sample 177DNAGHGhighgp2_FD_192422 | JGI IMG/M metagenome (GOLD analysis project Ga0247611, IMG submission 192422) | Sheep rumen microbial communities from Palmerston North, Manawatu-Wanganui, New Zealand - 1770 DNA GHGhigh gp2 | ecosystem: Host-associated > Mammals > Digestive system > Stomach > Rumen ... | reverse complement strand
CCTAACGTGCTGGGCATGGGAGCACGCGACGCTGTCTACCAGTTAGAAGTCCGTGGCGTAAAGGCCAGGTTAAGGGGCAGAGGCCGTGTGAAGTCACAGAGCATCTATGCGGGAACAGCCATTAAACAGGGAATGGTGTGCGACTTAGTATTGGAATAATCTATAATAAGGAATAAGATATGAAACTGAACGAACTGCTCAAAAATGTAGAAGTACTCAACATCCTCGGTGATGCGGACATCGAGATTACGGGTGTCAACATTGATTCCCGCCGCATCGAGGCAGGACATCTGTTCGTGGCCATCCCTGGTACGCAGACCGACGGCCACAAGTTCATTCCCAAAGCCATCGAACAGGGAGCGGTAGCCGTCTTGTGCGAATACTTCCCTAACAGACGTGAACCGGGTATCACCTATATCGCCGTAGAGTCGACGGAAGACTGGGTGGGTGAGGTTGCTACACAGTTCTATGGCGATCCATCACGCCAACTGAAGTTGGTTGGTGTGACAGGTACGAACGGTAAGACCACCATCGCCACCTTATTATATAATATGTTCCGCCAGTTCGGCCACAAGTGCGGTCTGCTCTCTACCGTCTGCAACTATATCGAGGGTGAGGCAATCCCGGCAGACCACACCACTCCCGACCCCATAGAACTGAACCGTCTGCTGGCCCAGATGGTGGAAGCCGGCTGCGAATATGCCTTCATGGAGTGTTCAAGTCACGCCATTGCCCAGAAACGTATTGGCGGACTGAGATTTACTGGTGGACTCTTCACCAATCTGACCCGCGATCATCTCGACTACCACGGCACGTTCGAGAACTACCGTGATGCCAAGAAAGCTTTCTTCGACGGACTCGACAAGGATGCCTTTGCCATCACCAATGCAGATGACAAGAACGGCATGGTGATGGTGCAGAACTGCCGCGCTCAGATCAAGACCTACTCTACCCGCACGATGGCCGACTTCAAGGCCAAGATCATCGAATGTCATTTCGAGGGTATGTATCTCGAAATCGATGGCAGGGAGGTCGGCGTACAGTTTATCGGTAAGTTCAATGTCAGCAACCTGCTCGCCGTCTACGGAGCTGCCGTCATGCTGGGTAAGAAGCCCGAGGATATCCTCGTTATCCTGAGTACACTGAAGAGTGTCAACGGACGACTGGAACCCATCCATTCACCTGAAGGCTACACCGCCATTGTGGACTATGCCCACACCCCCGATGCACTGGAGAATGTGCTGAACGCCATCCATGAAGTGCTCGATGGCAAGGGAAAGGTTATTACCGTCTGTGGTGCTGGTGGCAACCGCGACAAAGGCAAGCGCCCGCTGATGGCACAAGAGGCCGTGAAGCAGAGCGACAAAGTGATTATCACCAGCGACAACCCCCGTTTCGAGGAACCGCAGGATATCATTGATGATATGTTGGCTGGTCTGGATGCCAAGCAGATGAAAAAGGTTGTCAGCATCGTCGACCGTCGCGAGGCCATCCGTACCGCTTGTATGATGGCTGAAAAGGGTGACGTTATCCTCATTGCCGGCAAGGGGCATGAGGACTATCAGGAGATTCAGGGTGTAAAACACCACTTTGATGACAAGGAAGTGGTAAGAGACATTTTTGGTATTTAGAAGTTTAAAGAGTTATGCTATACTACATCTTCCGTTTTTTAGAGCAGTATGATATTCCGGGAGCGCACATGTGGAGCTACATCTCCTTCCGTGCGCTGCTGACGCTGATTCTCGCCCTGCTGATCTCTGCCTGGTTTGGTGAGAAGTTCATACGATGGATGAAACGTAAGAAGATCTTCGAAACGGAGCGCGACCCGGCAATCGATCCATTTGGAGTTGAGAAGAAAGGTGTGCCGACGATGGGTGGTATCATCATCATCGTCAGTATCCTGATTCCTGTCATTCTGCTTTGCCGAATGCGAAACATCTACATCATCCTCATGATTATCACCACGGTATGGCTGGGATTCCTCGGATTCCTCGATGACTATATCAAGATATTCAAACGCAACAAGGACGGACTGAAGGGCAAGTACAAGATTGTGGGACAGGTGAGCATCGGCTTCATCGTGGGTCTGACACTTTGGCTGAGTCCCGATGTCGTCGTCAGGGAGAACATCAACGTTTCGCAACAAAACCAGGAGATTGTCGTTAAACACAAGAAGGAAGCCGTGAAGTCCCTGCAGACCACCATTCCCTTCATCAAGAACCACAACCTGAACTACTCAGACGTGATGGGTTTTTTAGGCCAATATAAGGTTGCCGCCGGATGGATGCTCTTCGTCTTTGTCACCATCTTCGCTGTGACAGGCGTTTCCAATGGCGCCAACCTCAACGACGGCATGGATGGTATGTGTGCAGGCAACTCTGCCATCGTGGGCGTTGCATTAGGCATACTCGCCTATGTGTCGTCGCACATCGGCTATGCCTCGTATTTCGACATCATGTATATCCCCCACTCTGAGGAACTGGTGGTGTTCCTTTGTGCATTCGTTGGTGCCATGATCGGTTTCCTGTGGTACAATGCTTTCCCCGCCCAGGTATTTATGGGCGATACGGGTTCACTGACCATCGGCGGCATCATCGGTGTGTGTGCCGTTATCATCCATAAGGAGCTGTTACTCCCGATTCTCTGCGGTATCTTCTTCGTAGAGAGTCTGAGCGTTATCATACAGACCCAGTGGTTTAAGATCCAGAAGCGGAAAGGCAAGCGGGTACGTGTGTTCCGTGCCACACCTATTCACGACAACTTCCGGAAACTGGATTCGCAGCTCGACGCTACCAGTACTTATATTCTTAAAGGATGGCCCCACCGTCCGTTCCACGAGTCAAAGATCACCATCCGCTTCTGGATTACATCCATTATCCTAGCGGCTTTGGCCATCATAACATTAAAGATGAGATAAAAAGAAAGATGAAAAGAATCGTTATATTAGGAGCAGGAGAGAGCGGCGCTGGTGCAGCCGTACTTGCCAAGAAAGAAGGCTTCGACGTGTTTGTATCAGACATGTCGAAGATTGCCGACAAATACAAGAAACAGTTGAATGACCATCAGATTGAATGGGAAGAGGGACATCATAGCGAGGAGAAAATCCTCAATGCCGATGAGATTATCAAGAGCCCCGGCATCCCCGACACCGCTCCCATGATACAGAAGGTCAAGGAGAAAGGTATCCATATTATCAGCGAGATTGAGTTTGCCGGCCGTTACACACAGTCTAAGATGGTATGTATCACAGGCTCAAATGGTAAGACCACTACCACCTCGCTCATCTACCACATCTTCAAGGATGCAGGCTACGACGTGGGACTGGCCGGTAACATCGGTAACTCACTCGCCCTCCAGGTGGCAGAGGATCCACACGAATACTACGTCATCGAACTCAGTTCATTCCAATTGGACAACATGTACGACTTCCGTGCCGACATCGCCATCCTGTTGAACATCACCCCCGACCATCTGGACCGCTACAACTTCAAGATGCAGAACTATGTGGACTCCAAGATGCGTATCATCCAGAACCAGACACCCAAGGATGCCTTCATCTACTGGGCCGACGATCCCATCATCAAACGGGAACTGGAGAAATACGACATTAAGTCCATACAATACCCCTTCTCTGAGCTGAAGGAGAAAGGTGTCATCGGCTATATCGAGGAAGGCCAGTACAAGATTGAAGAGCCAGAGCCATTCAACATGGAACAGGAGAGTCTCAGTCTCACTGGTAAACATAATATCTACAATTCGCTGGCAGCCGGCATCGCCGCCAACATCGCAGGTATCAAGAAAGAAGAGATCCGCAAGTGCCTCAGCGACTTCCCCGGTGTGGAGCACCGTCTGGAGAAGGTCTGCATGGTTCGTGGCGTGCAATATATCAACGACTCTAAAGCCACGAATGTCGACGCCTGCTGGTATGCACTGGAGGCCATGAAGACTAAGGTCATCCTCATCATCGGCGGCAAGGACAAGGGCAATGACTACAGCCCCATCAAGCCGTTGGTGAAGGAGAAATGCTCTGGTCTGGTGTATCTCGGTGCCGACAACCAGAAGCTGCACGACAACTTCGACGGCATGGGCATCCCTGTCCGCGACACCCACTCTATGAAGGAGTGTATCGAGGCCTGTTACGAGATGGCCCAGCCCGGAGAGACCGTTCTGCTCAGCCCATGCTGCGCCTCCTTCGACCTCTTCAAGAATATGGAGGACCGTGGTGAACAATTCAAGGAATTGGTAAGAAACCTATAAGATATGAACAAAAGGATAGGTAACATCTTCAAAGGAGACAAGGTCATCTGGATGGTATTCTTCTTCCTCTGTATGATCAGCATCGTCGAGGTCTTTTCGGCCTCGAGCAACCTGACATACAAGAGTCAGAACTATATCGGGCCGATTGCGTTCCACACGGTCACCATTATCATTGGCGTCATCGTGGCTGTGGTCACCCTGAACGTCCCGTGCCGTTACTTCAAGTTGATGACACCTTTCCTACTGGTAATCTCAGGCTTTACACTACTCTGGGTACTCATTGGCGGAGAGTCCATCAATGGTGCCAACCGCGTTATCTCCCTCCCCGGCGGCATCACCTTCCAGCCCTCAGAGATTGCAAAGGGCACGATGGTGCTCATCACGGCACAGATTCTCAGTGCCATGCAACGGGAGGAGGGTGCCGACAAGAAGGCCTTCAAATATATCCTCTGGATTGTTGTTCCGACGGCAGCCCTTATCGGCATCGAGAACCTGTCGACAGCAGCCCTGCTCTTTGCAGTCATCTTCCTGATGATGTTCATTGGTCGCGTGCCGATGATCCAGATGGGAAAGTTGGTGGGAGCCTGTGCTGTCCTTGTAGCCGTATTCCTGACCTTGGTACTCACTTTGGGAAGTATCGGGGAGAGTCAGGAGAGCAGTGAGCAGACGACAGAAGCAGTCAGTGGGGAGACAGATACGAAAGTCATCAAGGGCGGCGGCGTCTTCCACCGTTTTGTGACCTGGCGCAACCGTATCGTCAAACACCTCGACAAGAAGGACATCTCTCCAGATAAATACGATCTTGATAAAGATGCCCAAGTGGCTCACGCCAACATTGCCATCGTGTCGAGCAACATCATCGGCAAGGGTCCAGGCCAATCGGTTGAACGAGACTTCCTTTCACAGGCCTTCTCCGACTTTATCTTTGCCATTGTCATCGAGGAATTGGGCATCATCGGAGCCTCGTTTGTAGTGCTGCTCTATATTGTGCTGCTTTACAGGACGGCCCGTATTGCCAGCCGTTGCGAGAATAATTTCCCGGCTTTCTTGGTAATGGGCCTGGCCTTGCTACTCGTAGTCCAGGCAGTCTTCAACATGCTGGTGGCAGTAGGCATCGCCCCTGTGACGGGACAACCGCTGCCTCTGATCAGTAAAGGTGGTACCTCAACCATCATCAACTGCGCCTACATTGGTGCAATCTTAAGTGTTAGTCGCTCAGCGAAAAAAAGAGAGCAAAAAATGGCGCTAAAAGAAATTTAATTTGTAATTTTGCACCCTCATATATAAATAAGGTATGGAAAAAGAGTTGAGAGTCATCATTAGCGGAGGCGGCACAGGAGGTCATATCTTCCCTGCTGTCAGTATTGCAAATGCAATCAAGGCACTACGTCCGGATGCAAAAATCCTTTTCGTCGGTGCCTTGGGACGTATGGAGATGCAACGCGTTCCTGCAGCCGGTTATGAGATCAAAGGCCTGCCCATCTGTGGCTTCGACCGCAAGAACCTGCTGAAGAACTTCAAGGTGCTCTATAAGATCTGGAAGAGCCAACGGATGGCCAAACAGATTATCAAGGACTTTCAGCCACAGGTCGCTGTGGGTGTGGGTGGCTATGCCAGTGGTCCCACACTGAACAAGGCTGCAGCGATGGGTATTCCCTGCCTGATCCAGGAGCAAAACTCCTATGCCGGTGTTACAAACAAGCTCCTTGCCAAGAAAGCCGAGAAGATTTGTGTGGCATACGAAGGCATGGAACGTTTCTTCCCTGCCGAGAAGATTATCCTGACAGGAAACCCTGTCCGCCAGGCATTGCTCGACACAACCATCTCTCGTGAGGATGCCATCAAGAGCTTCGGTCTGGACCCGACCAAAAAGACCATACTGCTCGTAGGTGGCAGTCTGGGGGCCAGGACCATCAACGAGAGTGTATTACAGCATCTCGACCTTGTCAGATCATCCGATGTACAGTTCATCTGGCAGACGGGCAAATACTATAGTGCCGCTATCGCTGAACAGTTGAAGGGTCAGGACATCCCCAACCTGAAGGTGACCGACTTCATCTCCGATATGGGTGCTGCTTATAAGGCCGCCGATCTCGTTATCAGCCGTGCTGGAGCGAGCAGTATCTCTGAGTTCTGCCTGATTGGCAAGCCCGTCATCCTCGTACCCAGTCCGAATGTGGCAGAAGATCACCAGACCAAGAATGCACTTGCCCTCTCCACACGCAGCGCAGCCATCTACGTGAAGGATGCCGAGGCCCCCGCCACACTATTGGAACTGGCCGTCAAGACCGTCAACGACGAAGCCAAGCTGAAGTCGCTCAGTGAGAATGTCCTGAAGCTGGCTCTCCCCGACTCGGCAGAAATTATCGCAAAAGAAGTAATCAAATTAGCACAATGAATACAGAAGATATCAAAGCAGTCTATTTCGTAGGAGCCGGTGGCATCGGCATGAGTGCCATCGCCCGCTACTTCCTCAAGAAAGGACATGTCGTGGCCGGCTATGATAAGACCCCCTCAGATCTGACACGCCAGCTTGAGAAAGAGGGCATGCTCATTCATTATGAGGAGGATATAGAGCAGATTCCCTTTGCCTGCAAGCAGAGCAAGTCATGCCTCGTCATTTATACACCGGCCATCCCGGCAGAACACAAAGAACTCGTCTTCTTCCGTGAGAACGGCTTTGAGATCCAGAAACGCGCCCAGGTTCTCGGAACCCTGACGCAAGCCCATAAGGGACTCTGTGTGGCTGGTACCCATGGTAAGACAACCACATCAACCATGTGTGCCCATATCATGCACCAAAGCCATCTCGACTGCAACGCCTTCCTCGGTGGTATCTCGAAGAACTATGGCACCAACTATATCCTCTCCGACTCCGACTTCGTGGTCATCGAGGCCGATGAGTTCGACCGTTCTTTCCACTGGCTGCGTCCCTGGATGAGCGTCATCACCAGCACGGACCCCGACCACCTTGACATTTATGGTACGAAGGAGGCTTATCTGGAGAGTTTCCGCCACTATTCGGAATTGATCCAGTCGGGCGGTGCTTTGATTATCCACCGCGACTTAGAGATGAAAGAACATCTGCAGGAGGGTGTCCGCCGTTATGACTATAGTCTCAACGAGGGCGATTTCCATGCAGAGAACATCCGTATTGAGAATGGTGAGATCACCTTCGATTTCATCTCGCCGATTGAGAATGTCAAGAATGTGCAGCTCGGACAGCCCATTCCCATCAACATTGAAAACGGCATCGCCGCCATGGCAATGGCACAACTCAACGGTTGTACGGCTGAGGAGCTCAAATACGGTATGCAGACCTACGGTGGCGTGGACCGTCGCTTCGACTTCAAGATCAAGACCGACAAGCTGGTCTTCCTCAGCGATTATGCCCACCACCCGAAAGAGATCTACCAGAGTGCTAAGAGCATCCGTGAATTGTATAAGGACAAGCATATCACGGCCATCTTCCAGCCTCACCTCTATACCCGCACCCGCGACTTCTATAAAGATTTCGCCGACGCGCTGAGCCAGCTCGACGAGGTGGTGCTCACCGAGATCTACCCAGCCCGTGAGGCACCTATCGAGGGTGTCACCTCACAACTCATCTTCGACAACCTGAAGCCGGGCGTGAAGAAAGAGATGATCCAGAAGGATAAGGTACTGGACTATGTCAAGACCCACCAGTTCGAGGTGCTGATCGTTCTCGGTGCTGGCGACCTCGACAATCAGGTTCCACAGATTACCAAGATATTAAACAGTAAATAGTCAAACAAAGAAATATGCCGGCCATCAACTGGAAGAAAACCGCCATCGTTGTCTGCGACATACTTGTCGCCGCCTACCTGCTGCTCGCCATCACCGCGTTTAACAAACCCGGTGCAAAGGAGACGCATTGCACGGAGGTGAAGATCAATATCGAGAAAAGCGAGGTGGAAGGCTTCCTGAATGTCGGCGAAATCAAGCGCATCCTGTCGCAAGAGCATGCCTACCCGCTTTCTCAGCCTATGGAGGCCATCAGTTCCAGAAAGATTGAGGAGTGCTTACAGAAAAGCCCCTTCGTGGAAAAGGCGGAATGCCATAAGACCCAGAGCGGACATGTCTGCATCAGCATCAAGCAGCGCACCCCTGTGGTGCGGGTTATGCCCGACAACGGTGAGAACTATTACATCGACTCACAGGGTAACTTCATGCCGGAGAACCGTTATGTGACAGATCTTCTCATCGCCACAGGAACCATCTCCCGCAAGTATGCCCAGAGCAGGCTGACGCCGGTTGCAAAGACCATCATGCAGGACGACTTCTGGAAGAACCAGATTGTTCAGATTAACGTCCTCCCCAATGGCACTATAGAACTGGTACCACGGGTTGGCGACCATATCATTTATCTGGGAAGTCCCACCATGATTGAACAGAAGCTGGAGCGCACACGTAAGTTCTACCTCTATGGTCTCAACAAGGCGGGATGGAACAAATACTCATATATCAACGTAGAATTCAGTAATCAGATTATCTGCATAAAAAGGAAGAATCATTAATAATAAATATATCAGATGATGGCAGCAAAGGAATTTATCGTAGCAATCGAACTCGGCTCATCCAAAATGACCGGTATCGCGGGACAGAAGAACCTCGACGGGAGTATCAACGTACTCGCCGTCGTCAAGGAGCCCTCTTCCTCGTTCATCCGCAAGGGAGTGGTCTACAACATTGACAAGACCGCTCAATGCCTTACCAGTATCATCAAGAAACTGGAAAATCAACTCAAGACAGGGATTACTCAGGTTTATGTGGGTGTTGGCGGACAGTCTATCCGCAGTGTGAAGAATGTCGTCTCCAAAGACCTGCCCACAGAGACCATCATCTCCCAGGATATGGTTATCGAACTGATGGATGCCAACCGTAACATGACCTATCAGGATCAGGAAATCCTCGATGCTGCCGTTCAAGAATACAAAGTAGGCTCACAGTTCCAGCTCGACCCTGTCGGCATTCAGGCCAACCGTCTGGAGGGACACTTCCTGAATATCCTGGAGCGCAAGTCCTTCTATCGCAACCTCAACAAATGCTTTGAGACGGCAGGCATCAATGTGGCAGAGATGTATCTCGCTCCCCTGGCCCTCGCCGACAGTGTACTGACGGAAACGGAGAAGCGCTCAGGCTGTGCCCTCGTCGACATCGGTGCCGATACGACCACCGTATCTGTCTATAGCAAGAATATCCTGCGCCATCTGGCCGTCATCCCCTTAGGCAGCAACAATATCACAAAGGATATTGCCACCCTGCAGATGGAAGACAGTGATGCAGAGCGTATGAAACTCAAATACGGCTCTGCCTACACCGACAACAACGATATCGACAACGACTTGAAATACTCCATCGACTCTGAGCGTCAGATAGAGAGTCGCAAATTCATTGAGATCGTTGAAGGTCGCATGGAGGAGATTATCGAAAACGTCTGGTATCAGATTCCTTCAGAATACTACGATAAGCTGTTGGGTGGTATCATCCTCACTGGCGGTGGTTCAAACATGAAGAATATCGAGAAAGCGTTCATCAACCACACCCATGTGGATAAGATACGCATCGCCAAGTCCATTACCCACACCATCAATACTACCAATGAAGAGATTAAGGCTAAGAATGGTATGTTGAATACGGTACTCGGACTGCTGGTAAAGGGCGACATCAACTGTGCCGGTAGCGCCATCAATCCCAACGGCGACCTGTTCAGCAGCCAGAAGCAGCCTGTCCATCCCACAAACGAGCAGCGCCCTGCCCGTCAGGCTACCGACATCCCCGCTGGCGTCATTCGCACAGAGGCCGAGAAGCAGAAGGCTGAGGAGGAGAAGCGTCGCCAGCAGGAAGAAGAGGAGCGTATCAAGCGTGAGGAGGAACTCAAGAAGAAAGAGGAAGAAGAGCGCATCCGTAAGGAGAATAGCACTTGGAATAAACTGAAGAAAGGCATCCTCAAATTTGGCAAGTCGATAGTAGAAGAAGAATAAAAAAGGAAGAAGATTATGGAGAACAATATGAATATGGATATCCTGGACTTCGGAGCACCGGAGAAGGAGCACAGCATCATCAAGGTGATTGGTGTTGGCGGCGGTGGCGGTAATGCCGTTAACCACATGTACCGTGAGGGCATTCACGATGTCACATTCGTGCTATGCAACACGGATAACCAGGCACTCAACGACTCACCTGTACCCGTTCACCTCCAGCTTGGCAAGGAGGGTCTTGGTGCAGGCAACAAACCCGAGAAGGCCCGTGCAGCAGCCGAAGAAAGCATTGAGGACATCCGTGAGATGCTCAACGACGGCACGCGCATGGCTTTCATCACTGCCGGTATGGGCGGCGGTACTGGTACTGGTGCAGCACCAGTCATTGCCCGCGTATCAAAGGAGCTGGGTATTCTGACCGTTGGTATCGTCACCATCCCCTTCCGTTTCGAAGGCGACCGTAAGATCGACCAGGCCCTCGACGGCGTGGAGGAGATGCAGAAGCATGTCGATGCCCTGTTGGTGATCAACAATGAGCGTCTGCGCGAGATTTATCCAGAGCTCTCCGTGCTCGATGCTTTCGGCAAGGCCGATGACACACTGAGTGTCGCCGCCAAGTCGATTGCAGAGATTATCACCGTCCATGGCCTTATCAAC
>Ga0247611_10010440_pt1 | contig 10918 bp, 8 predicted proteins | sample 177DNAGHGhighgp2_FD_192422 | JGI IMG/M metagenome (GOLD analysis project Ga0247611, IMG submission 192422) | Sheep rumen microbial communities from Palmerston North, Manawatu-Wanganui, New Zealand - 1770 DNA GHGhigh gp2 | ecosystem: Host-associated > Mammals > Digestive system > Stomach > Rumen ... | reverse complement strand
GAAGAAACAGAATTCGACGGAGTTTTGGAATTCAGTGACCGCCTTGTCATAACCGGAAAATTCAGTGGAAAAATTAATGCTCCTTCCGGCGATCTGGAAATTGCAAAAAATGCTTCCTGCAAGGTTTCTACAATTGATGCCAATTCAATTATTGTAGCCGGCGGCGAAGTAAAGGGTGATATGAATGCGGCTGAAAGGGTAGAAATCTGTTCCGGCAGCAATGTTGATGGAAACATTACGACGGCAAGAATCCGTATTGCAAATAATGTTGAATTTAATGGTGATGTAAACATGCTGGAAAAAGAGCCGGATGTAGATTTGTTTTCTGTGGCATCGGCTGAATATAAGCAGGCTATGATTATTCATAGTGATGTTATTAAATAAGCCTAAAAAAAAGGCTCAGAGGCAAGCTGTGCTTGCCGACTTTTGCAGATTATCGGGTCAAGCCCGATAATGACATAATGACACATTTTTCTTGACATATTCTAAGAAAAACTGTAATAATAAAAGTGTTAGGGATTTTTCTCATATCTTATCCCCTGAAAAAATCAATTAAATCTGGTGTTTATTTATTTTTTTACTATATAGAATCAAAATCAAATTACAATTTATTATGAGGTTTTTTTAATGGCAGCATTAAGAAGGCGTCGCACAGAGGACGCAAACGTAGCACAAGAGCCTGCAGAAGAAGTACAGGCTACACTCGATTTTGGGCCTGGTCCAGAAGTTGAAAGTCAGAATCAGCAGACAGAAGCACCTGCTCCCAATCCTGTAGAAACAGAGTCTGTTTCAGAAAATGCAGAAGCAAAGAATGAAGAATCTAGTGCAGAAAACAGCCCTGCAGAAGGTGAAAATCAGGAAGCTGGAAAAATTGTAGTAAAAAGACGTCGTGTTGTTAAGAAAACAGAAGAAAGTGAAGCCTCTGCTCCAGCACAGTCAGCAAGTCCTGCTCAGCAGAATCCATCAGCTCCACAGGAAGAAAAGCCTTTCAATAATTACCGCTATCAGAACAATCAAAGAAATAATTTTAATAGAAAAGGTGCCGGAATGCGCAAGTCTTATGGCCGCAATTCTTACACACCTCCAAGTCCAGAAGTTGCAGAAATGATGGCTGCCGAAGCTGCTGCAGCTGCAGAAGAAAATGCAAATAAGCCGCGTTTATTAATTAATGAGCTTACAAGAGAATCTATGCCAGAGCTCCGCGAACGTGCAACTCAGTTTGGCTTTACAGCTGATGATCTTGCTCCAATGAAAAAGCAGGATTTGATTTTTGTTATCTTAAAGGCACATACAGAACACGGTGGAATTATTTTTGCAGAAGGTTCTCTTGAGATTTTACCAGACGGCTACGGTTTCCTTCGAAGTCCACAGAATTCATACCTTCCAGGACCAGATGATATTTATATCAGCCCGAGTCAGATTCGTCTATTCAACTTAAAGACTGGTGATACAGTTTATGGTCAGACTCGTTCCCCAAAAGAAGGAGAGCGTTTCTTTGCTTTACTCCGCATTGAAAAAATCAACTATGACGAGCCTCGTGTTGCACAGACTCGTGTTCCTTTTGAAAACCTTACACCTCTTTATCCAAATGAAAAGCTTAGGCTTGAAACTGTTTCAACAGAAGTTTCAACCCGTATCGTAGATTTGTTTGCTCCAATTGGTAAAGGTCAGCGACTTTTGATTGTTGCCCCTCCAAAGGCTGGTAAAACAATTCTCATGCAGAAAATTGCAAACGCTATTACAACCAATAACCCTGAGGTTTACCTCATTGTTCTTTTGATTGATGAACGTCCTGAGGAAGTTACCGAAATGGAACGCGCTATCAAGGGTGAAGTAATTTCTTCTACCTTTGATGAACAGGCTACCCGCCATGTTCAGGTTGCAGAAATGGTACTTGAGAAGGCAAAGCGTCTTGTTGAGCATAAACGCGATGTTGTAATTTTGCTGGACTCAATTACACGTCTTGCCCGCGCTTACAACCAGACTGTTCAGACTTCAGGTAAAGTTCTTTCTGGTGGTGTTGATTCTAACGCACTTTTCAAACCAAAGCGCTTCTTTGGTGCAGCCCGTAACGTAGAAGAGGGTGGTTCTCTTACAATCATTTCTACAGCTTTGATAGAAACCGGTTCACGTATGGATGAGGTTATCTTCGAAGAGTTCAAAGGTACCGGTAACTCCGAAATTGACCTGGACCGCAAGCTTGCAGAACGCCGCCTCTTCCCTGCAATCAATATCAAAAAATCTGGTACACGAAAAGAGGAACTGCTTCTTACAGAAAACGAACTCCAGAAAATCTGGATTCTCCGCAAGGTTCTTAACCCAATGGAAGACGTGGATATCACAGAGCTTATCCTGGACCGCATGAAGAAGAGCAAGACCAACGAAGCCTTCCTCGCAAGTATGAATGCAGGCACTGCAGGGATAGAGTAATAAATTATTAACCTTTCATAACAGAAACTCCTCTATCAGCGAATTAATTAGTTTGCTGCTTAGAGGAGTTATTTGATTTTCCATGGTAAAAATGAGATTGTGCCCTGGAAAAAGCATGTTATCTGCATATAGAGCCAGTTTTGAAACTACGTTCTGGCAATAGTCGGAAGAATCCATAAGACCAAAGTGCTCCCAGTAAAATTCGGTGCGGTTATGAACGTTTAGACAGATAAAATCGGGGTGAATTGTGATGGTGTCTTTTATTCCAATAGCTGTGGAGCGTTCAAGATTTAAGGGATATTCATAGCGGTATGGAATATTATGTTGTGCAAGCGCATTTGCAATTGCAACTTCTGATTTTGAGCGGACCCGTTCGCCTTTGAGCGTATAATATTCTGGTGAGTCAACTTTGAATGGTAAGCCTTTATAGCTTGCTTTTAACCAGGTGGTGGCGTTTCAGTCTGTGTCTTTTTCTTGTAGGCAAGGGTGTATTTCAGCTGGGAAAGTCTTTTTTTCAACATTTTAATGATGTTTTCTGGCGGTAATAATTCTTTTACCATGATTTTTGCTCCTTTTTTCATCTTTTGTAAATTTGTTTTTCTGAAAAGCACCTACTAAAGCTGGAAGATACGAGTTCTGTAGGTACTTATTTTCCTTTTCAGAAATATTTCTTTAGTTATTTACCTATAGATTGATTGCTTTTTATAAACTATAGGTAAACATCCATGTCTTATTTTTGAAATATTTGAGTTTGCTACCTACAGACTTTTATATATATTAAATCAGTAGGTAATATTTCAAAAAACAAAATAAAAAAAGATTGACCATATATATATTGGTGTAAACTTATCAAAAACATGAAGTCAAAAGTGAATGTTTTTGAAAAATATTCATTTTTTTTCAAACTTTGAATGTATCAAGAAACAAACACTCTCTTGACCTGATAATGCAATTTGTATAAAATATATAAATCAATTTTATCTTGTGATATTATTTATATTTTTTGCTGACAGTGGCGAAATGATAGAAGTGCTTTTTTTATGCACAAGCTAGAGGTTGCTGGGCGTAATATCGGGCAAGAATATAGGAGTTATAACATGAAAAAGGGAATTCACCCAGATTACCAACTTACAAAAATTACTTGCGTTTGCGGCAATGTAATTGAAACACGTTCAACTGTAAAAGATATTCACGTTGAAATTTGTTCAGCTTGCCACCCATTCTACACTGGTAAGCAGAAGCTCGTAGACACTGCAGGTCGTATCGACCGCTTCAACAAGCGCTACGGAATCAAAGACAATAAATAGTTCTTATTTGAAGAATGAAAAAAAAGACTTCCAAAAGTGGAAGTCTTTTTTTTATGTGATACTAAAATAACGTTAGACTTGACTTTTTAGGTGAATGGTGTATAGTTAAATGAAAGGGCACCCGCGACAAGCGTCTTGCCCTCCAATTTGGTTACCTAATTGCTTAGGCTTTGCCCATCCTGAGTGGTGCTAAGACACAGGGTGGGCTATTTTTTTAACTTACTCTTCTTCTGCCGTCTTCGGTGAAGGGAGCTAAGTATGTCATACAAAAACTTGATGGCTCTGAAGACCAGATCAAGTGCTTCATAAAGACTCAATAGCTTCGCCCTCCAATTCAGTTATTTCAATCTTGCGATTGATTAAGAACTGGGGGCAATCCGCCCATGTCGCGGGTGCAGTTCTTAGTATAGTATAAACTGTAGTAATTGACAAGTAGTAACTAGTTAAGTGTTTTTAATTTAAACTCCCACACCTTATGAGGTTTCTTTCCTGTAAAATCCACGGGAATTGTCTGTTCGGTGAGTTCTTTCCATACAAACTCTGAGCCGGCAGCGGTTTTTGCTGGAATCTTTGAGATGTCGAATTTAATACGCTCTGAGTTTGTAGAAAAATACAGGCTGCCACCTGGTGCCAGAATGTTGAGACAGTCTTTGACCAGCTGTGGCCAGTCGCGGTTTATGTCCAGGATGTCGCTGGTGGACTTGCTGTTGGAGAAGGTTGGTGGATCCAGAATAATCAGATCGTAAAGTTCATCTGGAGAAAGCTTTGCTCCCTTTGCCGCTACTGCTTTTTCCTGTAAAAAGACCTGGCAGTCTGCGCGGGTAAAGACATATTTCTTCTTGTCTGTAAAGCCATTGAGCTTCATATTATCTTTTGCCCAGTTAAGATATGTGTTTGATAAGTCTACTGATTCAACATAGCTTGCATTGCCCTGGGCGGCATAAACAGAAAAGCTTCCTGTGTAGCAGAAAAGGTTCAAAACTCTCTTTTTACTGCAGGTGTCGCGTACAAGTGCCCGGAGAGGTCTGTGGTCAAAAAACAAACCTGTATCAAGGTAACTGGTCAAATCCAGACGGAAGAGCTGCCCCTGTTCCATTGTCAAACCTGTAATAGGTTGTCCGGTCAAGCCGGACAATGACAATTGGTCAGCGGACAATGAAAGTGGGGTATATTGTTCTCCATCCTTATGACTCTTGCGGCCTCGTGACTTCTGCACAATGTGCGATTTATCAATTCCAATTACAGCAGCTGCAGCCTCAGCCATAGCATTCAGCCAGGCTTCTTCTTCAGTTTCGTCTTTTTCATAAGGGCGCTCGTATAAATAGAGTACGGCGTATGTTCTCTCTTTAATTTCGTGTTCAATGGCCGGGTCATTTGCACTTAATCTGGCATTCTGGTCCGCTATAAATCTTGCAGCCTCAATCACAGAATCAATGTCTTCTGGCAAGAACTCATATAAATCAAGTGAAACAGGAAGCTCTGGAATATCCCTGTCATAAAGTCTGTAGCAGCAGACACGATTCTTTCGCATCTGCTTGCGAAGTTCCTTATATTTTCTTTTTAAACGGTTGGCAAAAAGCTCTGCCTGATATTGTGTTTTATTATCTGAAGAATTCATAATTCCAATATATATTATTTGAAATTAAGTTGCTATATACAAATTTATGCCTTATAATTTAAAAGTTATGACTGCTACAGAAAAATATCTTGCAATGAATAATGAGTTTTGTAAACTGCGTGATGCAATTTATGAAAGTAATGTTGTAGAAGCTGAAGAAGATCCTCAGATACAAAAAACAGTAGAAGCTGCACTAGGGATTTTGTGTCAGTATCTGGATTATTATAAAGATTTAAATAAAGTAAAAAGTCGTGAAAAGAAATAAAGTATAAATTATCAGGAGAGATAAATTGAAAAAGTTCTGTTCAATTCTTTTAAGCATTTTATTTGCAATTGTATTTCTGGCTACTCTTCTTTTGGGAATAGTACGTAATAATTTCTCATATTCAACAATAACAAGAATGGCAGGAGAGCTTTTTAAGCCCGTGTCAAAGCTTGAACCGGTAAATGATGGTTTGTTTCATCCAGAAGATATTCGTTATAGCCTTGCAGCCTATGAAGATTATTCTGATTTTGATTTTTCTGCTTTAGATTTAGATTCTATGGATTTTACAAATCTGGATGTAAAGGAAATTGTTCAGACTTATCTTGATGCTGCTGGAGTTGATGTAGAAACCGAGTTTATTGCAGAGGTACTGGCTTCTCCGGAAGTTTCTGATTTTGTTGATAAATATGCAGGCGAAGTTGTGAGCTATTTAACAGGCTCTTCGTCCGAATTAAAAATTGATGCAGATGATATCAAAAAAGTGATGAATAAATCTCTTGATATGTATGAAGAACATACAGGAGAAGTTGTAGACCGTACTGGCCTTGACCAGGCAATTGAAGAGAATGTTTCAATTGCCCAGACAGAAATTACAAGTGCTCTTGATTCTGTAAAAGAAGAGAATGCAGAAACTTTTGCAAATCTTAAATATGTGGAATTACTGCTTTCTTTAAAACTCTTCTTGCTTTGCATAGGACTCTGTGTGCTTCTTGCGCTTATACTTTTCCTGATAAACAGAAATATATTTACCTGGCTGCTCTATGTATTTATACCTGTTTTTACAGATGGTATTCTTTTGTTTGTGGCAGCTTTAGTTTTGAAAGAAGTTCTTCCTGTTCAGCTGCAGCTTATGATAAAGAATGCAGGATTATTTGACGATATATATAATGTAATCTGGGCCTATATTTCAGTCATAATAAATCATATCAAGATTGCAGGAATTGTAAGTGCACTGGCCGGAACTGCTTTTTGGGCAAGCGGAATTTCGCTTGGAAGGAAAAAATCTTCATAAAGAAAAATGGATAATCAGCAGATTAGAGAAATTTTAGAAAGTTTATTACAGGAGCGCAAAAATTATGTTATAAGGAATGTTGTGTCCCAGGAACAGCTCGACAATATGATTAACTCCTATTATAAAAATCTGAAAAATCCTTCAAAAAAGAAAGCAAAGCAGAAAGTATAAGTTTAAATTACAACATTCTTCCTATATATACACTGTCTACAAAAAACATTATAATAGTATTCTCATATTCTGCATTTATCCCGCCCTCTGTGTAGGGTGCGGTAAAAATATATTTTGCGTTAGCGCTGGGAGCCCCGAAGTACTGCGAAGCAGTATGAGCGGTAGCGAAGGGCGGACATAGCGACGGCAACTTGTTGCCGGAACGCCCAGCGAAAAGGAAATCTTATGGATTTTACAGAATTTGGTCTTGATGAAAGACTTTTGAAGGGAATTGAAGCCGCCGGTTATGTGACTTGTACACCGGTTCAGGAACAGGTAATTAAGGCTTCTAAGGCAGCAGAAGGGGCAAAGGGCCCTGATTTGTATGTTCAGTCTCAGACTGGAACTGGAAAAACTTGTGCGTATCTCGTAGCGGTTATTGGCGAGATGATTAAGGCTGAAAATGCAGGCAAAAAATGTTTGATTCTTGCTCCTACTCGTGAGCTTGCTGTTCAGATTGAAGAAGAAGCTAAGGTTCTTGTTGGAACAAGCGGACTTAAGGCTTTTTCAGTTTATGGTGGTGTTGGTTACGAGAAACAGATTGCGGCTCTTAAGAAGGGTGTTGATATTGTAATTGGTACTCCTGGCCGTGTAATTGATTTGAACGAAGGCGGAAATCTTGACCTGAGCAATGCTCACTTCTGCGTAATTGATGAAGCAGACCGCATGTTTGATATGGGCTTTTATGATGATTTGAGAAAGATTTTGAAAAAGCTTCCTGAAGCAGAAAGTCGCCAGACAATGCTTTTCTCTGCAACTCTTAATACTTATGTTAAGAATCTTGCCTGGGAATATACACGTGACCCGGTTGAAATCACAATCGAAGCAGAAAACATTACTGTAAGCGAAATTCAGCAGGAGCTTCTCCATGTTTCTTCTGATGAAAAAATGAAGCTTCTTGTTGGTATCCTTAAGCACGAAAATCCTGAATCTGCAATCATCTTCTGTAATACAAAAAGGAGCTGCGAAGTTATTGCAAAGCGTCTTGTAATCAACGAGATTCAGGCAGAGTTTATGATTGGTGACTTGCCACAGAGCAGGCGTCTTGCAATCCTCAAAAAGTTCAAGGCTGGAGAAATTAAGATTCTCGTTGCAACTGATGTTGCTGCCCGCGGAATTGACGTAGATGACCTTGCAATGGTAATCAACTACGACCTTCCTGTGGAAGCTGAAAACTATGTTCACCGCATTGGTCGTACAGCCCGTGCAGGAAAATCTGGTAAGGCTTACACCTTCTGTTCTGAACAGGATGTTTACAATCTTCCTGCAATTGAGCGCTATATCGAAATGCAGATTCCTGCCACTGTTGCTTATCCTGAGCAGATGGAAGAAGACAAGTCTGCCGGAATGTACATTAAGACAGAAAACTGGCGTGGCGATGATGATTATGACAACCGCGGCGGCTACCGTAAAGGTAAGGACGGCGATATTCATAACCGTCCAAGAGGTTCTAGGTTCGAGGTTTCAGGTTCTAGGGATGGTAAAAAGAAATCTTATAACGATAAAAAGAACAATGGGTATAAAAAAGATTCTTACAAGAAGGGTGGAAAAGATGATTTTGACAAGCGCAACCACCGTGGTAGCGGAAAGAAGCCATATATCGACCCTGCAAAACTTGCCGGTCTTTCTTACGATGAGCGCATGAAGATGTATAAAGAAGCTTATGCTTCTGGCAGTGTATCTAAGGGCGCAAAAGATATCTATAAGAACGGTGGTTATAAAAAAGACGGAAATAAGAAAGGCTCTTATAAGAAGGGCGACTATAAAAAGAAGTCTTATAATAATAAGCCACAGAACCAGACTCCAAAGGCTCCAGAAAAGAAGAGCTTCTGGCAGAAGGTAAAGAGCTTCTTCGGAAGATAGAATTGTGTGATGGCACTAAGTGTCAGTGGATGACACTTAGTGCCATTTAATTCACTTTTTTTCATGCTTTTTTCATATTTTCTGCATATTTTCTGCTTTATTTTTTTTATAAATCGTGTTATAATTCGTAAGATTGAGAGTTTATTTAAAATGATTAAAAAATATTTAAGTTCATTAATTGTATTAGTTTTTTTACTTTTTCCTGTAGCAGCTGTCGAACTTGTTTTTTCTCTTACACCAGAACTTACCTTTCCTTTTTTAACAGGGGGTAATGAAAAGTATGATTTTATGGGTTATGGAGGAATGTTGGATACAGGTATTGCACTGTTTGATGTCCTTAATGTAGGAACAACTGCAGGTTTTTATGCTATTCCCAAAAAATCATCTTCTGAACTTAAAGAAGACCAGCCAAAAAATGTATTCTTTGTTCCTGTAGGACTTAAAGTAGGTGCTACAGCCTTTCCATTTTCCCGTCTGGCTCTTAACGCCGGCGTTTCCGCTGGTATTAGTATGGCAAGCTCCGGCAGTAAAATGCACTATCAGCCATGGTACAAAGCAGAAGCGGGTGCAGCCTTCCGAATTAATCCGCAGATTTCTTTAGGTCTTACAGCTTCCTGGCTGGACTTCCAGTATGATACCTGGTGGGAAAATCCTCTTATGCAGGGACTTTCCGGTGGTGTAACTATTACCTACCGTCTGGATACAAAAAAATCTTCGGGCAGTGTATCTGCCACAGCAGAATGTGACGATAACGTATTCCCAATCTTCTATACAATTTACAAAGAAAACGCTTTGGGAACAATTTATATAACAAACGACGAAACAGCCGAAATCAGAAACGTTCATGTTTCCCTTCGTGCCAACAACGACTATACAGCTTCCGAACTTGAGTGCGGCGAAATCTCCGTTCTCCGTAAACATAAGACCGAAGAAATTCCGCTTTATGCCGACTTTTCCGACAAGATTTTTGATTTTAAGGAAAATGGAGAAATTTCAGCAGAGATTGTAGTAACTTACGAACTGCTTGGTCAAAAACGCACCGCCGTAAGTTCAATCGTAATTCCAGTTTATAACCGAAATCAGACCCGTTGGGCAGACCCTGCAGCTCTTGCCTGCTATGTTTCTTCTTCTGCCCAGGAAGTTCTTGAGTTCTCTAAATATCTTGTAGGAGTTGCCCGCCGTTATCTGCGTTCTGGTCTTAACCGCAACATGCAGTTTGCAATGTATGTTTTTGAAGGAATGCGCCTTGCAGGAATTAAATGCGAGGAAGATGTAACAACCCCTTATGATATTCATCACCTTGATATAGAAACTCTCGATTATATTCAGTATCCATATCAGACAATGAGCTATAAGTCTGGCGATAAGGATGATTTGGGAATCCTTATGATGTCGCTTTTGCAGTCTGTAGGTATTCAGTCTGCTTTTATTTGTACAGCAGATGATTTTATAGTTCTCTTTAATACAGAAGTTGCTTCTTCACGCGCCGCAAACTTTTTTGACGGTTTAGACCGTGTTCTTGTTCTGGAAGATGATAATATCTGGATTCCTCTTTCTATGAAGGCAATCAGCGAAGGTTTTATCAACAGCTGGTACAATGCCGTAGAAGAAATAATGTATGTAAACGAAGCCGAAGAAGATTATTACTTTGTAGATCTTGCAGAAGCCTGGACAGTTTATCCTCCGGCAAGTTTTTCTAGTGGTGAAAGCACTGCAATGGAAACTTCAGAAAAGAAGATTTCTGATGCAGTAGAAACTGATATTTCACGCTATATTACAGCAGAGTTCGGCCCGCAGATTGCAGCCGTTCAGAACCGCATTTTGAAAGAGGGAGCTTCTCCAGAACTGTATAATCAGCTTGGAATGCTCTATGTTCGAGCCGGAATGTATTCAAGTGCAATTCCGGTTTATCAGCTTTCGGCAAAAATGGGTTCTGTTCCTGCAATGAATAATCTTGGAAACATAGCTGCCCTTCAGAAGAAGTATGAAGAAGCTTTGTCTTGGTATAAAAAAGCCCTGGAGCTTGAACCGGATAACAGAACGGCACAGTCTGGTCTGAACCGAATTCAAAGTGAACTTCAAGGGAATTGATATTATTGCCGGGAATACCCGGTGTCATTGTTGCACGAGTTTGCTCCGCAAACGTCGCAGGGCTTGACCCGGCAATTTAAGGGAAAGAGTTTATAAAAAATGTCTGGAAAACAGTCTAAAAA
>Ga0247611_10010439_pt1 | contig 10918 bp, 22 predicted proteins | sample 177DNAGHGhighgp2_FD_192422 | JGI IMG/M metagenome (GOLD analysis project Ga0247611, IMG submission 192422) | Sheep rumen microbial communities from Palmerston North, Manawatu-Wanganui, New Zealand - 1770 DNA GHGhigh gp2 | ecosystem: Host-associated > Mammals > Digestive system > Stomach > Rumen... | reverse complement strand
ATTATAACCTTACAAGGTTACTACCCTGCCGAACAATGTCTGCTCGGCAACTCTGTTAGCCATAAAGCGTGTTCTGAACTTGAACGCTTTTGTAATGTCTGAAATGTATGTAGTGCCCCTTTTATCTTTCGACTGAAAGTACATAGGTCTGTTATCAAACTTCTTGTCATAGTAAGAAATTACAACATACTTCTTTTTCATTGTGTTGCCCCTTTATACCTTTGTTATTATAACCTTGAAAGACTTTTACCCTGCAATCTGCAAGCGTTCAACTTCTTGGTATTCAAACGAACTTGTATAAGGAAATGGGTCATAGAATGGGTCATCCTCGTCCATTGAGTATGCCTCAAAATCGCTTTCTGCCGTTTTTCCTTTACAGTAATTCTTTACTTGTTCTTCGGTGCAAGTCAATGTACCGTGCAAGTATTTATGTCCGTCAATTACTTCCCAAACAATCCAATCTTTCATAATACATTTATTATAACCCTATCGGAAAGTTACCCTGGAAGCATAAGTTTAAAATAAAAGTGGGGCGAGCCACTCTTGTAGTGTCGCCCCTTGCGGCTAATATCTCAAATAATTATAAACTCAAAGTCAGTTTCTAACTACGGATAGTGCATAAGCGTTCCCCTTTCGCATTTAATAAAGCGATACCGTTTATCGCATTTATTGTCGGTTACAGAACCCATAGCATCCACCGTCTACTTCGTCTGCAACCTTGAATTAAATCCTAATACTCAAATAATTATAAACTACTAGAACTTAATTCTGCTATGTCATAAGCCGTCCTTCCACGCTTGTGGTAAATAATCACATTACCTCGATTAGTTGCCGATTGCGGCTTCTTTGTCGCCGACAACATCCGTTTCGCTGCTTTGCTGCTATGCTCTTATTATTATAACCTTTTTGGTGTTTACCCTGCAAGGTTAAAACTCGATTTTGTCAAGTTCTGCACGAATCTTGTTCAACTTGCTTTCGACAGTTTCGACATAGAACTTGTTCACTTCGCCAAGGCTTGACCCTTTTTCAAGGTCTTTCTTGATTCCGTCAAGTTCCTTACGAATGTTCCGTTCGATAAGTGCCAAATCTTTTCCTTTCATTTCGTTGCCCCCTTATGCCTTTATTATTATAACCATATCGGTATTTACCCTGGAAGCCCCGTAACCCCCAAGCCCCTATATATACGCATAAATAATAGATAATAATTAAAAATAAATAAAAATAAAAAAAGCCGAAAAAAACAATAAAAAAGGCTAGGAATTTTCCTAGCCGTGTGTTATCTTTATGCGTTCTTTAAGCCACTTAAAAGGTATTCGATTACCTTTACAGTCCAACCGTTGCCGACCCCATAGATTCGCTTACTGTCTGACTTCAAGACTTTTGTGTAGTTGTCTGGCAATGTCTGCAAGCGTTCTGCCTCAATAGGGTGTATGTAACGGTATGTAGTGCCACCAAGCCAAATGTTACATTTGTCCCTACCACAAGCCGTTATAGTCGGCATTTTTCCGTCAATTCGTGCCCTATTCTGTTGCGAGTACCAACCTTTTCCCGAAGAGTCCCATTTTACTACACAACCGTCTGCCGATACTTTCATTGTGTCCTTGTACTTTTCAAATGACTTTACTTTGTAGGTATTGTCATAGATAATTGACTGAACGGTGTCCGTGCAAGGTGTAGGCTTTGCACCAAGTGGAATGTTAGTCCAATAGTAACGGTGTCGAACTTGTGCCGAGAAGTCTGCCGAATTCAATTCGATAGGCTCGTGTCCGAAAGCCTTTGTGATTTCTGCCTTAATTTCGTCTGACATACTTGCATTGTTTTCATACAAGTAGTATTTAGGCTTTGCCTCACGCAAGGCTCGCATATACTGATTGAACAATTCAAAACCAAAACCACTTGAAGTAGTTTCACGGTTATTGCTACCACGACTGATTGACCAATAAGTACAAGGCGAACCACCGATAAGCAAATCATAGATTCCCTCTTCATACTTTGCGTCAAATACATTGCCTTTGTGTTCTATGTCTTTCCAATTATCTTTTGAAACGGCAATAGCATTTTCGTCAATTTCATAAGCCGTGTACTTGCCGACTTTCAAGCCAAGTCTGTCAAGTGCAACACGACCACAACTGATGCCGTCAAACAAACTTAATACATTAACTGTTTCCATTGTTAGCCAATCCCCCAATACATTTCTTATTATAACCTTTTGAGACCATTACCCTGATATTAATAAAAGGCACGGATTTTTATTTCCGTGCCTTGCAATTAAAGTTTGAGTCCAAGTCTTTTCATAAGGACACGACCAACGGCAAGTTTAATGTCGTCATCGCTCCAAGTGCCGTTTTCCGTTGCCTTGACTTCCCAAAGAACATCGTCACGGATTGCGTGACAAATGTCAGTCAGATACTCTTCTGAAATTGCAGACTTTAACTCCCTCAACAAGAAATAGTATACATCCTTTTCACGGAGTTCATCGGCAAATTTTGGATTCATTGTTTTATTCTCCTTACATACCAATGATTATAACCTTATCCGTTGTTTACCCTGGATAAACTAAAAAGGGGCATTTCTGCCCCTTGCCGTTTAATCTTCTTCGTCTACTTCTTCTTCGTCATCTTCGTAGTAATCTTCGTCATCTTCGTCATCGTCATACGAACTGTCCGACCAACCCCAACCTTGATTTGGGTCATCCCAACAAGGCTTTGCGTCTTCGTAAGCACATTCGTTTTCAACGATTTTCAAAGGATACTTCATTGTTTCTTCAATGTTGTAGTTGCCTTTTGCGTACTGACTGATTGAATTGTCTTTCGGTGTGAAGTACAATTCGATAGCGTTACAACGGCTTTTCTGCTTGTCACCCTTGACGGCTACCCCATTCCACTTTGCGAGTTCTTCGTAAATGTCTACCTCGTTTCCGTTGTCATCGTAGAATTCACCGTAACCGTCATAGTTGCCGTCAACCTTGAATGAGCCACCACCAAACTCTTTTGGAATAGGCACATAAGCCTTTTTAGTGTAGTCGTGGATTCCGTATGTATCAATGTCGCCACAGATAAGTTCATTCTCAGTATCTGAACAAACCCAACTGAACTGTCCCATAGTTTAATCTCCTTATGATAGATAGATTATAACCTTGTGGGGCTTTTACCCCGACAAGTTATCGCCACTGCTTTACGATTATAGCGTATTCGCTGCCATCTTCTGACTGAACGACAAGCCCTTTATCATAGGTAGAATAGCCACTGTCCTCTATTCTGATAACGGAGTTCAGTCCTTCAAGATTTTCTGAACAAGCGTCCATCAATGTATCAATGATTTTTTCTTCGTCCATTGTTTTATCCTCTTATACCTAAAACATTATAACCTTGCCCCAGTTCTACCCTGGAAAGTTATTTTAAAATCAAAAAGCGTCACCCCATTAAGGGGCAACGCTTGTTTCCGTTAGTCGTCAAGTTCGTCCAACTTGTCAAGAAGATATGGCTTAAGTTTTTCAAGGACTTCTTCTTTTGTAGAGCCAGTCACATTGATACCACTATCACTCTCACCTCCAAGATAGATAGTGTACCCAACTTCGCCACCCTCTTCCCATTTCACGAATGAAATGCTTGCGTCAATCGTTGTTTCCATAGAAGTATCTCCTTATGCCTTAATTATTATAACCTTACGAGGCTTTTACCCTGTGGCTTAGATAATGTAGTCCTTGCGAATTTCCTTATCAAAAAACATTTGTGTTTTCAAGGAAAAAACTTTTGCGTTTTTCTTTACATAGGTTGACGACCAATTACTTGTAGAGCAGATATCGAATCCGTCCTTATTGTTGATTAGGACAATCTTCAAGCCATTGTCCGTTTTGTTTATTTTCAGTTCACAACCGATTGATTTCGCTTTCTTCTTGTAGTCCTTAATGTTCATAGATTCCTCGTAGCAAATACATTATAACCTTGCCCAAGTGTTACCCTGGTGCAAGGATATTCTGCATTATTCCGTAAATGTTTCGCCACAACCAAATGCAAGGCTTATGTCCGTATAGTCAACAGACAAGAATACACGGTCGTGGTCTATGTCCTCAATCGACATTTCAAACTTTTCCGACAAGAAATCAATCATTCTTTTAGCCGTTCTTTCTACGGCATTGTCTGACCATTCTTCAGGCAGAATCAGTGTTACATTCCAACCGTTCTTTCCGTTGACGGCAACATAATTTCCGTTATCGTCCAACGGTGCCAACTCCAAGCAGAACCAATCAACATTGTAAAGTCCGCTTTCAAAATTCTGTTTCCAAAAGTCTTTGAGGAACTCATTGACTTTATCCAAAAGTTTCTGTGCTTTCTTTGCGTCAAAGGCTCGGATAAGAACAATCCTATCTTCGCTAGATTCAAATTCGTGTTCAACGAACAAGTTACCTTTTTCGTCTTTGAAAGTAGCAATCTTGTATGCCATAGGTTTCCCCCTTATACAAAATACATTATAACCTTAATGATTTATTACCCTGAAAATAATATGGGCAACCTTTATAGGTCACCCACGCTTGTCTTACTTTGAAACGCTACAAGAAACTTCGTTGAACTTTTTCAACAGTGTTTCTTTGTCGTCTTTCAGTCTTTCTTCGATAGTGTATTCTGCGATACCTACCAAGTTTTCCTTGCCAATCTTTAAGATTGTATCAAGTTCCTTGAAAAGTTCTTTCAAATGATAATCTTCCACGGAATGATTAGAATTCAGAGGATATGCCACCTCTTCATTTTCCGTGTCGATTGCTACATTATGGTAGACTATGCGATGCCGTCCTTCATAAACTTCGATTTCGTTTACTTTGATAAAATGACCACAACTGTCATCACGGAAGAAGAAACTACGGAGTCCCTTGTCCCAAAGGTCTGATTTTTCCTTTATGGAAACCTGCGGAATGTACTTCACATACTTCGTACTGTCTGCATAGATTTCGCTTAGAATGTCATAGACATCCCTTGCCATTTCTTTCAATGACTTGTCACGGAGTGTCTTTGCAACTTCGATACTGTTTTCCAATTCCTTATTCTTCTTGCACTCTTCACTAAAATCACGCATTGTATTGCCCCCTTATGCCTTATTTATTATAACCTTATGGGGTTGTTACCCTGATAAACAAAAAAGGCAACCTTTTCAGATTGCCTTGTCTGTCTTATTTCAAGATTTCAGTCTTACAGTTTTTGAATGTCTTTGACATAATTCTGTAAGAAGTTCTTTGGTAATTGCCATTGAAAAAATTGCAAACAAAATAGTTTTTTGTGTTGCGTGAATTCGCCTTGTGGAAAAGTTTCAAGTCGTCACTTCCGACAACTTTGATTACAAATTCCTTGCCCTTTTCAAGTTTGAATCCGTTGCCCCATTCAATGTCATAGTCACAAGTGCACTTAATCAAATCACCGATTTTGAATGTCGGTGCTTTCTTTGTTTCTGCAAGTGCTTTCAACTGGCTTTCAAGCCAAGCCTTGTCCTCGTCATTTGACGGCTTGAACATAGCCAAGATAGACTTTGGGACGCCACTTTCATAAGGATTGCACTGAATATCCTTGTAGTAGAATTCGCCCTTGCTTTTGGAAGTTCTCAAAAGAAGAATCCATTCTACACCCTTGTCATTTTCCATAAGGGAATAAAAATCGTTTCCTTTCTGAACGGTCTTTTTTACCTTGCCACCACGACTTGTATAGCCGTCATAAATCTTCTGAACACATTCCTTGTTTGTCCTATTGCCGACATAGTATGAAGTCCAACCCATAGTCTTAAGCCCCCTTATTGCTTTTGATAACTAACAGATTATAACCTTTGCAAGTTCCTACCCTGGACAACAAAAAGGGGGCTTAGCGTTTTGCTTGCCCCCTTTTGTCCGATTACTCTTCTTCGATTTTGTCTTTGAAGTATTCTGCAAGTTCTTTTTTTGACTTGTTGCCGACTTCAAGGGAAACTTCTTGTTTCAAGAATTCCTTTACATGACGGAGCGTTGTGTCGCTTGCGTTCCAAGAGGGTGTCAAGCGAATTTTGTTTTCGCTTGCAGTAATTCTTACGACTTCATGACCGTAAGAAATCAGTGTCTTGTTTGTGTAGGTAGTTCCGTATTTCTCAACCTCTTCTACCTCTACAAGTGCCTTGCCGTAGAATGACTTCCTAGCGTCATAGCGTGCTGCCAATTCGTAGTAGTTTCTGTTCATTGTCTTATCTCCTATGTCTTAGGTATTATAACCTTACGAGGCTCCTACCCCGTAAGTGTTTATGGCTTATGCAACGCTCTGATTCAGTCTGTCAAGTTTGTTCTGCTTTTCAGAAATTTCTTTAAGCATTGATTCCATATCTTTTCCGATTGCGTTTTCAACACCGACTGTCAAGGCTTCCTTTATTTCGTCAAAGTGAGCCAACAGTTGTTCTGTATCACAAGAAGAAACATGACGACCACCCCTTTTCTGCAAGGCTATGACTGTTTCGTCACGGTATGCACGGCTTACGGAAATAGAATATTCTGCGCCGTCAAACGGATTGCGTGGATAGAATTTCAGACTGTCGCAAATCTTGATACAGAATCCGTACTTGTTGCCGAGCCTTGTCTGCTCAAGGTTTGACTTTGCGTTTTCAAGCAATCCAAAAATCTTTTCGTTCAGATTGCCCTCGGCTACTTTGATTTCTTCATTATAGCCCTTGCTTGCATTGTCGTAAGCGTTCTGCATTTCCTTGTAGTATTTCAAAAGTTCTTTATTCATTGTTACCGTTCTCCCTTATGCCCTAGTTATTATAACCTTGCCAGTCCTTTACCCTGGTAGATAAAATAAACCCCCAAGCCAAAAGCCCAGGGGTTTTGTAGGGATTTCGTTTTTTACTTGAGCATTGTCCCTACTTAAAAAAATCTCGTTCGCTCAAGGCATCCGCCAAGAAAAAATCCTAACGAATGTTTTCTTTTTTGAAAGTTCTGAAAGCACCTTTCCAAGCGTCATCAAAACCTTCGATTTTGTGTCCGTCACCCTTGCCAAAGGTTACGGTATCGGCAACCTTGTGGTTTGCCAAGTTCTTCTGAACCTTTTTCTGCTCGTCCTCTGACAAGTGTGCGAAGTCCAAGCCACGAATGTAGTTTGAATCTTCTGCCATTACGAATACTGTGCGTTTTGCAACAGTTCCATCTGCTTTAGCGTAAACGAATGTTTTAACCATTTCTTCGTTCTCCCTTATGCTTTATCTATTATAACCTTGCCCAAGTGTTACCCTGGAGCAAGGTTTAATTCTGTTAAAAGTTCTTTGACTTCTCTTCCAAAGCGTCAAAGTCAATGTCAAAAAAAGCCCAATTTCCGTCTGTGTCTGCAAGTCTGAAGTCGATACCAAGTCCTTTTACATAGTCAACTACCTTATTGGTAAGTTCATTCTGAAGTTCTTTCGACATTTCGACACCTTCACCCATTTCACGAGATGGAAAGCAAATGCAACAGTTCTGACTGTGACCGTCATAATCACCGTTTACGCAAGGCAAGTAATACAAGCCGTCCTCGCTGTCGTCAAACGGATTTGCAACGGCAAGAATACAAGAATCAATTTCGTACTTGCGTGGAAGTTCCTTAGACCAAAAATCTTTCATAAGTTTTTCATTCAACTTATCAAGAAGTGCGATAGCAACTTCGTCTTTCAACACACGATAGAAAATAATATGATTTTTGTCCATTGTCTTTTTACTTGCGTAATAAGAAACACCATCTATCACTGTAATCATTGTCTTTATCTCCTATACCAATTACATTATAACCTTGCCCAAGTTTTACCCTGAGCAAGGTGTTTTATCAACCGAACTTTTCTACCTTGATGTATTCAAGTTCCTTGTATTCAAAGCCAAGTTCCTTTGTGTACTTCTGATAGATTTCAAGAAGTTTTTCGCTTGTCAAGCCCCTTTCTTCAACAGTATAGCACCAAGGCTCTTGTGCTTCAAAGATAAGGAATACACTTCCATCCACATTTTCTTCTACAAAGAAATGGATATGTGTTTCTTCCGACATAATGTTTGCCAAAATGTTTGTGGCAGAACTGAAAGACCATCCGTTTTCTGCTTCTACTTCGTAATCTGAGAAACTGAAGTCTTTGTTATTTTCAATTTCTTCAATCAATGTCTCTTCGCCCAAGTCCTTCAGTGTGTCTTTGTGATTTCTGCAAAGTTCAATAATCTTGTCCTCATCAATCGAGTTTGCACAAAATCCAAAGCCATAATAGCAATCAGTACTCATACTCATAGTTTTGTTCTCCTTATAGGAAATTTATTATAACCTTGCCAGTCCCTTACCCTGGGAAAAAGTAAAAAGCCTTGCTTTTTAGGGCAAGGCTTGTATTTGGCTTGTTACCGATTACAGATTTTCGTCTACATAGCGAACGGCAACATCGCGGATTGTACTGTTACTGATATTGTCGTAAATCCAATCTTCGTCAACATCGTCTTTGTCAACAAATCCGTAGTTTTCGGCTTCGTTTCGTACCAAGTCGGCAACTTCGTCATTGTATTTGGCTTCGTGGTTGATTGCTTCCAAAAGGTCGGAAACTTCTTCGTTGCTTAAGTCGTTGTTTCCGATTGCGTCTTTTACGGTTTCCAAAGCGGTGTCTGACTGACTCAACTCATCTTCTGCCTTGTTGTCGGAAACAAACTCGTCATACTTGTTGGTGTATGCCAAGCGAATCATTGAAAGCAGCTCTTTTACAGACCGACCCTCTTCGTTTTCGATTGTTCCGTTGTTGATTGCCTCAAGAACCATTTTGTAAGCGTCTGCAAGTGTCGGCTTTACTGATTCCGTCTTTTCCGCAACCTTTTTGTCAACAATTTCTCCGATAGAGTCTGCCAATGCAGCCAAAATTTCAGTGTGTTCCATAGTGTTATCTCCTTATGCCTTAGTTATTATAACCTTTATTAAAGGCTACCCTGAACGAATAATAATGGCAAGGTTTTCAAACCTTGCCGTTTTTGCCTACTCTGAAACTTCCACTAAAAAATTCCTACAAAGATTAGGAATTTCAAAGGACAAGAGCAGATTGATTGCAGAAAAAATTCTGTCATAAGCGTCATCCTTGTCGATTTCGTAGTTGTCGTCAAAGTAGACTGACTGAATTCCTTCCGTGCCACCATAGTACCCCATAACCAACTGTATGCCCTCTTGGTCAAAAAGGTTTACGGTTGATATGCCGTAGACTCCAGCACTTGTTTCGTATCTGTCGGCAAGTTCTTCTTCCGACATTCCTTTTACTTCTTCTGCAGTAGGTGTATCTTCTACCTTGAAGTTGATAGTGCCGAAAGAACGGTTAGGATAATCTACCTTTTGAACTTCCATAACACGATTCACAACAAGGTTTACAAGGTCGGATTTTTCCTCGCAGAAATAATACTTTGCCATTGTTTGTTTCTCCTATGCCGTTTAAATTATAACCTACCGAGGCTTTTACCCCGATAGGATTACAACTTAATCATCGTCAGTTTCAATGTCGATTTTTTCCCATTCGATATCCTCGCATGGTCCGAAATCTGCATCTGCCATAAACTGCTCGGCTTTCTGCTCTGCCTCGTCCTCAGTCTCTGCCTCAACTGGAACGAGAACCCTTGCCGTCATAGCAAACTTAACATAGAATTTTTTCATAGCGTCTATCTCCTTATGCCTTAGTTATTATAACCTTGCAAGGTTTCTACCCTGCAACCTTATTTTGTGTAATACAATTGCATTACACGATTATATTCTTTTGTTGCATCGCAAGTAGAAAAAAGTCCGTGTAACTTATAAATTTCAAACAAGGATTTTTCCTTATACAAATCGGCTACATACTCAATGCAACGGTTTAATGCGTGTGGTTTAAGCCACCCATTCGGAAAGTCCCATTCGCCATCAAAGTATGCAGAGAGCAAGTTTTGTTCAACAGTTACGGTCTTGTCCTTGTGATTGTAATGCAAAAAAGCAATCAGACACAAATCTTTTGTTGGGTCAAACCGACTCCAATAAGATTCCTCAACTTCTTTATTGTTATCTTTGATTGCTTTCCAAACTGAACGGCACTCATCGTCATTGTCAAAACTTATGTTCAACTTTACACGGTCGTAGTCCATTGTGTCATTTGCAACTTCAATGTCGTTTATACCATCAATGTGCATTGTCTTAGTCTCCCTATGCCTAAAGAATTATAACCTTACAAAGGTGTTACCCTGGAACAAATAAAAAAGGGGCAATTTCTGCCCCGTAATTTTATGCTACCATTTTCAGATAGTTGTCTTTGTTTTCATTCCAATCTTTAAGAATGGAGTCCAAGATTTCTGAAGGATTGTCTTTGTCTGACAAGAACCATTCGCAATCTTCAACTTCGCCACTTTCCTTGTCATAAGGCAACTGCCAATCAACAGAATAGTCACACTGCAACATACTGTTATTCGGTTGGAAAGCGATTTTTGCGGCGACATTGTAACCGACAGTATGGCATTTATCCGAGCCGTCATCATCGTTGTCATCTTCTGCCCAACCAAGAACGATTGCCCAAATATTGCCGCCTGTGTTATCAAGTTTCCAATAGTGAACCCCATCCCCACCATCTTTAAGTCGGTCGATTGCTTTTGCAAAACCATCATAAAGGTCTTTTGGTGTAGTCAAAAGTTTTTTCATTGTTTGTCTCCCTATGTCTTAGTTATTATAACCTTACCCAAGTATTACCCTGAGCAAGGTCTTATGGCTAGTTTTTCAAGCCACTATCCAATATGCCTTCTATCAACTTGTAATAAAAAATTTCGTTGTTCTGCAGATAATTTTTCAAGCCGTCATAGTCGTCTGCAATGGCAAAGTTGAACATATCCGTCAACTGATTGCGTGTCGGATAAAAAACAATTTCATTGTCTAATCCACAACCACATTCGTTGTTCTTTTCAATGGCATCAAGCAATGCTTCTTCG
>Ga0247611_10010437_pt1 | contig 10918 bp, 12 predicted proteins | sample 177DNAGHGhighgp2_FD_192422 | JGI IMG/M metagenome (GOLD analysis project Ga0247611, IMG submission 192422) | Sheep rumen microbial communities from Palmerston North, Manawatu-Wanganui, New Zealand - 1770 DNA GHGhigh gp2 | ecosystem: Host-associated > Mammals > Digestive system > Stomach > Rumen... | reverse complement strand
TAATCGGAGTTGCGGATAGCCGTTTCGATTGCTTCCGACAGATCATCGGACACACCAAGTTCCGTCTCATCTCGGAACACGCGACGGAGTCTGGATCTTCTGACCTTCTTTGCAACATCCTGAGGGAAGCGGAAACTCTCAAGTCTTTTCTGAAGCCTTTCCGCAATATCGCTGTCCGGCGAACAATGCCGGTAACTTATAAAGGCATCATATCTTATCTGTCTGGCCATCCCTCAAACACTCCAGATTTTTCATTCAATTTGAATTATATCATTGATGCGGGAATTGTTGACGGGGTAATATTTATGTATAATCAATACCATGAAGATCAAGACAAAAACAATCAGTTATGAAGAGGCGATGAGCCTTCCTTCGTGGGAACATAAGAAACCCAAAAAGCCTTCAAAACTGCTTGCAGGCGTTGCACGCATAGCTCTCGGCGGCGAACTCAAGAAAGTGGACTTCACTTGCAAAAAGATAGACATGGACAAAGCCGGTGAAGGTCCATGGATGATACTGATGAATCACTGCAGTTTTACCGATCTGTCTATTGCATTTGAAGTGCTTAAAGATCACCCTTTCAGCATCGTCTGCACATCGGATGCACTCGTAGGCAAGGATGGACTTATGAGGTCTCTCGGATGTATTCCTACACGCAAATTCGTATCTGATATCACTCTCATATCTGATATGGATTATGCGCTTAATGTTAATAAAGCAAGTGTCCTCATGTACCCTGAAGCAGGTTACTCTCTGGACGGAACGGGAACTAAGATCCCCAGAAGAATGGGAGTGCTGCTTAAGAAGCTAAAACACCCTGTCGTTATGATCACTACTTTCGGTGCATTTACAAGAGATCCGCTTTATAACAATCTCCAGAAGCGCAATGTAAAAGTTTCCTGTCAGATGAAGTGTCTGTTTACTCCGGAGGACCTTGCAAACACAAAGGTAAAGCAGATCGATGAAGTGTTGGACAAGGAATTCACGTTCGACTACTTCAAGTGGCAGCAGGACAATGGTATCGAGATCACAGAACCATTCAGGGCAGACGGCCTTAACAGGATCCTCTATAAATGTCCTCACTGCATGACTGAAGGTAAGACCTGCGGCAAAGGGATAAAACTGACATGCAAAGAATGCGGAGCTGAATATGAACTTGATACTTTGGGACGACTTAAAGGCATCAACGTGGAACCGAAGTTTACTCATATCCCCGATTGGTTCGCATGGGAACGGGAACAGATAAGACAGGAGATCGAAGACGGATCTTACTTACTCGATGTTCCGTGTGACATAGCGATCCTCAAAGATCCCAAAGCACTTTACATGGTCGGTTCCGGAAGACTCCGCCACGATAATAACGGATTTATCCTTGACGGATGTGACGGCAAGCTTCACTATGAACAGTCCCCCGGCGTATCCTACAGTGTTAACTCGGATTACTTCTGGTATGAGATCGGAGACATCGTATCTATCGGAACTAATGACTGCCTGTATTATTGTTTTCCAAAAGAAGGCGATATCGTTGCCAAGACAAGGCTTGCGGCAGAGGAACTGTATAAGATTGCAAAGCAGGAATCCGTATCTCAGCGCACTTCAACATAATCTCTGAGCGGATGATTTGAATTTACAGCATATGGTAATACGGGCAGATGTTCTCGTAATGACCATCCTTCATCCTGAACCCTTCCGGTATTGTTCCAAGCTGAATAAATCCCAGTCTCTCATAAAGATGCCTTGCATGTATATTGCTCTCTACGACTGCATTGAACTGTAAAACCTTAAATCCGAGTTCTGATGCTTTGGTCAGACAATCCTTTACAAGAGCTTCACCGATGTGCTGACCTCTCATACCGGAACTTACTGCATAGCTTGCATTGCATATGTGTCCGCATCTGCCGACATTATTGGGATGAAGGATATAAAGGCCTGTTATCTTCCCTGCATCCTCAGCTACGCCTGTAAAACTCTGTGATGCAAAGAAAGCCTTTCCGGACTCCTCATCAAGTATCTCCTCCTGAGGAAATGCAATGCCTTCTTCAACTATCTCATTCCAGATCTTTATCATCTCCGGAATATCACTGTCTTCATACTGCCTGATTATCAAATATGACACCCCCTCAGGATAATTCATCAAAGATCTTCGCATCGATCCGCTGCTGCCATCTGAGATAGTATCCTGCGATCATTGAAGACAGCATCGTTGTAAGTATCAGCACCGTGAAAAACTCAAGACTGATAATGTTATATGAATAAGCAACTGTGGCAAGAACGATCCCCGGGCCTCCGCGCGCATTCATCGTTATTGCAAAATTCAGTCTTGTTCTCATCTTAAGGCCTGATAACAGAAGTAGCAGCCAGGTTCCGGCAAATTCCAATCCGAATGCGATCGCGAAGAAAAGCAAAAATCTCGGCAATGAGAAATCATGCACAACATTAAGCTGGATGCCTACAAGCGCAAAATAGACCGGGATGAAGAATGAGAAAGCAATATGTTCAAGGAATCCCATGCGCTCCTTTGTTGTCTGCTCTGTACCGAATACTGCCTTTATCAGATAGCCGACAACAAATGCCGAATACATGATATTGATCCCGAGTATGTAAAGGATGCCGCATGTCAGAAGCAGAAGGACAAAACTCAAAGAATAGAAAGTATTTGCTTTCCATGCATTCTTTATCTGTTTGATAAATCTTGATATTACGGCAATACCTGCAAATATGCCTATCGTTACAAGAACGATAACGATCATCTCTGCCAGTTTAATCTCACCGGACTGTGCGATCCTTGTTGCAACATTCAGAAGCACCCACAGGCACAGATCCTGAAATGTAGATACTGTTAATACTGTGTTGGAAAACTTCGTATTCATTATCCCCATATCAAAGAAGATCTTGGATATGACAGGGATCGATGTAATAGCTACGCCGATGGCAAAGACAAGACAATAAGAGAAATCGTTATTAATGCTTCCGATGAAATGCTCCTTGAACATACCGAAGAAAGGAATGCTTCCCGCCATCGGGATTACTGTTGCTCCGATGAAGACAAGACTTATTGTCTTTGCATTTGACTTATCGACCTTTATATCAGTATTGTAGCCTGACAGGAACATCAGGAAGATCAGACCAAGCTGATAGAAGATGTTAAGCACTTTGCCTTCTTCGGGATATGCAAAGAAAAGTTGCTCGGAAAGACCCGGTGCCAGAAGGAAAAGACCGCTTCCTCCAAGGATCATTCCTCCGATTATCTCGCCTACAACTCTGGGACCTTTGATCTTCTCCATTAGAGTGCCGCACACATAGGCAGCAAGAAGCAATAGCGCAAGCGCGATCAGTGTTATGATGATCTCTTTTTCAGTCAGAGTCGTAAGTCTCATGTTCTCCACCTTACATCTATGATCAGCTAATCTTCATGATTCACTCAATATATCATAGCACAATAAGACATGAGCATTTACATTTAGGTGAGTTTTGTTCCTGCAAGTTTTTTGCCGTATCTGTGCATCAGCCAATGCGCAAACTTCAGGTTTGCAACCATCAAAGGAATAGATGCTGCAATGACTGCGGATGTAGCAATATCGAATGAAATGCATTCAGCACTCTGTTTGATCAAGAGAATACATAAAGGCAAACATATAACGCTTGTGATAAGTGAGGGTATATATTTACGTATGTATAAGCTCTGTCCAATATGGACTGCAAAGTGTCCGGTAAGAGATATCAGCAATCCAAACCATACAGCATTTAATATGGCATTTTGAATGAAATATGCCAGAATGCTTATCCCGAAGAATGGAATAAATTCCTCGTATACGGCAAGAGCCATCCCTTCAGTCGTAAATCCCCTGTACACTTTTGCAATCGGCGGAAACCTCTCAAAAATCCCGGGATTGTTCCTGAAAAACCACCCGAATCCTATGATCTCCTCCATATCATGAAAGATAAAGATTAACGGCAGTAACAGCACATATTCTTTCATAAAATCCCAAGCCTCTCCCACTTCTCTGCAACGCCTGAATAAGCTGTTCCTTTCCTCTTTACGAAAGGTCTGATCCCGAAGTTAAAGATAAATGCATGGATCAGTTTTTGAACGGGAAACATCTTCTTCCTTTGCATTGCATTTATCATTCTTCCGGAAATTCTTTTCACGCTTTGAAGTTCTTCATTAAGCGGAGTTCTGACACGCAGGTGACAACAAAGTTTCCCTCCCGAGAAAAGCACAAGGTTATCCATTACTTTCAATGCATCCCTGCTGCCATAGTTCTCTCCCGTTGCGACAGTGATGCAGTATTTGTCATGAAGGAGCTGTTCAATTACAAAATGTCCTCTGTCTATAAAATCCTTCATTACACCTGAAACATTGCTTGCGTATGTCGGTGAACCTATTACAATACCATCAGCTTCCCCGATCATTTGAGATATTTTTTCCGCATCATCATCTATAATGCAGCGGCCTGTTCTGTAACAGGAACTGCAGCCTTTGCAATGTGACATCCTGATATTGCCAAGATCAAAGAAATCAACTTCAAATTCATTACTTACAAGCTCATTTTCGATCATGTGAAGCAATGCTGCAGTAGTGCCCTTAGCCCTTGGACTTCCATTAAGAATCAACACCTTCATTTCGCATCCTCCAAACTACACACTTGTGTATCTTTTGAAAATAAGATACGATGTAACGCAGATAAAGTAAACACATCAGAAACAAGATACACAATCTTATGAATATGTGTATTTTATGGAGAACTGCTATGAAGAATACCCAAAATCCTTCCGCCTTAAGGTCAAGAAAAGAGATTACTGATGCACTCCTGAGTCTTATGAGGAAATATCCCTATTCCGAGATATCCGTAAAGCAGATCGTCATGGAAACAAGTCTTGCAAGAAAGACATTCTATCTTAATTTCGATTCCAAAGATGATGTACTCAACTCGATCATTGACGGCTTGATACTGGAATATACCGAATCACTCTCATCTGCCAAAGACAGCCCTATACCGGTCATATTTGAATTCTGCGGCAAACACAGAGAATACCTGTCACTTCTTCATAGAAACAACATGCAGCATCTCCTTCTCACGAGGCTTAATAAGATCATTCCTGAATACAACAACAACACGATGGATATGAGCAATAATCCTTTTGCTCATCTTATCGGCGACCTCGAACCCGACTATCTGATCGCATTCAACATCGGGGCTATCTGGAATGTTATTTTCAAATGGGTTGACAGAGGAATGATCGATTCACTGGACGATATTGAGAATACGATACAGCAATACCTGAAACGCTTCTGATGATTAAGACGGATAATCTCCAAGCCTGTTCAGATCGCCAATAAAAACATTCATGTCAATATAACTTTCCTTGCCGTCATACCCTTTCAATCTGTGTCTGTTGGAATACTGCCAGAAGACCCAGTCAACATTTCCGGGAACGCCTGAATACACGCTCCTGTACCACAGATCACAATCGGTAAATGCATCTTTGACGATCGTATTATAAGTCTCTTCGCTGACATAGATTACAGGCTTCATCCCATAATACTCTTCCAGCATACTGACCATTACGCGGAGTTCTCTTTGAACAGCTTCGACATCCCTCATCTGTAGGGGACAATCAGGCGTTTTACAAATAAATCTCTGTGATTGCCTCCAAGTATTTGCAAACCGTTTGTACAGAATCACCAACAAGAAGATGATTGTTTTGTGCAAATGCCAGCTCATTAAAACGTTGTTAGCAGAGAAACAAAAAAGGACACCAACACCTTGAAACAGGCCCCTGGATAGAGTTTCCCCTTACCCAGCTAAAAATCGCTGTTTCAAACTTGTTGATGTCCTTCTGAATCGCTAGAGCCTCGCTTCTCGTAGAAGCGACTTACTTTAACTCCTCTGCTATCAAATGGTCACTACCAGTTTGCAAAAATAATTGTTAAGGTTCGTGCAAACATATGTTTGCATATAGTGTTATATCATACACGACACAGACTTGTCAAGAAAATACGTTCTGCAAAAAACTGAACTGCCGAATATTGGAAACATCTTAAGTTTGGTAATGATGGCTCAATATCCATACTATCGCGATAAAATATCCTTTCTGATTGTCCGTACTCACTAAGAAATATTGAATGTTCACCATATAGGTTGACACGGTTGTTTGTTTGATATAAGATTGTGTTAACCAAAAAGGTAAACGGAGGAATAGTATGCGTACAAAATTGGGTGACTTTTTAAGGAATATTAGATTAAAAGCAAATATATCATTAAGAAAAATGGCTACTGATTTAGGTATTTCCCCTGCTTTTCTTTCAGCCGTAGAGAATGGCAAGAAGAAAATGCCTGATTCATGGTTTTCTTTGATCCCTGATACTTACAATCTTTCAGATAATGAAACTGATGAGTTCAAGGATACCGCTTATGAATCCTTTGAAACTGTAGAATTAAATCTTGCTAAAGCTTCTGAGGCCAACAAGAAGTTTGCAATTAGATTTGCTCGCCGCTTTGATGAAATTGACGAGAAAACATGCGAACAGCTTCTTGAATTATTAGAAAAAAAGTTTAAGGAGGATTCCCCTCATGAGTGAGTTTTACGCCCAATCTGTCTCCAGAGAAGATATGAGACAGATTGCATACCTTATACGTAAGAAGTTTGGATATCTCGATGTATGGAAAATACCGGTCGATCTTTTACTTGATCAAATGTGTGAAGCTTTCCATGAGCTCTCCTATGAGATAGTTAGTGATGATGAATGGGACGACACATCCGCACACGCTGACACGGATATATTCGAACATACCATAAGAATAAGGGAAAGCATCTATAACAGAGCCTGTGACGGCATAGGTCGTGACAGAATGACTATAGCTCATGAGATGGCTCACTACATCTTAATCTGTGTTACAGGAGTCAAATTATATAGTCGCGGAAATAGAAAAGTCGAGGCATATAACGATCCAGAATGGCAAGCGAAATGCCTTGCAGCAGAGTTACTTATACCCTATTACAAGTTAAAAGCATTAAAAAGGAGACCTTCTGTAGATTACATTATCAATCTCTGTGGGGTTTCTTCTGAAGCTGCTGAATATCAACTGCAGTATGTCGAGGGAGGTGATGTCTATTGATTGTTTATAGATATAAAAAGAAAAACACCCTATAAACCAAATGGTCTATAAGGTGATTTCCTTGGGATGCGAGCATCCTAATTACGCAAAATTATTATGCCACATCCAAAGGAAAATATCAATTTTAAGAAGGAGGAATCAATATGATTTCTATCTCATTAAAGTATTTTTTTTCCTATAAGGAGGGCATGAAAAATGTCAAAAGTAAATGGCATCCGTAAAGGATGTAAAGATGTATTTAACGCATTTTTAGTAACATTGGCAACTTTTGCCGGATTCTTTGAGTTTCCCGTGATCACTCCTTGCTACGATATTCCCAACAGGCTGATTGCATTTTCGAAGTGTATTTCCGGAAAGGATTACAACTGCTGGGTTCACTTTTATGAAGATGATTATCTTTTTGAACGACTATGGCGTAACCCCAAGAGATATCTTCCGATTCTACAAAAGTATAACGGGATCATATTACCGGACTGGAGCCTTTATCGTGACATGCCGTTGGTCATGCAGTTGTGGAATATTTATCGTAGCAGAGCTATCGGAACATGGCTCCAATCCAATGGCGTGAAGGTGATTCCTAATATCCGTTATGGAGACAGAAGGACCTTCAAAGTTTGTACTGATGGTCTATCAAAACATTCTGTTATCGCTGTCGGAACTCATGGCACTCTCAAAAATCTTGAGGATCGTACTATTTTTATCAACGGTTTAGATGTTGTCGTACAGCACATTAAGCCAGTTGCAATTGTAGTCTATGGAGCATGTCCAGACTCTATATTTCAAAAGTACAGGGATATGGGCATTAAGATATATCAATTTGAGAGTGACACAGGAAAAGCCCTGAGTTCATGCAAGGGGGTGGTATAATGGGGGCAGGATATCACGGTGGATTTGGTGCCACTAGGGGATCTAGATCAGAGTATGCTGTAAGTGCATCTTCAGCATTTGTTGGTCCAAGACAAGGAGATAATCTGAAAGCTTTTGCTGCCCGTGTCAAAGAGGAGGAAGGGTTCACAGATGTTGCTATTCACGGGAATCCGGACACTGCTGAGTATTACTATAAGGGAAAGTGGGTTAAGCTTGACCAACGTTCACTTGCTCTAATGCTTAAGAAGGATCCCGGATACCATTCAGGTGGAATAAGACTGATATCTTGCAGTACTGGAAAGTTGGATTCAGGATTTGCTCAGAACCTTGCAAACAAGCTAGGGGTGACTGTTAAAGCACCAACTGATACTGTGTGGGTATGGCCTAACGGACGTATTACCATAGGACCAAGTCAATGGAGAAACACTGGTACTTGGAGAATTTTTAAACCAAAGAAGAAAGGATGATAAACTTATGAATATTACTAGTCAAGGTTATTACAAAGAAATGCCTCACGGTAATCCGGAAGGTTCTTCTATTAAAGATTTTATAGGTAAGGAGGATCGTTCCTTGATAGATAAGATCTGTTCATATCTTCAAGCAGGCATTCCTCTTGCCGTGACCCCGGGAGTTGTTGAAGATGTAATCTGCCCTGAAAAAGGAGTTGCTGGTTCACCTTCATCCTTCACCGACGGTACATGGGTTTGGCCAGGAGACCTTTCTTATTATGTGAAGAATTACCAACTTAAACTCCCGGATGAGTTCATTACTTCAATGATCGAGCATAATTGGGTAATTCCCATAACTCCGGAAGAAATTGATTTGGATAATCTAACAATAGATGGCAAGGCTGTATTCGATTAATCGTATTTCCTTGTATATCTGTAAAAGGAGTTGTCTCGTAAGTGAATAGTTCACTGAGAGGCAACTTCTTTTTCCCCACACTGGGCTCAGCAAAAAGAATAAACAAAGGAGAAAATCTCATCAATTATCTTCGCAATCCCTGTAGTTATTAGGATTTTTGTCTGTGTGCCGTATCCTGCCGCGATATATATATATCACTAAGTATACCTAAAACATCCCCGAAGCATAATTGCTCCGGGGATGTCTCTTAGATGTAAATATCAATTCGCATGTCCTTGAATGCATTCACTTTCGTGTAAATTGGATTGTGCGCGAAGTACCGCATCACATTCTCTTTGGTGACATTCAAGGTCATGAAGTAATAAGTCTTACGAGGCTTAATTACCCTGATTGCGGATCGCTGCCTGTGCTGCTGCAAGTCTTGCGATCGGCACACGGAAAGGTGAGCAGGATACATAATCCAAACCGATAGCATCGCAGAACTCAACTGACGTCGGGTCACCGCCGTGCTCACCGCAGATACCGATATGGAGGTTCGGGTTAACGCCCTTACCAAGATCGATAGCCATCTTCATGAGCTTGCCTACACCGTTCTGGTCGAGACGTGCGAACGGATCAGACTCGAAGATCTTGGACTCGTAGTAAGCCTCAAGGAACTTGCCTGCGTCGTCACGTGAGAAACCGAATGTCATCTGTGTGAGGTCGTTAGTACCGAAGCAGAAGAATGCTGCTTCCTTACCGATCTCGTCAGCTGTAAGAGCAGCTCTCGGGATCTCGATCATTGTACCAACCTCATACTTGAGGTCAGAACCTGCTGCAGCGATCTCAGCATCTGCTGTCTCAACAACTACAGCCTTAACAACCTTAAACTCCTTAACATCACCGACCAACGGGATCATGATCTCAGGCTCGATTGCCCAGTCAGGATGATTCTTCTTAACATTCATAGCTGCACGGATAACAGCCTTTGTCTGCATCTTTGCGATTTCAGGATATGTAACTGCAAGACGGCATCCTCTGTGACCCATCATAGGGTTGAACTCATGGAGAGAATCAATGATATTCTTGATATCTTCTACTGTCTTGCCCTTTGTATCAGCGAGCTTCTTGATATCAGCTTCCTCTGTGGGAACGAATTCATGAAGCGGGGGATCCAGGAATCTGATTGTTACAGGGTAACCCTCGAGTGCCTCATAGAGAGCCTCGAAGTCAGACTGCTGCATGGGAAGGATCTTCTCAAGAGCTTCTTCTCTCTCCTCAACGGAATCAGAGCAGATCATCTCACGGAAAGCATCGATTCTGCCTTCACCGAAGAACATGTGCTCTGTACGGCAGAGACCGATACCCTCTGCACCGAGCTCACGAGCCTTCTTAGCATCGCGGGGTGTATCAGCATTTGTTCTGACCTTAAGTCTTCTGAACTCGTCAGCCCATGCCATGATACGTCCGAACTCTCCTGCGATAGTAGCATCGACTGTAGGGATTATACCGTCGTAGATCTTACCTGTTGAACCGTCGATGGAGATCTCATCACCTTCGTGGTATTCCTTACCTGCGAGTGTGAACTTCTTGTTAGCTTCGTCCATGGCGATGTCACCGCATCCGGATACACAGCATGTACCCATACCACGTGCAACAACTGCTGCATGAGATGTCATACCGCCACGTACTGTCAGGATACCCTGTGAAGCTTTCATACCCTCAATATCCTCAGGTGATGTCTCGAGTCTTACGAGTACGACTTTCTTGCCTGCTGCCTTCCAAGCCTTTGCATCGTCAGCTGTGAATACGATCTGACCGCATGCAGCTCCGGGAGAAGCTCCGAGTGCCTGAGCGATAGGTGTAGCAGCCTTCAGTGCTGTTGCATCGAACTGAGGGTGGAGCAATGTGTCGAGGTTTCTCGGATCGATCATTGCAACTGCCTCTTCCTTTGTTCTCATGCCTTCATCAACTAGATCGCATGCGATCTTAAGAGCAGCCTGTGCTGTTCTCTTACCGTTTCTTGTCTGGAGCATGTAGAGCTTACCGTGCTCAACTGTGAACTCCATATCCTGCATATCACGGTA
>Ga0247611_10010436_pt1 | contig 10919 bp, 4 predicted proteins | sample 177DNAGHGhighgp2_FD_192422 | JGI IMG/M metagenome (GOLD analysis project Ga0247611, IMG submission 192422) | Sheep rumen microbial communities from Palmerston North, Manawatu-Wanganui, New Zealand - 1770 DNA GHGhigh gp2 | ecosystem: Host-associated > Mammals > Digestive system > Stomach > Rumen ... | reverse complement strand
TGTAGGCAATGTGGTTGACGCCGCCTTTCAGCTCGCGCTCCTTGGTCCAGCCCTTCTCTCCCATAACGGCTGTTTTGAGCGTGCCGTTGCCGCTCTTGCCCTCGTAGAAGTAGATGCGCTCCTCGGTTTTGCTGTATCCGGCCACGCTGATGTTCTTCCTCGATTTCAGGTCGTCCTCAAACCACACTTTGTCGCACTCCTGGTCAATCGCGTTTTCGGCGCACATAATCTGCTCTTTGAACTTGTACCTCGACACGCGTTTGCGCGGTTCCTTGCGCGGCCGGCGCGATGTGAAGTAAATCCGCTGCGACTGGTCGCTCAGCAGGGCGTTGTACTCGTCGTAATAGGTGTTGATGAGCGGCCCCAGGTTGTTGATGAACACAGCCACGGTGTCTTTAATCATCTGCTTGCCGAACTCGCATTCGCGGATGGCCTGCTCCACCTTTTTGGTGTTGTTGGCGCGGTCGATGAACGAGCAGCCCTGCAGGTAGTTGCGGAAGGCGCCGACGGCCTCGTCGAACCGGTTGTTGTACTGATAGGCGCGACCGAGCATATAGTAGTAGTCTTTGGCCACCTCGGGCTCGCTTTTCAGCAGAAAGTCGAGCGCGTCCTCGCGGTTGTTGCCCGCCAGGTTGCAGACGGCGATTTTGTAGTTGAGGGCCGCATTGCGGTTGTTGTAATGGTAGGCCTTCATATAATATTTCAGCGCCTCGTCGTACAACCCGAAGCCTTTTTCATAGTATTTCTCGCCTTTTTTCAAACTTTCCTTGGCCTCGTCGAGGCCGACGGGCGAGCTGAAGAAGCTCTTATGGCTGATTTTCGGATTTTCCTGAGCCACTGCCGCAATGCCGAACGCGGCAACCAATATGCCTGCAATCAAATATCTCTTCATACCTGCGTTTTTATTTGCGGAGACGGCGCACCGTCCCCCGTTTGTTGCACATTTCAATCAAAACGAGCCAAATTTAATAAACGTTTTTCAAAACGATGTCTCTTTTTTGGTTCACGCCGACACCGCGAGCCCAATCGGCTACGCCTGCGCGTTATCGTCAACAATCGGCAGAACAATTGTCACCTGGGTGCCGAGAGCGTTGCCAGCTTCGTCCTCAAGGTCGGTAATCTGGCAGGTGAACTGCGGGCTGACGGCGCTGTTCAGGTCCTGCAGGCGGTCGCGGGTGAGCTGCATACCGATTGACTTGTGAGCCTTGTCGCGGTGCTCGCTGTTGTAGGCCGCGGCGGCCTTGCGCCCGATGCCGTTGTCGGTGATTGTGCAGGTGAGCGTGTTGTCGCCGTTGTCGGTCAGGTGGATTTTTATCATTCCCTTGCCCTCTTTGTGCATCAGGCCGTGGAGGATGGCGTTCTCAACAAACGGCTGAATCAGCATCGGCGGAACGCTTATCAGGTCGTCCTCAACGTTGTCGTCAACATCGATATCGTAGCCGAACTTGCCTGTAAAGCGCACCTGCTCAAGGTCGAGGTAGAGGCGCAGCGATTGCAGCTCGTCGGCAAGCAGAACCGCCTGGCGTGTGGAGTTGTCGAGAATCATACGAATCAGCTTGGCGAATTTCGACAGATAGCGCTCGGCGTCGGCGGTGTTGTTCGAGATGATGAAACTCTGTATCGAGTTCATCGCGTTGAAGATGAAATGCGGGTTCATCTGTGTGCGAAGAAGGGTTCGTTCAACCTCAAGCGCCTTCAGTCGCAGTTCGTTCTCCTCGTTCTCGCGCAAAGTTCTGTAGTAGAAGAAAAGCACCACAAAAATGAACGCGAAGACAATGGCAACCAATATAAATGCCACCATTTTCGCGCGCTGCCGGTGCATCTCGTTCTGGTGCTCGGCCGCAATGCGGAGCGTTTCGTAGTGGTGGTTGACGGAGTCTAACATATGCGCGCGCTCCACCTCGGCGTCTTTTATTGTGTTCAGTGTGCTGTCGTTCACAAACGCCATTTTGTACTCCATATATTTCTCGTGGCACTTCAAAGCGTTGCGGTAGTCGCCAAGCAGGGAATAGACCTCGTACAATTTTTGATGGTATTCGCTCAATGCGTATGTTAGGCCGCCATCGGTTATGTATTTCTCTACCTTAAGCAGTTCGGCAAGCGCATCGTTGTATCTCTTGTAAAACATCAGATACTCAACATATGTATAGGCATAATTGACCACATAATTATGGTATTCGGCGATTGACTGATAATAGTTTCCTACCCTTTTAAGGCATATAAGGCAGCTGTCGGCGTAAGCGGATATGCCTGTCAGCCTTGCCGCCTTGATATAGGCTTTGGCAAGAGAACTATACCCTGAATAGTAATTACTAATATCACTATATTTTTTTGAGTTTAAGGCCTCGCTTAAACGAACTGAGCGTGAAAAAATTTCAATAGCGGGGCCGATAACGGATATCTGATACCAGGTTTTCCCAACATCATTATAAGCTTTTACCATTCGCGAAGTGTCATTTAGCAGTATGGCGTAGTCAAGCGATTTCTGATAATTTTTCAGGGCGTTGTCGAATAAATCCATATGATAGTACACATCCCCCAATCCGTTGTATGACCTTATCAGACAAACCGTGTCGTGCGTTTCGGTGAAATAGCTTATTGCCTTGTTGTAGTAGTAGAAAATGCTGTCTCTGATGTTCAAATCATCGTAGCAGTTGGCAATATGAACAAATTGCAGTGCTTCTTCCCTTTTTTTGGACAACTTATTGTACTGTTCGGCCGCCTTAAAACGATACTCCAGCGCCTTGCGCGATTCGTCTTTCATATAATATGCAAAGGCGATGTAGGTATAATTAGCAGCCAAACGACGCTCATAATTTGGATTCGATTCTTTGCAGTACTCGTTTGAGAGGAAGGCATATTTCAGGCAAGTGTCGTTATTGCACGTGAGATATGCTATACGACTGTAATTCCACGTTATTTCGCGGTAGAGAGAGTCGGGGTTGTTGGTGGTGAGTAGCTCCTCGGGGTGGGTGATGCTGAGCAGGCTGTCGATTTCGGCTTGGTTGGGTTCAACAAATTTTTCGCCTTCGGGGGCTTGCGAAAAAATGGTTTGCGGCAGTAACGTCAGCACAACGCACAATGCCATAATCAACAATCGTATTTTTCTCATAACTCAATAGATTTACAGCACAAATATAATCGAGATGTTGATTTTTCCCATAGATGCCTAATAATTAGGTGGTAAAACGAATTATTCTATTGGCAATAAAAAGGACTGCTTTTGGCAGTCCCATTTTTTCGGCAATCTGTTTGTTTCACGAACTACTACCACCATTAATATCCGGTCCACAAATCTTCATAAAGGCATTAATGGCACCAACTCTTTTTACGTTATCAAAGAGCTGGGACTTTTCAACAGTACCGTCACCACCGTGAGACCTTACCGCCTCACTTCCTTCATAAAGTTGTTCCTCAAAATCTTCTTTGCTGCAAGAAGAAAGACATACTGCAACGCAAGTCAAAGCTGCGAATGCCAAAAAAATTCTTTTCATTTTAAATATAGTTTAAGTAGTTATTAAAAAAAGATGTACAAGTATAGCGAATAAAATCAGTCCTACGGGATTTTTACAACGGTTTTTTTGGCGGTTTTTAGGCGACGTGAACGTCACGGGCTGGACGGACATTTTTTAATGGGTTTTCACTAACCGGTTTTTTCTCGCAGGCGCGACGTGTTCGTCGCGGCCGGACAGGGAATTTGTTTGGATACATTTGGGTTAGTTTGGTTAGCGCCACAAAAAACGGGCTGAAAGCCCAACCCATCAATAGCCCAACGCAGAGCGAGCGCAGCGAACGGCACGTTGGGTGATGCATTCACAACACAACATTGCGCGCTGAAGGCGCAAATCATTCTAAATTGTGGTTTTATGAGTTGCCCCTTCGGGGCGCTGGCGTTAATTGGCCACGTTTCCCAAGGTGCCGCTTCGCTTGCCTTGGGCTGGGTATGAATTGCCCCTTCGGGGCGAATAGATTTGTTATGCGCGCGGCGGGCGGAAATTGAAGGAAAATTTGGAAATAAAATTTTACAAGAACATTCCCCGTAGGGGATGAATATCGGTAGATTTTGCCGTGAACCATTGGGTTCTACGCCGTAGGCGTTGCATATAACACACGCGCGAGCAACGTTTGATATGCAACCCCTGACGGGGTTGTTCCGGTTGGTGGGGCTGCCTTTCTACCGATATGGATGTCCTACGGACAATTTTACAACGGGTTTTGTTGCAGGTTTTTATGCAACGTGAACGTAGCGGGCTGGAAGGACATTTTTAATGAGTTTCGCTAACCGGGTTTTTCTCGCGGGCGCGACGTGTTCGTCGCTGGCCGGACAGGGAATTTGCTCGGATTCTTTTGGGTTAGTTTGGTTAGCGCCACAAAAAATGGGCTGAAAGCCCAACCCATCAATAGCCCAACGCAGAGCGAGCGTAGCGAACGGCACGTTGGGTGATGCATTCACAACACAACATTGCGCGCTGAAGGCGCAAATCATTCTAAATTGTGGTTTTATAAGTTGCCCCTTCGGGGCGCTGGCGTTAATTGGCCACGTTTCCCAAGGTGCCGCTTCGCTTGCCTTGGGCTGGGTATGAATTGCCCCTTCGGGGCGGGGCGCGATGTGTTCGTCGCTGACCGGACGGACATTTTAAACGCGGTTATCGGAAATGAACCAAACACGCCAGCAACAAATAAAAAAGCCGATTTGCATCGGCTTCATTTTCTTGCTCCCCTTCTTGTCCCGATAGCTATCGGGATTGAACCAAGGACCCCCTGATTAACAGTCTGGTGCATCATATTTCGCAATCAAACTCTCCCTCATATTTGAGTATTTCTTCAAATTACGGATATATGTTTTGCTTTTCATTTTTTTTATGTGCGACTCCACCATACGCGCCTGCGTTCTGTTTTTGCACTCAAGTGTTAAAAACACAATCCAATCATCGGCTTGAGACGTGAAGGCTCCTTCAAAAAAATGAGTATTGTGTTCCAACAATCTGTTTTCAACATCAATTGTTTCGCCAATGTAAAAACGGTCGATTGATTGACTATACAGGATATATACAAAATGCTTGCCCATAATAACAATTGTCTATTTCCAAGCACAAAACAAAAAAGGCCGACTCATCATCGACCTTCTTGCTCCCCTTCTTGGACTTGAACCAAGGACCCCCTGATTAACAGTCAGGTGCTCTAACCAACTGAGCTAAAGAGGAATTTTCCAACAACCTTAGGTATGTCCCTCAATTGCGGGTGCAAAAATAGACGCGCGTTTTTAATTTGCAAAACTTTTTTTCAAAAAAATTTCGAGGGTGCTCAGGGTTCGCTTGTGCATTGTATGCGTGTGTCAAATCGAAAAATCAGAGGATTTCCATAATATATTATGTGTCAGATTTATATGAAACCTTTTTAAACATTAACGCAACACCGCCGTTTTAATGATTTGACAAAAAACAACCTCTCCAGAGGGGAGGAATATCGGTAGAAATTGTTGCAAGCAATTGGGTCCTACGCCATAGGCGTTGCATATCACCTTGCGGAAAAGGTTGATATGCAACCCCTGACGGGGTTGATGCTCTTGGGTTTGTTTGTTTCTACCGATATGAATGTCCTACGGACATTTTTCTTGAAAGATGGAATGCAACCATAACGAGGGTGTTCCGGTTGGCGGATTTGATTTTTCTACCGATATGAATGTCCTACTGACATTTTTAAAACGGCTTGTTCCTTATCCAAACCAATCCCGAACCAAGCTAAATTATGTTTGATACATTTATTTGGATTGGTGAGTTTCCGATTCAAGTTTTTTTCAGGTTGGGGCAAAAATCCGCATTTTGGACTGTATATTTATGCAAAAACGGTCGTTTTTCGCTCGTAAATCGCATTTTTTCTCCGCCGATAATCATGGAATTCCCGCCGTTCAATAGTTCAAACCCGCCGTTCAATAGTTCAAACCCACCATATGCACTTTGGCGTTTTTTTTAACGGAATCGCCTTCCCAACTTTGGTGTGCAGAAAAAAACAACCAAAACAAATATTGAAATGGAACTTGTTAAAGAACTCCGGAACAAGGCGCAAGGCGCGAACGGAAAAGTGAAAGTGGCCTACTGCCAACTGGCCAATCTGAAACTCACAACTTACGTGATATGCAAAAACTCTAACAAAAATAAATGTTTAACCTTTTAATTAAAAAACTATGAAACCGACGAAAATCTTTATCTGTCTGTTCTTAGGAACTCTCACAACTCTTGTGGCCCTGTGCTGCACCATATCGGCCATACTGGATTTTGGGACTTTCTGATGCCGGCCGTGTGAAAACGGAAAGTGAACAATTTTTTTTGAAAAGTGCGATTGCATCAGAGTTGGGCTAACTGCTGAAATCGCATTGTTGAATATTATCTCGAAAAACGCAGATTTAATATGAAATTTTATAAACCTTTTAATTTTAATTAATTATGAGAAGGATTCGACAATTTTTCTTGACCACGTGCTGTTCAACGGCAACCACGGCGACCAATGACAGCACACCGAAAGTGTCGGTACGGCGAGATTCGTATGGGCACAGTGTTCTATTTAGGCTTTTATGCCTGCTATGGTTTTTATGCTATGGTTTGGCGGCGGAGGCAGAAACAACGACGATTTATGTTAGTGGTATATACTATGAAATCGGCGATGGTAACACGGCGAAAGTAACAAATGGTGGCAACATATTATATTCTGGCAAGGCCGAAATCCCGGAAACCTTCTATTACAACGGCAAAACTTACCAAGTGAATTCAATAGCCAGATATGCGTTCAGCAATTGCACCGGTCTGACTGAGGTAAACATTCCTGAAAGTGTCACTTCAATAGGCGACAATGCGTTCAACAATTGCCGCAAACTGACAGAGATAGCCATTCCCGAAGGTGTCACTTCAATAGGCAGTTCTGCGTTCTATGGTTGCACCGGTCTGACTGAGGTAACCGTTCCCAATTCAGTTACGAGCATTGGCGCAAGTGCTTTCGGCGAATGCAAAGGCCTGACAAAAATCACTCTGCCGTTTGTGGGCAACAAGCCGCACTCGGCTACCGACACATACCAGTACCCGTTCGGCTACATTTTCGGCACAAGCAGCTACACAGGCGGAACAAATACAACACAAACATACTATGGCAGCAGCACAAGCTCAACAACCAGCTCCTACTATTACATACCCACATCGCTGAAAGATGTGGTGATTACGGGCAGCAGCCATATACCCTATGGCGCGTTCTACAATTGCAGTAACCTGAAATCAATAACACTCCCAGAAGGTGTCACTTCAGTAGGCGACTATGCGTTTTACTATTGCAACGGCCTGACATCAATAACACTTCCAGAAGGTGTCACTTCAATAGGCAGCTCTGCGTTCATCTATTGCTACAACCTGACAGAGATAACTTTTGAAGACGAGACACCACCGACATTCGGAACAGATGTATTCTATAGCACAAACAATTACCCGATATATGTGCCCACAGTGGATGCTTTAACAGCCTACCAGGATGCAGACAATATGAGCAGTTATGCAAGCCGTGTGAAGTGCAAAACGGAAATAAACGGCATTGCGTATGTGATAGACGGGACAGAGGCCAAGGTTGCGGCGAAAAACTATTCGGGCGCCATTGTCATTCCCAAAAACATTTTATGCGATGGCAATACATATCCTGTCACTTCAATAGACAATAGTGCGTTCTATGGTTGCACCGGACTGACAGAGGTAACCGTTCCCGAAGGTGTCACTTCAATAGGCAGTAGTACGTTCTATGGTTGCACCGGCCTGACAGAGATAACCATTCCCGAAGGTGTCACTTCAATAGGCAGTAGTACGTTCTATGGTTGCACCAGCCTGACAGAGGTAACCATTCCTAATTCTGTCACAAGCATCGTTAGCAGCTCTTTCAGCAATTGCACGAGTTTGCAATACAACGAGTATGGTAATGCCTTGTATTTAGGCAACAGTGAGAACCCATATTTGTGGCTTATGAAGGCCGATTCGACCGATATAACATCGTGTGAAATAAACATAAACTGCAAACATATCTTTCACAACGCTTTCTACAACTGCACGGAGTTGGCGTCTGTAACCATTCCTGAAGGTGTCACTTCAATAGGCAGCTCTGCGTTCTATGGTTGCGCCAGCCTGACAGTGGTAAACATTCCTGAAGGTGTCACCTCAATAAGCGATTATGCGTTCGATGGTTGCACCAGCCTGACAGAGATAAACATCCCTGAAGATGTCACTTCAATAGGCGGTTATGCGTTCCGCAATTGCAGCGGTCTGACAGCGGTAACCATTCCTGAAGGTGTCACTTCAATAGGCAGTTATGTGTTCGATGGTTGCACCAGCCTGACAGAGGTAACCATTCCTGAAGGTGTCACTTCAATAGGCAGTTATGCGTTCCGCAATTGCAGCGGACTGACATCGGCAACTATTCCCAATTCAGTTAAGAGCATTGGCGATGGGGCGTTCAGCGGTTGCAGCGGACTGACATCAGTAACCGTTCCCAATTCAGTTACGGGCATTGGCTCAGGTGCGTTCAGCGGATGCAAAGGCCTGACAAAAATCACTCTGCCGTTTGTGGGCAACAGGCCGCACTTGGCTACCGACACATACCGGTATCCGTTCGGCTACATTTTCGGCACAAACAGCTACACAGGGGGGACAAATACAACACAAACATACTATGGCAGCAGCACAAGCTCAACAACCAGCTCTGACTATTACATACCCACATCGCTGAAAGAGGTTGTTATAACGGGCAGCAGCCATATACCTTATGGCGCGTTCTACAATTGCAGGAACCTGACATCAATAACACTTCCAGAAGGTATCACTTCAGTAGGCAAATATGCGTTCTGCAATTGCAGCAGCCTGACAGATGTAAATTTTGAAGACGAGACACCACCGGCATTCGGAACAGATGTATTCTATAACGCATACAGTTGTACGATATATGTGCCCACACTGGATGCTGTAACATCATACCAGGATGCAAACAATATGAGCAGTTATGCAAGCCGTGTGAAGTGCAAAACGGAAATAAACGGCATTGTGTATGTGATAGAAGGGACAGAGGCCAAGGTTGCGGCGAAAAAATATTCGGGCGACATTGTCATTCCTGACAGCATTTCGTTAAATGGCAATACATATCCTGTCACTTCAATAGGCAGCTCTGCGTTCTACGGTTGCACCGGCCTGACTTCGGTAACCATTCCCGAAAGTGTCACTTCAATAAGCAGCACCGCGTTCTACAATTGCAGCGGGCTGACATCAATAACACTTCCGGAAGGTGTCACTTCAATAGGCAGTTCTGCGTTCTATGGTTGCACCGGTCTGACAGAGGTAACCGTTCCCAATTCAGTTACGGGCATTGGCTCAGGTGCGTTCAGCGGATGCAAAGGCCTGACAAAAATCACTCTGCCGTTTGTGGGCAACAAGCCGCACTCGGCTACCGACACATACCAGTACCCGTTCGGCTACATTTTCGGCACAAGCAGCTACACAGGCGGAACAAAGACAACACAAGCATACTATGGCAGCAGCACAAGCTCAACAACCAGCTCCGACTTTTACATACCCACATCGCTGAAAGAGGTTGTTATAACGGGCAGCAGCTACATTCCGTATAAGGCGTTCGCCGCCTGCAGTGGCTTAACATCGGTTACAATTCCCGAAAGTGTAACCACGATAGGCAACAACGTATTCGGAGGTTGCACCAATCTGACATCGATAACAATTCCTGAAGGTGTCACTTCAATAGGCAAAGAAGCGTTCTACAATTGCCGCAGCCTGACAGAGGTAACCATTCCCAATTCAGTAACGAGCATTGGCGCAGGTGCTTTCGGTCTCTGCAGCAGCCTGACAAAAATCACTCTGCCGTTTGTGGGCGACAAGCCGCACTCGGCTACCGACACATACCAGTATCCGTTCGGCTACATTTTCGGCACAAGCAGCTACACAGGCGGAACAAAGACAACACAAGATTACTATGGCAGCAGCACAAGCTCAACAACCAGCTCCTACTATTACATACCCACATCGCTGAAAGATGTGGTGATTACGGGCAGCAACCATATACCCTATGGCGCGTTCTACAATTGCAGTAACCTGAAATCAATAACACTTCCTGAAGATGTCACTTCAGTAGGCAGCAATGCGTTCTACTGTTGTCGCGGCCTGACAGAGGTAACTTTTGAAGGCGCTACCTCACCGACATTCGGGACAAGCGTATTCTATACCACAAACAATTGCCCGATATATGTCCCAACACCGGATGCTGTAACAGCATACCAGAATGCAGACAATATGAACAGTTATGCAAGCAGGGTGCAGTGCGGAAAAGTAATAACCTTGGAGACTAACAACAGCTTTGGCACAGTGAGCGGCGGCGGAAGATACGGAACCAACACAACAGCCACCATAACAGCCACGCCAGCCGAAAACTGCATCTTTGTGCGTTGGGCGGATGATAGCGAAGACAACACCAACGCAACCCGCGAGGTGACTGTGACCAGCGACACAACTTACACCGCCCTATTCAAGCGCGTGCTTACGGTGAACGCAACAGCCGACAACCGCGAGTATGACGGCACTGCAGCGGCAACCGGCACACTTGAGCCTGTGGGTGTTCTGCCGGGCGACACGGTAACATTGAGTTACACCGCAGCTACATTTGCCGACGAGAACGTGGAAACTGACAAAGAGGTAACATTCTGCGGCATAACCATTGGCGGTCCATCGGCAGACGACTACACTCTGAACGGCACTACAACAGCCACAGACTCCGCCAGCATCACACCAAAAACCATCAGCGCAAGCGCAACGGCAGAAAGCCGCAAGTATGACGGCACCACGGCAGCCACAGGCGAGGTTGAGCCTGTGGGCGTTCTGCCGGGCGAAAATGTAACC
>Ga0247611_10010435_pt1 | contig 10919 bp, 14 predicted proteins | sample 177DNAGHGhighgp2_FD_192422 | JGI IMG/M metagenome (GOLD analysis project Ga0247611, IMG submission 192422) | Sheep rumen microbial communities from Palmerston North, Manawatu-Wanganui, New Zealand - 1770 DNA GHGhigh gp2 | ecosystem: Host-associated > Mammals > Digestive system > Stomach > Rumen... | reverse complement strand
ATAGCAATCGCATTCAGGGGTCAATTTTATTTTGCCGCAGAGGGTCATTCATATTTTGCCCGTGAGGGTCAACATCGCTTGCTCTCGGGGGTCAAACACGCTCGGCTTTTCCAGGAGGGGTTTATGGCCGTACGGAGCTTGCCACCCGCTACTTCCCCTACATTCAACCACAAACCGCCTGGCAGAAACTCCGCGGACTACTCGCCACTGATCCGGCACTTGTGCATCTCACAAAATTGAAGCGCCGCACGTTCCTTCCGGCAGAAGTAAACATTATTTACCAACATCTCGGGCAGCCTTGAGCCGCCTTTTTTAGTGCCTTTCAGCCTCTCCGAGTTTCCTGCCACGAAACTCCGACTTTCATTATACCAAAATCCCACTTTCCTGCCTGCAAACTCCAGTCTTCAAAGCCACAAATCAAGGCCCATTATCTTGCAACGAAGATTGTAAAGACAATTCTCATTGAGGACATCCACGCCGCTACGCTGCTACACTGCTACACTGTCCCATTTCGAAAAACGAAGTTTGAAGAAAGGCAACATCTAATATTTATTATATTATATATATATTATAATATATATATAATATAATAAATATATAAAACACAAAAAGAGACGCCCCTCTGTATTCGAAGTCATCCATGCTCCCCAATCAGAATAACTTTCATAAAATACCAAATGGGACAGTGTAGCAGCGTAGCGGCGTGGTGTCTGGGCACAAAAGGGTCAGGAACCTTTGCGCCCCCAGACCCTTCTGTGTCACTTTTTTCGTCATCATATTGGCCTAAAGAGCTGCTATTTTGCATATTTTCTCTTGAAATGCCCATTATTTATGAAACTTTTCGTATATTTGCACCCAAAAGCAACGAGATTATGAGTCCAGCCTAAAATCCGCAGATAATTTTCAAAGGTCTAATTTTGCCGCCATTTGAGACATGTCTGTCTGTTTTTAGCCATACAAGCGTGTAATCCGACCGACCATGAGCCAGTACCCCCTTACCCCGTAAGGTCGAGAGGCATAGACCGAGAGGCATCAATGAAGAAGGTTGTTTTATCCGTGTTCCCAAATAAGTTTGTATGGTTTGTTGGAGTAGATGTTGAGTTTGTATTGTCTTGCCGTTTTGATCCACTTGGCAGGTACGGCAATGAATCTGAACAGGAAGCTCTTGACTCTGTCTGTGGCCTTGATTCCAAAGAGGACTGCCATGAGCGGCAAAGCCACGATGTACCGGTAGAAGTTGGCAGCCATGGCGGTAATAAGCAGGAACACGGTGTTCTGGTTCATGAACGACTTTGGCAGGTGCGCCCATCCGAAGTCGTTGTTCTGGCGGTCGAAGACCTGTTCTGCCGAGCCTCGCTTGTTGTAGTGCAGTATGATTTCCTCATCGGTCATGTCCCAGTCGTTGGTCAGTATGCAGCGGTATGTATATTCGCCGTCGAAGAGGTCGAGCTGCTCGCCCTTCTGCTTACGCTGCCGCTGTACGACGAGACGGCAGTGCTTCACGTCCTCAAAGCTCTCGAAGGGGAACGACTGTACATCATACTGCTGGTAGCCAATCTCCACGGTAGTCCAGCCCGTCTGCCGCTTCACCTTCTCATACAGGCCTGCATATCGCTCGGCACGGATGTAGAACTTTTCCGTATGCTCCATGACCACCTTCACGATGTCCTCGCTATAGGAGCCGCAGTCGGCACGGAAACTCCTGACACGGATGCCGAACGACCTCATCATCTCGAAGAAACGGCGTTGGGTCTCTGCCTGCATGAAGCGCACGTTGGCATTGCCGTCACGGTTCTCGAGATAGGCAATCTGCCCGCCGATGGTGAACACACCTGGGCTGTAGCCGTCAAAGCCCTTGTAGGTGCGTTTGCTGTCATACTTGTCCGCCTCAAGGAACTGGTGGTCGAAATCAACATCGTACTCGCCTCCTTCCGTGAGCTGTCCCGTTGCCAGCAGCAACTTGATGAGCAGATGGTTCAGTTTCTCTGCCGTGTTGAAGTCATAGACGTTACCTGTCTTTTCCGCAGTATATGATATGTTCTCCGTTGCCAGTTCCTCTATGCCACGCAGCACTGTGTCTGCACTTGGAACACGGGTGTGGGGACGCTCCGTAAGAATGTCCTTCAGATACAGGTTGAGGTCTTCCATACAGTCGCCCCCGCAGCAGAACACGGAGAAGACGGCCCGTATAATCTCGCTGTACTGGTAGCCTGTAAGCGTGCTACGAAGCCCCAGATGGGAGTCTATCAAAGAGGACAGAATTAAGTCGAATTTGTCCAAAACGAAAAATATTCCGCCAAAAGCGGTGATTTTCTCAGATTTTTGTTGTACCTTTGCCATGTCATTGATGAATTTGCTTGTTTTGAATTGCAGCACTAAGATAAGTGAAATTTCTGACATGGCCAAATCCTGGGCAACTTTTTGTTGCTCAGGTGCTTATAAAGAATGTTAAACTAAAGTGCTGCGGAATTTAGGAAAAGTAATGAAGAATATAAGCAAAATAACGACACTATCGTTAACAATGGTTGCATTCATCGTCAACACTATTTGTGCTCAAAGTTTCAGCGACCAGTTTGTCAGGGTGCAACCTACTGACAACGAAGTAGATGACTATTTCGTGGGGAAATTCGCTGTGACTAATGCCGAGTGGCAGGCGTTTATCGTACCCCAAGGCATAAGTGCGCCAAGCTATTGGCCAGGGGGGAACATCCCTGAAGGGCGTGAGCGTCATCCCGTATTGTGGGTGTCGGCAGAAGAGGCCGAGAGCTATTGTCAATGGCTCCAGCAGAAGTATCCTGACTATACTTTCGCGCTGCCCACCGAGGCAGAATGGGAGTTTGCAGCCGTGGGCAAGACGGGCTACGACTACCCTTGGGGCAGCGATGCCGGTGTGACATACAAAGACGGTGTGCTTACCTCACGTTTCAACTTCAATGCCGTGATTGCCGCCAAGATGCTTGAGACGCCCGATATGCCTGTGACGTTCTATAAGGAACTATCGTCTCGCTACAGTGAGACGGTGCCTGTGAGCACAGTTATCTCGATAACGGCTAATGGCGGCGTGAATGGTTGGATTAACCACAACGATTATACGGGTTTTGTCTATACCGATGTGTTCCGTGATATTAACGATGCTGGCGGTTACACTTGTGCCGTTGACGACTATCCAGACGGTGTCAGTCCGTGGGGAGCCTATAACATGTGTGGCAACTGTTGGGAGTGGACGTCTACCGTCAAGGAGGCACAGAACGGTGCAGAGAAAGGTCAGATGGTGAACGTTATCAAGGGTGGCAGTTGGTATGCTACGAAAGCCAGTTGTAAAGCAACGTTCCAAGGCGAAGGACGTAAGGGGAATGGACGCTACGCTACTGTCGGCATACGCATTGTGGCCCGTCCCGTATCATCCTCTGGTATTTATCAGCCAGTACCACCCGTGGCCCATCCCAAGAAGCGTTACTATTCGCTTGATGGCAAACCGCGCAGGAGACCCATGCGAGGGGTGAATATCGAACAAGAAGAAAGTATTTCAAGAAAAATCATAAGATAGGAAGTGATGAGAAAAGCAAGTAGAGAGATGGATGCCGCTTTCGCATTGGAGGTGTTAGATAAGGCTCCATATGTGACAGTCAGCATGACCAAGCCTGACGGAACGCCTTACGGGCTTCCTTTGTCATTGGCACGCACACTCGATCAAGGGGACAGGTCATTGATCTCTGGTAACACGGTGCCAGGCACGGTGTTACCTTGATAATCACATTTTTCGTGTTTTTTTTGGTGGTTTGCGATTATTTTCTTATCTTTGCCCCGACAATTCCAATCCTTTCGATAATATACCATCGAGCCACCCACACTGAATGGAAATGCCTTCAATTCATATACTGCAGCAGTTTATGTGCCAGTTTCTGCTGTTGCTACATACAAGGGAGCAGAAGTGTGGAGCAAATTTGAAAATCATATCGATGCATTGCCGAGTTATGTCTATCTCACCATCAAGCAAAGTATTGGCGGTGCCGTTAAGGCAAGGCTGAATGTCGGAGAGTCGTATAACTTTAATGTCCAGCCTGTTGCGGGTGTTAAACTCTTGTCCGTTCTCTATAATGGTGCGGATGTCACCAAGCAGTTGGTTGAGAATACATACGTGACACCTGCCATCACCGAGGATTCTGAATTGGTCGTGAACTTTGATTCTGATTCCGGTCAGTCCAGGAAGGGTGATATGAATGGTGACGACAAGTTGGATGCCTCTGACGTGGTATTGCTGGTGAATGCGGTTATGGAGGAGGGAAAATGATGTTGTTTAGACATTGATTCTCCTAGATAAAAAGAGGGCAGTTCAAAATGAGCTGCCCTCTTTTTATCTGAATGAATCTGTCAGCAGCTTGATCTCAATCTGGGGGGAGATGCGCTCGTACAATATATTATATACGGCATCGAGGATGGGCATGTTCACATGGCAGTGGCGGTTGATCTCCTTCATGCACTTGGTGCCGAAGTAGCCCTCGGCAATCATCTCCATCTCTATCTGGGCTGACTTCACGCTGTAGCCCTTGCCGATCATGGTGCCGAAGGTGCGGTTGCGCGAGAAATTGCTGTAGCCCGTCACCAGCAGGTCGCCCAGGTATACGCTGTCGTAGGCATTGCGCTCGAGGGGATAGACGGCTGTGAGGAAACGGTTCATCTCCTGCACGGCATTGGCCATGAGCACGGCCTGGAAGTTGTCGCCGTATGACTCAGGTACCTGTCCCCACGGCTACATCACCAAATATGACAGACGAATCGAATAAAAATGAAGACTTATATTTTGTTTTGGAACCCTGCAATTTCCAGCTATAAGTTAGAAGACTTTCAGAGAGAGATTGATGACTACGAAAATGCAGACATGAACTGGGGTGTATGGGAGTATGAGAAAGCATGTGCTGGTGATCGCTTCTTCATGGTACGTTGCGGTAGTGGTAAAACAGGAATCTGTATGAGTGGTTACTTTTCGTCAGATCCATGGGCGCAATGGGGTCAGGCACCTTTGCGCCCCTGTTCTACCCCGCTGACCAGATACCGGTCTCTTAAATAACTGTCAGCTGTCAGCTGTAAGCATCTGTCACATAAAAACACTTAAATGTTGGATGTTGGATGTTGGATTCCTGTGTCTTTTGAAAAATTCTTGGCGAAAAAGTTGCATGTTTCGAAAATTATTCGTAACTTTGCAGAGTCGAAGAAATAGGAGGTAATAAGTATGGCAACTAAAATAACAATTATGAATATGAAGACGAAATTTTTCTTTTTCCTTGCATTGGTGCTGACATTCCTAGGCACTCAGAAACTGAACGCTCAGAACACTTTTGTTGATCTCGGCTTGCCCAGCGGAACCCTGTGGGCTACCTGTAATGTCGGTGCCGACACCCCTGAAGACGATGGCACATTCTTCGCCTGGGGCGAGACATCTAAAAAAGATCTATACAATTGGGGAAATTATAAGTACTGTAATGGTGCAAACGATACATACACGAAGTATTGTACAAACGGAGAGTATGGATACAACGGTTTTGCAGACGGGTTGACGGAGCTTCTGCCAGAGGACGATGCTGCGACGGCCAATTGGGGCAAAGAGTGGCAGATGCCGAGCAAAGCCCAATTTGAAGAGCTGATAAACGACAAATATACATTAATAGAAAATGGGGTGAATGGCAGAATGATAACAAGCAAGAGTAACGGACATAGCATTTTTTTACCTAGTTCAGGTTTTGTATTAGGTTCGAGCGTTCATGGTTCTTTAACGCATGGTTATTACTGGTCGCGTTCGCTTGACGCCTCGTCTAATAAAGTGATAAAGGTGTGTTTCAGAGATGGATATTTCGATTTGGAAAGTGATTACCGTGATATCGGTATGTGTGTTCGCCCAGTACGCGTTCAGGAGGCTCATACTATCTCTAACATCCCCAACGGATGGAAGGTGAACGGCTCGACGACCAGCGGCACCTATCAGGCTAAGGGCGGAGACGTGCTCCACTTCACTCCCAAGAATATCCCTGCGGGCAAGAGAGTCAAGAGCATCAAGGTGGTTAAGAAATAGTCAGGAACCCTAAGTGTGTGACCATATATGAGACGCAATAGAATCATTTGGTTGATGGTGCTGCTCGTGGCCTCTGTCGCGGCTTGGGGACAGACGACTGACCTCATAAACAACGAGAACGGTACGTGGACGCTGACCTGTATGCCGCCCTACGACGTCGAGCTACAGGTGGAATATGAAGACGACGACACGCCCATCGTTCCCATCGACCTTACAGACAATGGCGACGGCACGTGGACGCTGCCCTGCATGCCGGCTTACGACGTGACGCTGCAGGTGGAGTATGAGGATGCACCATTGGCGTATGCCGAGTATACGGAAGAGACAAAGACGCTGACGTTCTATTACGACTACGACAAGGAAAGCCGCAATGGAATGGATATCGGGCCCTTTAAAAATGATTACGATCGTGGCTGGGATGCCCAGCGTAAAAACATTACGACAGTGGTCTTCGACAAGTCGTTTGCCGATTGTAAGGAAGTGACAAGCACAGCCCACTGGTTCAGAGATTTCAGTTCCTTGTCGACCATTGTCGGCATTGAAAATCTGATTACGAAAAACGTGACTACGATGATTGGCATGTTCCGTGGGTGTTCTTCCCTTGAGAGCATCGACGTCAGCCATTTCAACACGGCTAACGTGACAACGATGAGGTTCCTGTTCTTTGGCTGCTCCAGTCTGAAGAGGCTTGACGTGAGGGCCTTCAACACAGCCCAGGTGACTGATATGAATGGTATGTTCCGCGGCTGCTCCAGTCTGACGGTGCTCGATCTCTGCAACCTGAATACGACCCAGGTGACGGATATGGGGTACATGTTCTATGGCAGTTCAGACTTGACTACCATTTATGGCAACGACGCATGGACATGTAGCAACTCTGACAAGATGTTCACCGACTGTACATCGCTGAAGGGTGCTATCGCCTATGATGCGGCGAAGACCGACGTCAGCATGGCCAATCCTACGACAGGTTACTTTACCAAGGAGCTTCCTGTTCTCAAGGGTGACGCCAACCACGACGGAAAGGTGGACGAGACCGATATCCAGCCCATTGTCGACTACATCATGACAGGCAAGACCGATGGCTTCTACTTCGACAATGCCAACCTGAATGGTGATACGAAGGTGGACGCAGCCGACCTCGTGCTGCTGATCAATCAGGTGAACAACCCGTAGTGTTTTTGCGAGCTGCCCATCTGGCCATTGGTGGAGCACACCTGGGAAGGCGCAATGGGGTCAGGCACCTTTGCGCCCACATGTAGATGCAGAAGATAAAGAGGACGCCCGGGTAACACGGTGCCAGGCACGGTGCCAGGCACGGTGTTACCTTGATAATCACATTTTTCGTGTTTTTTGGGTGGTTTGCGATTATTTTCTTATCTTTGCCCCGACAATTCCAATCCTTTCGATAATATACCATCGAGCCACCCACACTGAATGGAAATGCCTTCAATTCATATACTGCAGCAGTTTATGTGCCAGTTTCTGCTGTTGCTACATACAAGGGAGCAGATGTGTGGAGCAAATTTGGAAATCATATCGATGCATTGCCGAGTTATGTCTATCTCACCATCAAGCAAAGTATTGGTGGTGCCGTTAAGGCAAGGCTGAATGTCGGAGAGTCGTATAACTTTAATGTCCAGCCTGTTGCGGGTGTTAAGCTCTTGTCCGTTCTCTATAATGGTGTGGATGTCACCAAGCAGTTGGTTGAGAATACATACGTGACACCTGCCATCACCGAGGATTCTGAATTGGTCGTGAACTTTTTGGGTCAGGGGACGGTTCTTTGACCCACTCAAATAATTGCCGAGACTGCCAAATAAATAGTGGTTTTTATTAGTATAGAAGAGATTTTACTATCATTTACTTGCAATTATGATATAAATTTTGTATCTTTGCCCGCATATTTAACTTATTAATGAAAGGAATGAATAACATCAGCAGTATCAGCCAAAAGTGGGTCAGAGAACCGTCCCTTGATCCGATTAGGAAGAGAGGGCAAAGTTATTGTAAAAAAGAATGGAATTACTATTAAATCCTATGGGACAAATGACGCACATAAGCCCGCTCATGCTCACGTAAAAGGGAAAGGACATGAGGTTAGAATTGGCCCCAACGGAAAACCATTAAAGGGTGAAAACGAATTATCTACACAACAAAAGCAGATTGTAGATGAGAACAAAAAAGAAATCAGGAGAGAAATAAATAAGGTTGGAAAGGAGAATAAAAAAATAGAAGAAAATGAATAGATTTGATAAAATATTAGCAACATTTGTTGATACAACTAACAAAAGAGCCCAAAAAGGTATCTTAAGTATTATTTCTGCGCCAGAAAAAGGTAATGTATTATATGAAAGTGGCACAATATGTTCTACGTTGTCTCACTATTTAGATAATATGTTTATTCAGGAACAGGGACGTAGTATTGTTTTTAAGATGTCCATGTCTGAATGTAATTATTTCATATTTGCGCATATCAATAACATTAAAATAGCTTTGGATTTGAATAATAAGAACGAGGCGGGAGAATGGAATATAGTCAATTTGGATACAAAATACATTGTTACAAAAACAATGGGAAGTTTCTTTGGATACAAAATATGGGCATGGCTTGACCGAGGAAAAGACATTTGTAATGAATAATAAAAGAATCACGGGGCCGGTTCTTGATCATGGGGGGCTCAATATCACACCACTCCTGACTAGTCGCTGGGACAGATACTTGGGTATGACGGCTGCTATGACTCAGGTACCTGTCGGCTATTCGCGGCTATTCCGGCTATTCATAACGCACAGCACTCCTGACCCCACGTGCTCTGACCTGAGAGAACGATTCGTTCCTCCAGTTTGTCCTCAAAATCGTAGCCTGCGACCATTTCATAGCATATTAAGTGCAGAACCGATTCTTTTTAACACAACAAGCCCCAGCGTCGTCATTGGGCCAGGGCTTGATGGAGTTATGTCGGTATGTCATTAAGTCATTAAGTCATTAAGTCATTAAGGATTTTGGAGAAAAGAGAAAGTGTATTTTTAATCATAATTATATATATAATTATGGCTCTATTTCCAAACCTAGAAAACGTTAATGACTTTAATGACTAATGACATTAATGACTTACAAGATGATGTCGTGATAGGAAATTATCCGACAATTCCGTATGTTCGAAATGCCGTCGGCTGGAGGTCTGGGCAAAGTGGAAGTTTCAAGGCAGGAAAGCATAGGTTTCATAATGGTAAACCAGGAGTTTCATGACAGGAAAGTCTGAGTGCTTGAAAAGAATGGAAACGGGCAGTTATGGTTGCTCGAGTTATTGGTAAATAATGTTTACTTAATGATGGATCATGGGGACGGTTCTCTGACCCACTTTTCCATTGATGATACTGGGAATTGAATGACAAGGTTGTTGAGTTTATATTCTTTTCTGATAATCCAGGAAAGGAAGAGTTGCGTCGGGAAGAAAAGAAGTTAGAAACAGATCGAATATCCAAAAACAATCTTCTTCGTGGTACAGCATTTTACAAAGGAAAAGTTGTCGCAGAAGAGGAAAAGACCGGATTTACCAATAAAGGCCAACTTGTCGCATTACTCATTAAGAGATTACCGAGGGACATTCCCACGGGAGCAATTGTACAGTTTGTGATAGAAAACATGGACAAGGGCGGTAAATGGATGTATGAACATCAAAAAGGGAAGGGATTTCACTAAATACAGATTGCGAAAACATCAATTATCCTTAAATAACATTTAAATCGTCGCAAAATATGCGTTATTTTGAGGGTTTATTTGGCGAATCGACATTTTATTTGTATCTTTGCCGCAGAATATGCGACGTTATAAATGGCATTTTGTCGCTTAAAGTACGAATGCATTATGTATATATACGAAAGAGACAATTGGACAAACTTCCGTTGGGACATTTCTCAGGTGTCACTCCTTCAGGAGAAAGTATTCCGTAAGCAGGGGTTGCTTTATGGCAGGTTGAGTTCGCTGGGTTTTGACAGCAAGCTTCGTGCAATGGCTGAGAACCTAACTTATGACGTAGTGTATTCTTCGGAGATAGAAGGCATACGATTGAACGTGGATCAGGTTCGTTCTTCCATTGCCAGAAAGCTTGGGATAGAGAACGTGGAATATACTGCACCTTCGCACTATGTTGACTCCGTTGTGGGTGTAATGCTTGAAGCAATGCAGCATTATGATTTGCCTCTCAGTAAAGAGAAACTGTGTGCTTGGCAAGCCGCTTTCTTTCCAACAGGCTACAGCGAAGGCAGTCTGATAGAAATAGGTCAGTACCGCACAAACGAGGAGCATATTGTCAGTGGAATGCTTGGGCGCGAGAAGATTCATTATATTGCTCCTTCTCCAGATCGTGTAGAAGAGGAGATGGAAAAGTTCCTCAACTGGTTTGATGGTGAGGAGTCGGTGAGTAGTGTTATTCGATCTGCCATTGCCCATTTCTGGTTTGTGAGCATTCATCCCTTCGAGGATGGCAATGGTCGGTTGGCTCGCATCCTTTCCGACATGTTGCTGGCTCGTGGAGAGAAGAGTGATTTCCGTTTCTATAATGTCTCATCACAGATTAACAAGGACAAGAATCACTACTATGACATTCTGGAGCGGATGCAGCATGGCGATGGCGATATAACGGAGTGGTTGGTGTGGTACATGCAGAAATTGGTGGATGCCCTTGACGAGGCAGATACCATCGTGACTACAATCCTAAGTAAGAGTTTCTTCTGGCAGAAAGCTTCGTCTGTTCCAATGACTGAGCGACAGACCCAGATGCTTAATCTCTTTCTTGACGGCTACGAGGCAAAGATAACATCCAAGACATGGGCAACATTGGCAAAG
>Ga0247611_10010434_pt1 | contig 10921 bp, 2 predicted proteins | sample 177DNAGHGhighgp2_FD_192422 | JGI IMG/M metagenome (GOLD analysis project Ga0247611, IMG submission 192422) | Sheep rumen microbial communities from Palmerston North, Manawatu-Wanganui, New Zealand - 1770 DNA GHGhigh gp2 | ecosystem: Host-associated > Mammals > Digestive system > Stomach > Rumen ... | reverse complement strand
AACCCCCAATCCCCAATCCCCAATCCCCAATCCCCAATCCCCAATCCCCAATCCCCATTTAATAATGCTTAGTAAAATTTCTAATTTATTATTATACAATAAATAATTATAGTTGTTATTATAATTAAAAATAATTTCCAATAATATTAACAAAATTAATTTGGCCAAATTTGTAAAATATAATCTTCTAGTTCAATAAAATCAAATCTTAAAGTTTCTTCTAATTGAAGCATTTTAATAATTAATTTTATGAAATTTGGGGAATACCTATTAAATAAACGACTAATGATAATTTCAGAGATAATATTCATATCTTTTATTTCCCTGATGTCACAAAGTGTTTTAGCCGTTAAACCCGCAGCTAATAAAATGCACATTCCTAGGGAAAAAACATCTGATTTATATGTATTGTGAACTATTGATGGAGTTTTATTTTGATAAGCATAAAATAAAATTGGTGCCATGTATAACTCGCTGCCTCTAACAGAGTGCATACATGGTTGTGGATTATATATTATTTTTACTTCATCAAAATCACACAATTTATAAAAACCTCCTTTAATTAAAACATTTTGAGGTTTAATATCTCTATGAGTTACATTATTTTGTTGCATAATAGATAAAGTCTTAACCAGTTGTTTGACTATATCTAATAATTCATATTCTGTATAAAATTCTGAATTCATCCTTCTTCTTTTGAGTTCTACTTCCCAATCTTTTTCTACCAATTCCATTATGATATAATAATGGTATTCATTGGGTCGAGGAGCTGGAATGCATTTATCTCCATAAATAGTAGTAAAGCCATTATGTCCTGTTTTTTTTTGTAAATTTTGAACAATTTTGACTTTATGTTGCAAAATAATTAATTCTTCTTGACCAAATAAATTTAGTTTTTTCATTGCATACTTCTCGTAATTTTTGATCCATTGCACACAATAAATTTTGCCGAAGCTTCCTTCACCAATTTGACTAATAATATGAAATTCCATAGGATTAAAATTATCATTAGGAACTGGCTTTGTTATTACTATTTGATTAACGGGTCTGGGTTCACGATAAATAGGAAAAATAGGCTTTCTTATAGGAATAATATTAATATGGTTTTGGTCAAAATTATTAGGTTTTTTTGGATATATTACTTGAATATTATTAATATTTTTAGCAGGAAAATTATTAAGATTTGGATCAATATTTTGAGAAGAATTATTTTGATTAGGATCATATAATACGGCTGGATTACTTTTCCCAGAAGAATTATGATTATCATTATTAAAATTTTGGGAAGAATTATTTGGGTTGAGAATATAATTCATAGAAGGATTATTTTTTCCTGAAAAATTATAATCGTTTTGATTTGAACTATGATTGGGAGAGAAATTTTGATTAGGATTGTAATTGACAACAATATTATTTTTACCTGAAGAATTATAATCGTTTTGATTTGAACTATGATTGGGAGAGAAATTTTGATTAAGATTGTAATTGACAACAATATTATTTTTGCCTGAAGAATTTAATTTGTTCTGTTTTTGACTTATATTTGGATTTATAGTGTGAATATTATTATCGGTTGAATTAATATTATTAGAAATGCTTGAATTTTTATCAACTGATATTTTTTGAAAATTTTTATTTTGAGAAATATCATTTAAATTATTATTTATATTAGGCATTTGATAATTGATATTATTATTATTTTCTAAATCGGTAGAATTACGGCTCAAATTTTGTGGAATTTTCTTTAAATTTAAAACATTCATATTATTACCATTCATATAATTATTATTATTATTTTGAATTCCCTGACTAATTGGTAAATTATTGCTATGTGCATAAATATGAACAATATTTTTCACCCCATTTGAATTATTCATATTACTTAAATTACTTTGAGCACCACTAATATTATTAGGGTTTGAATTGGACATATTCAAAGAATTATTAAGCTCATTCCTTTTTGGTTCAGGGGTTTTTGCATATCTATGAATTTTATTATTAATATTAATTGAAGTAATAGGATTTTGAAGCAATGGATATACTATATTGTTATTTGTGGTAGCGTTCAATTGGTCAGGTGATGCTTTTCTGGGTAGCAAATGCATTGGAGAAAATTGATTTATTATATTTCCACTTAATCTGTTTATATTTTGAGGAGACTGATTATATACCAATTTAGTATAATTATCCTTATAGTTAAATATAAGTCTACTATATGGAGGAGGAGAAGGACTTCTTTGTAGAAAATTATTTATTCTATTTTTTGGAATTGGAAAAATATAGGGCGATTGAGCATTTGAGAAAAAAGAATTATTATTCATTCTGTTTTGACCTTGATAATGGCTTATAAAATTTTTTTGATATTGAGTTATCTGATTTTTGGTTGGACTATAAAATTGTTTATAAAAGGATGAATTAAAACTATGCAAATTGACATTATACATTTTTCTTGAATTAATAAAAATAATAAATTAATTAATTTTTACATGAATAATACTAATATTCAGTTATATTAATTTTATTGGGGATTGGGGATTGGGGATTGGGGATTGGGGATTGGGGATTGGGGATTGGGGATTGGGCCCAATCCCCAATCCCCAATCCCCAATCCCCAATCCCCAATCCCCAATCCCCAAATTTTTTTTAAATTTTTTATTAATTTATATTTATACAAATAAGTAAAACATTTATTTATTGATAAAATAAAAAATTTAACTACAACAAAGTAATTATCTTTTTAATTATAAATTAATTGTTTATAATATAAAGATGATGAATGTTAATAATTGTATAAATAATTTTCAGTATGAGTTAGCTTTTGTTTACATTCTTCACATAAATAACTTCCTTCTTTACTATTATCTTCTAATTTATTTTGATTATCGTTACTATTCATTTCATTTAGACTTTCATCTAGATTATAGTCTGAAATACTTGTAATATGTGTGGTTCTGAAGAATTCTGTGTTTATTATTTTTTTACACCATATACAATTAATTTTCTTTTTTAAATATTTTTTTTCATTGATAATATTATCAAAGTCATCATCATCAAAATTAGTCAGCATATATATGTTCATATTTTCATCTAGAACAATCATATAATTCATATCTTTACTCATTTTCATGAATTCAATAGAAGTTATTTTCTTTTCATTTATTTTAATTCTACTTACACTTTCAAATTTTCTTTTTAATTCATATTCATTTATTACCTTTTCATTCGAAAAATAATTTAATTCATTTTCATAATTGTATAAATCATAATTATAATTATATTCAGATAAAAAGCATTTACTATTATTATTATTAAATATATAGCTTACTCTCTCTTTATAATTATCTAATAAATTTTTATTTTTAACTTTCCAAATAATTATACTACCATCTTCATGAGCTGTAAATAAAGTTACATCATAAATAAAGCATGCTATCACATATTTTATTTTTGATAAATTATTATTTTCTTTGGTTATTAAATTTAATTCGCATAAAGGAACTCCATTTATATTGAATAAATACACATTAAAAGAGCCATATATTATGAAATCACCATTAAATTCCAATGGTATTATATCTTTGATAATAATGGGAAATTCATATAAATATTCAATTATATGCATTATTTTTAATTTATTATTATTTGATATAATATATATTAAATTTGTTATTGTTGTTGCTATTATTATATTATGCTCTTCATTTAATTTTAAGCATCTTATTTCTTCATTTAAATGTGGGTTATTCAATATAAAATTATTTTCTATAATTTTCTCCAAAACTAAAGTATTATAATCATTTAAAGTTTGTTTTTCTTTTCCTTTATTATCAAATGAATTTAAATTTAAAATGTTCTCATTTTTTAATAGTTCTTCATTCATTTGAATACAATACAAAAAAGGATATATTATATTTTTATTTGTTTTTGGATTATTAATAATTTTATATTCTATTATATATCCATTTTCAAACCCTATATATATTCTTTTTCCTTTTTCATCTGTTGTTAAACATGATATATTCGATATTTCATTTATATAATAACAGGAATATAAATAATTTTTGATATCAATTATTTTAATATATTTTTTACTACATTTAATCACATTAAATATATTTTTTCCTAAAAATTGATTATTATCTCCTAATATTATCAAAAAATTTTTTTTATTTTCACTGTCATTTAATTTTTTTTGAACTTTCATTGGATTATTTTTATGATTAGATTTACCTTCTCCATTTAAAGCATTCATCATACTTTTCAAAGATGAAATTCCACCTTTAAAATTATAATTTAAGTGTTCTTCTATATAATATGTAGTATAATAAGCAAACAAATCTTTTATTTTTTTTAATTTTATTTTATTCTTATTAAAATGCTGATTATTTATTTTTTCTAATTTTAATTTCATTAATTTTAAACTATTATCAAAAAATATATCCTTTTTATTTTTATATTCTTCATAATTCTCCTTCTTTTTATGAGCTTTTTTAAATAATTGCTTTGGAAGATAACCTAATTCTTGTTTTTCATATAAATATCCTTCTAATTCATTATTTTTTTTCTTTTCTTCAATTTCATTGAAATTCAATTCATAACAAGCTTTCCTAAATATATTATAATTCTTAATAGCATCTATCCCACTTTGTTTAAATCCAAATACCAAATCTATCCATAGATTTAATTTTCTGTTAACTTTTTCACTTTCTAATATTTTCCTTAATATTAATGTAAATTTTCTAGGATCTTCTTTAGCCCAGTTGGGCAATTCATAATCTTTTACTTCTTTTTTATTTTTTTGTAATTTTCCAAAATTAAAATTATTATTATTTATATATGTTTCAGCTAAATTATATATTGCTGGGATCAATTCTTGTTGCTTTTCTGATAAATTTGATAATTCTTTTGTTCCTATAAATAATCTATCAGGACAATCAAATTGTCCACCATTTATTTCTAGATGTATTTCAGAAAAAGGTCGTTGTCTCACTAAAAAATAACAAACAAAAGCAGATGTTGAATAAAAAGTACCAGAATGATATTTATCACTTTCGTCCTGCAAATCATATTTTGATTTTAGATCAGCTAATTTTTGTTCACAAGCAAATAAAGGTAAAGAAAGATCACGATATAATGAAGAGCTAAACCAATTTAATATATTATGATCAAAATTTTTAATTATCCATGGAAATATAAAATATTGAGTTAAATCGTTTAAACTTCTTCCTGAAAAACAATTTAATGCCATCAAATAATCATAATTACTAATTTTATTTTTGCTCCATAAATCACATATTTCATGAACAAGTGTATTTATTTCAATTAAAGATTTATTATATTTTTTTTCTTTCTTTTTTTTATTACTATTATTATTATTATAAATTTCAATTAAATTATTTTGTGAATTCAAATCATCTTTATTATTTTCTATATAATTGGTTGGGCAATATTTCATATAAAATGACATATTTTTTTTATTTACTCTTTTTGAGCTTATAAATAGGGAAGATGTTTTTACATGCTTTTTAACATTAGTTTCATTATTTGTATCAATTCCTATCTTTTTTAATATCTTTTTAAATATTTTATCTCTTTGTTGACATGTAAAAATTAAAAAATGATTTTCACCATTTGTTGTCATTATTTCTATAGCATTTTCTATTTGTAAATGAGATACTTTAAACATTTCAGATATTTTCTTATAATATATTTTTTTTATTGAAAATTTATAATTTTTTTCTAAACCAAATTTTGGCAATACATTTTTTGTCTTTTTATTATCTTCAATATTATTATCATATAATTCATTAATAATTTTATCATTGTTTTTTTTAACATAATTATTAAATTTTGAGATAAAATCATCTTTTTTTAAATAAATTATTTCCTTATCAGGTTCATCTTTATTTACATTAATTCTATTATCTAAATCAATAAATATATTAATTAGAATAAGAATAAATTCTTTTGTTAAAATAAATAAAGATAATGTTTTGTGTATTCTTTTGACATAAATACAATTAAAAATATATTCCGATAAATCATTGTTAGAATTATTATCACATATTTGTGTTATAAAATGAGAATGCAAATTAATTTTATCTAAAATAAATAATTCATAAAAATTTTTAATAGTTTCAACATTTTGATTTTTATCATAGTTAAATATATAAGAATTATATTTTACTTCTTTATTACCTCTTAATTTGACTTGCTCTAAGGTTTTTATATCATTTTCTTTTAAAAAGAATTTATTTTGAATTCTATGACTACCTTCTTTAGAAGATAAAAACCATGCATATAAATTATTTTCTTTGTCTAATAATTTTCTAAATTCTTTAAAATTTAAAAATATATTTCTAAATATCTTATTATAATATTTATTATATTTTATATTATCATAAATGAAATTGAAATTAATTTTAAAATAAGCATTTAAATAAAAACAAAAAATGCAATTCTTTTTTTCTATTTTATTATCATTTTTTATTAAATTATTTATATTTATGTCACTACTATTTCCAATAAATTCATAACTTTCTTTTTTATTATTATCATCTTTTTTCAATTTTATAATAAATTCAGATAATTTCTTAATTTGATTTTGTATTATATTATTTTCAATAAAATTATTTGATAAAATTTTTATATTTTCTTTAAAAAATTTAGAGACATTATGGGATTGAATATTATCTTTTAATTTAGAATCTAATTCTTTTATATTCTCATTTAATTCAGTAATTCTTTGAAAATAAGTGCTATTTTCTAATATTAAATATTTATAATTTGTTTCAAATATTATAAATATAATTTGAATACATTGCAATATTAAATCCATTTGAGTTTTATTTTGATTTTCAATATTATCTATTGATAATTGATAAAATATTATTATATTATAAAGATTTATTAATAATATATATAATATTCTATCTACATTAATATTATTTTTATTTGTTATATTATTAATCATTGAAAGTAACTTTAATAATATTAAATTTTGTATTTCTTTTTTTAATTTTTTGAATATTATTAAATCCAAAAATATTTTTGTAATAATATTTAATGAATATTCTTCGGAGCTATTATTTTCTTGTAAAATATCTGATATATTTGTTATTTTAAAAATTGATAGTAATTTCTCCACAAAATTTTTATCATTTATTATTTGGATATTTCTTTCAAAGAAAAGTTTAATTTTAATATTTAAAATATCATTTTCATATAAAAAATAATTAATGATATTTTTATTTTGTAATTCAAATATAATTTTAAAAATTAAAATAATAAAATCATTAATAAAATTATTATTTAATTTATTATTATCAATATTATTATCAAAATTATTATTTTCAATTTTTTTATTATTATCATTATTGATATCTAATAATATTTTTCTTTTTTTTTCAAATATAAATAAAAATCCTATTAAAAAATCAACAAAAAAGTAATTGTAAGTATTAAATGAGCAATCAAATATTTTTGATAGAAATGATTTAATCATGTATTTATTTATATTATTATCAGTGAATATTTTATTTAATGAGCAATATTCTTCAATATTATAATCATAAGAAATCATAAAAATATCAACATTTTTATTAATAAATGGATTTTGATAATGAAAATTTCCAATATATTTATTATTAAGTTTTTTGCCATCAAGAAAATAATATATATAGTTTGATTTATTTTTTATTTTTTTTGATTGAATAAAATTAAAATTATTTTTAAAATTAAATTCTGCTAAAATTTTTTCTCCAATTATATTATTTTTTTCAAATATAAATGTTTCTAATAAATTACTCCTTCTATTTGACTTTTTCTTATTAATAATTGTATTCATATCAATTTCATTATCATAATTTAATATTATTATTTTAGATATATCTATAATTGATATATCATTTTCTTCATTATGTTTATCATATCCAATTATTATATCAAATAAATATAATAAAAAATTATTACTTAATATTATTTTATCTTCTATTTCATTAGAATCTATTTTAATATTAATTGTTAATAATTCAAAATTGATTATAATTGAAACATTATGAAAATTATTATCTTTTTTTAAATAATTATCTATATTATCAATTGATTTTATTATTTTTTTCTCTTTTTTATTTATCATCTCAGAAATTATAATTTTATTTTTATCATATACAAAAGATAATAAAGATAATGCTTCAATATTAATAAATGTACATATATTGAAATCATTAATATTATAGTTATTCAATATTTTCATATTAATATTATAGTTCATAATTTTATTTTTTCTTTTTAAACCAGAAATATAAAAAAAATTATAAATGTATGGATTACTTATTTTTTTATTTGAAATACTTAAAGAATTATGATTTATTTTTTTAGATAGAGATATTCCATTTTTCAAAATATTGAATAAATCTATTATAATTTCTTGTTTTAAACAATCACAAACTTTTTCATTTATTATAATATTATATAAATTTATATATATAATTGATATAAATTTTATTAATGATTTTTCATCTAAATATTCAATCATTATATTTAATATATCTTTTGTTTCTTTAATTAATTTTGGATTTTTGTTTTGTAAAATATTTTTTATGAGTATTGATATTATATCGAAATTTAATAATAATTTTATATTAATTTCACATAATTTTAAGGATTCTTTTAATTTATTAATGAATACAAGCATATATTCTTCATCTTTTATTTCATGTAATGCTACTATTATCATATAAATTAATTTTGGAGATTTAAATATATAAAGTGAATTTTCATTATTATTTATTTTATCTTTGATATAAATTTCTTTTTCTATACAAAGATTATCTATAATATACTCTAAACTTTCTCTTTTTGATTGTCCACATAAAATATTTTTAATAATTAAAAATATAGTATTTTCAGAAATTATTTTTTTTCTTAAATGAATTTTGCCATTTTTGTTTTTATTTAACTTATTTTTAAAATTATTTAAATTTAAAGTATATACAGCTTTTGTTAAATCATATATAAGTCTTTTTTTGATTTCAACAAAGGTTATTCCTTTTATATCAGCACTTTCATTATTATTTTCATGTTCAATTATTATTTGTGAAGCATGAATAAATATATTATTTATTTTTGAAATTGTTTCATTATCAATTGATTGTACTTCATTATTAAGAATATATTTTATTATTATTTCCATATAATAAAAAAAATATTCAAAACTATTTTGATTTAAATATGAAATCATATTATTAATAATATTTATTATCTTTGTCCCTAAAACATTTTTCTCATTCTCATATAATATGGATAATATATATAATTTTTGATTAATATTATTAGGTTCTAAATCATTTTGTATATTTAAATTTATTTCAATATGAAAATAATTATTATTTATTTTCAAAATTTCTTCCAATAAATCAATTAATATATCCTTTATATTATTATTATATTTATTTGAAATAATCAAAGATATAATTAAATCATTTATTTTATATTTAATTAAAATTATATTAACAATATTTTTATTTATATTTATTATCTTAATTATCATTGAGCATATTAAATTAATTATACTTTCCTCTGATTTATTTTCTTCATTTCCTTTAATTATTTCTTTTATATTTGAAATTAAGAAATATATATCATAATCTGGTATATAACAATCTTCTATATTTTTTTCATCATTTGGAGCTGATAAAGTCATTATTTTAGTTAAAAATATTTTTAACAAATTTTCATCTTTTCTTTCTATTAATGAATTTAAAATAATTTTAATAAATTGAGTATTTTGCAAGATCCATTTATATTTATTTATTCCATTTTTTTGATTATCTAGACTTAAAAATAATTCTGAAAAAAATATTGTATATGACTTTTTTAAATTAAGATTTATTAATTCATTATATATCTTAAATAAAAAATTTATAAAGATATAATTATATGCATTATTGCTATTATTATTATTTTTATTTTTTTTTGAAAAGACAATATTATTAAAGGAATTTTTAAATAAAGAGCATATGCTTTCTTCAAAATTGTTATTTTCACTTTTTTCAAATTCTATAAAAATATTCATTAATAGAATAGTCATAGTATCTCCAATTATTTCTACATCATTTTTATATAAAAGTAATATTATATTAATTTCCTCTTTAATAATAAAAAAATAATCTATTTTTTTTTCTAAGCATTGATTTAAATAATTTATTGTGAAATTTATATTTTCCTTATAATTTGTTTTATTTGGATAATATTTGAAAAAATTTCTTTGTAAATTATATAAAAAATTTCTACAATATTCATTTTCAGAAAAAATATTAAATAAATTATTAAGCAAATTTGTTGAATCTTTATGATTAATTATTATATCTATCAATGCTTTATCATTAAAATTCATAATTGTAAATAATAAATTTACTATATGATTATTAAAATCAATAAATATATTTTTTTCAAAAGAATCAAATTTCATATTATTAATATTTATTATTTCATTTAAGATAAATTCAATATTTGTTTTATTTGATATAATTTGGAGAATCTCTTGTGTTAAATTATTATGATATTTAACATTACAAAAAACATTTATTAATTTATATATAAAAGATGTTTCTCTATTATAATTAAATTCTTTATTTTTTATATTCTTTTCAATTTCTTCTAATTCCTTTATTATTTGACATATTAATGTAATATAAAATATTTCTAAAGACCATTCATTTTTTTTCAAAGCCTCTTCTAAACAATTCATTGTTTCATTATTTGACTGCAAAACATTTATAATATTTTCAAGTTTTGATTTATTATCATCCATTATTTTTCTTTAATTTATTTTCTTTTATTATTCAGTTAATTTGAAATAAATCAATTAATACTTATTGTTTTATTGATTTTGTTCTGGGGATTGGGGATTGTGGATTGG
>Ga0247611_10010433_pt1 | contig 10922 bp, 7 predicted proteins | sample 177DNAGHGhighgp2_FD_192422 | JGI IMG/M metagenome (GOLD analysis project Ga0247611, IMG submission 192422) | Sheep rumen microbial communities from Palmerston North, Manawatu-Wanganui, New Zealand - 1770 DNA GHGhigh gp2 | ecosystem: Host-associated > Mammals > Digestive system > Stomach > Rumen ... | reverse complement strand
TCGGCGCTCAGCGCCACGACATTCTCATTGCGCTTGCCAGCTTCCACAAGGCCTTCGCCCATACCGGCGCGCAGTTCTTTCATTGATTGTTTTTCGTAGTGGGTCATAATTGTTATTGTTTATTTGTTATTTTTTATTCAATAATATTCACGAATATACAGATATGCCTTTGAGAAGAGATTTTCATCTTTGTGAAGCTTGTATTTCAATAAAGTCTTGCGTAATGCTTTTTGGACCTCGCGCTCACCAGCATTTGTTGTTTGCCATCCCGGGAAACGGACAATCTTCACTATGCTGTCGATGTCTGCCACTATACGGCCTACCACTGCTGGTGTATCCTCTGTGCGCAACTCCATAAACAACTCTGTCAGGGCCTCCTTGCCGGTCTTACGTACCTCAGTATTAGTCTCCATCTTCTCTGCCTGCAAGGTCTCGCGGGCTATCTGACACAGCTCCTTGATGAACTCAATGCTTGTTATCAAGCCTTGTTCTGCCTTGTCGCGCAATGCTTCCAACCGTTTACTCAACTCAATGAAGATAGGTTTGTCGGCATGTTTCTTGAACCGCTTAATCAGTTCACGTTCCATGCGCTTGGCGGCCTTCATGTCTTTCTTGTCCATCAGAGCCGACACCATAGCTTCGTCGAGCACCACCTCTTCCATATCGGTATGGATACCTTCCACGTGGATGTTCTCGTACATGATACGCTTGGTCTGTGCTCCCAATGATAACCATATCAGTTTGCCGAGGGCTTCGGGGCCTGTAGGCTTGACCGATTGATAGACATTCGACAGCCATTTGTAGTCGCTGCGGTAAGGTTCCAATGACGGGTCTGGTGAGAGCGACTCCCATATATTGGCCAACCGTCGATAGTCGGCAGCGAAGGCATCACGTTTTTCGTTGGTGTCGATGGCATTTTGAGCAGCCTGCAGGCCGTCGAAGCCGTCGATGGTACGGTCCACGCCAGCGAAATGCGCCAGCGTCTCTTCCATTGCCGTGGGCAACTCCTCGATAAGGGCGTTGAGGTTGGTGATGACCTTGCTCATCACCTCCTCGTCGAACTCCAATGCTTTGGCGGCATCGTCGAATACACCGAAGTAGTCCACTATGCGACCAAAGGTCTTGTTGGGGAACTTGCGGTTGGTTCGGCAGATGGCCTGCAGCAGCGTGTGGTCTTTCAGTGCCTTGTCGAGATACATCGTCTGCAAGATGGGCGAGTCAAAACCCGTCAGCAGCTTTGCCGTGACTATCAAGAATTTCAGTTCCGACTCTGGCTTGTTGAATTTCTCTATCAGTTTCTCTTGCTCGTCTTTGGTGAGGCTGTAGAGCCTTTTCAGCTCATCGTCGCCTTTGCCCGAAGTGGAGATGACCACCGCCGAGGCCGAGTCGGGGAAGTATTTGTTCAGTTCCAACTTGTAGAGGTGGCAGGCTTCGCGGTCGGGCGTCACAATCATCGCTTTGAAGCCTTGCGGCTCCACCTTGTCGCGATAGTGTTGCGCAATGTCTTTGCAGATGGTGGTGATGCGGTCTGGCGACTTCAGGAACTCCAGCATCTTGGCGGCTTTGTTGGAGAGGGTGATTTTGGCATCCTCATCCAGCTCGTTGGTGATGCGTTCAAATTCCTCGTCCACCTTCTCGCGGTCTATGTGTATGTCGAGCAGGCGTGGCTCGAAATGCAGCGGCAGGATGGCCTCGTCACGCAGGGCATCCTCGAACGAGTAGCGGCTCATATATCCACCTTTGTCCTCGGTGGCACCGAAGGTCCAGAAGGTGTTGTGCTCCGACTTGTTGATGGGGGTGCCTGTCAATCCGAAGAAGAAAGCGTTGGGCAGGGCGGCACGCATACGGCTGCCGAGGTCGCCCTCCTGGGTGCGGTGTGCCTCGTCGACCATCACGATGATATTGTCGCGGCGGTTGATGTTGGGCTTGGCATCTTTGAATTTGAAGATGGTCGTGATGATGATATAGCGTGAGTCGTTCTCCAAATAGCTGTTCAGCGTCTCTATGTCCTCGGTGGACATCACGTTGGGAGCCTCCTTGAAGACGTTCTGTGTCTGCGAGTCGAGGTCGATGCGGTCCACCACAATCATCACCGTGGGGTTCTTCAGTGCCGGCAGGCGACGCATCTTCTGGGCGGCGAAGAGCATCAGCAGCGACTTGCCTGAGCCTTGGAAGTGCCATATCAAACCCTTCTTGATCTTGTTCTCGAGCACACGCTCCACTATCTTGTTGGCACCTTCGTACTGCTGGTAGCGGCATACCACTTTGGTGCGCTGGCGGCTCTTGTTAGTTGTGTATGTCGTGAAGTTGTATAGTATGTCGAGCAGTGTCTTGGGGGCAAGTAGTTGCTTCAGTTCGGCGGCGACGGCCTCCAGTCCTGGCAGCTCGGCTTCCTCGGCACCTTCGTTCAGTCGCCAGGCGGCCCAAAACTCCAGCGGTGTGCGTACGGCACCATAGAAAAGATTCTTCCCTTCTGTGGCGAAGCTGAGCACGTTGGGCACGAAAAGCTCCGGTACGCTGTTCTCGTAGCCGTCGTGGATGTCGGAGGCGGCATCGAGCCACGAGACGGCAGGACGCACAGGTGTCTTAGTCTCGCCCACCACCAGCGGCAGGCCGTTCACGAACAGCACCACATCGGGGCGCTTGGTCTCGCGGTTGCGGACGCTGAATTGGTTGACCAGCCAAAAGCTGTTGTTAGCAATATGGTCGAAGTCAATTAGGCGTACTGGCACGTGGGCGTAGTTCTTGCCGAAAGGCATCGACATCTCCCCACGCAGCCACTTGGCAAACTCCTCGTTGGCACGCACCAGACCCGTGCTGTTGACCGACAACAAGATAGAACGCAGTTTGTATATCACCTCGTCGGCCCTGTCAGGCTGAGACTTGATCTCGGGGTTAAGACGGATAAGGGCATCCTTCACCTCCGTCTCCACCATCACCTCGGTGATCTCTCGGCGAAGCTCCGACGAAGGCTTGTATATCCATTGTGCACCATAAGGAGTAGAATCTTCGTGTACCGACTCGGTATCATTCAGATTCACCCCCGTCATCGTCATAATGACGAAGTTCTCCACTGCATTTATTTCGTTGAAGGACATATATTTATTCTTTCGATTAATTTATCAAAACTAATTTGCGTTGACTTGTCAAAATGTTTATTGTTTATATAGAAAGATATGCTGCTACTAACAATATCCATCACGTCATTCATGTATTCTTTCAACGAAAATAGTTCTTTGAATTTTATGTATTGATCTTGATTGTCTCTATACAGGTTAGATATTCTACTAAAGACATAATCGACAGGATCTTGCATAGAACTTTCCTGCTCCTCTTTGGGTATTTTATCTATTGTATAAACCTGAGAATCCTTCATCTCTGTGAATCTTTTGGTATATTCTAACCCGACCTCAGTATTTGGATCTACTATTAAAGATAAAGAATCTAACAAACTAATAGTATGTTGAACAATATCACCAGAAATAACAGCCAGCATTTCTTTAGAGATGGTTTCAGAATTAATTGAAAAAGATAATAATGAATATCTATCAATAAATTGTCCTGGGGTAAACTGCATCCACTTTTTTAGATTTGGATTGTCTTCAAAGAATGATTTCAATACTTTGTATAAAGATTTGTCCCAAGTAATAAAAACCGGGTCAGTTATATGTACTTCGATGTCACTGTCGCCTAAATACTTTAACATTATACAATCGTTTTCTCTGGCAAAAGATGTTTTAAAACGATCCATTTCAGCTAAAACAATTTCTAGTGTCTTTTTCGTTGACTCTATGTTGTAGATATATGGGATGGGAATTACCTCGACTCCAATCTCAGAAAAGTATTTTGTAATAGTTTGGTTGAGTTTGTCAGTATTGTTTCTATCGCTGTCTTTAAATCCAAATTCAGCTAAAAAAACACTAAACGAACAATCTAAATAACCTATGTCAAGCAAATAGTCATAGTATCTATAGAAAACATTACGTGACCCTCCTAATAAGTTGAATTTTGGTATTTTTGTAAAAGGAACTAAATCCAAAGCTTCTCTAATGTGCCCTGTAACCTCCCATAAATATCGATCTGTCAAAAAGAGTTTTATTTTATTATTTCTACAATACTCTGATAGGCTTTTTGACATTTGATAATTGTATTCATTATATTCTGATTTCCTATAGAAGAGACATAAGATATTCAGTGCAATATTGGTGTCAATAAAGACTTGTTTACGCTCGGCTGCGTATCTCTCTAAATTATCAATATTAATCTTGGAACTAAATATGTAACTTGCACATGTTTTTTGTAGATACTTGTTTCTGTCACATACTTGAAGCAGTTGACCAATCATGTTTTTTACCTCTGCTTCGTTGTTTCCATATTGTTTTTTCCCATAGTTCAATAGTTTTGTCAATAGTTCATTCTCGTCATCTAGGATTTGCTTTATTTCGATTCTATTGCTCAAAGCATTTGTGTATAATTCAACAAGTAGTGTTGTGTAATTATCAATAAAACCTTCTTGCCTGAATTGTTTCAGCACGGCTCCAATTTCATTAATGAATGATTGTTCATCTATTTTTATCTGCTCAATTCTTTTTTGAAAAGTCTCATGTTCATTATATGATAATGAATAACACTTTGTTTCTTTGGAATACGACAGCTTCTTTTCACCGCTATAAAGCTTGTTGATCAGTTTCTTATAAAAAGTGGGATTCTCTTTTGATGAGAATTTTTCTTGGCAACAATTTGCAATTTGATCTTGAGAAAGATGCCCTTTTTCAAATAAACATTGAAGAATGTATGCTTCTACAATTTCAAGTTTTAAATCAGTACATTTTCCAAAGCTTACAAGATCATACATTAAACACTTATTCTTATCTTCATAAATAGATTTTTTCAGCTGATAATCCGCTAATCCACTTTGATTATAAATTGTCTGTTGAAGTTCAATGTTGTCTTCAGATTCTTCCGCAATTTGATTGGCATCAACAATAAATAGATTAATCTTATAACTTTCTAATGCTTCTCTTGCATACTCTCTCTGAGTTTTGTTTGTCATTTCGTATGAATAAAAGAAGTATAGATTATTGCTATAACCGTATTCAGTGTTGTTGGTTTTTGCCTTTTCAACATCTTCAAAAATCTTTTTCTTTAATTGGCTTCTTTCTTGTGGTGTACCAGATTTTTGAATAGTCATCTGGTATTGATTCTTTTGACCACCATAATCGAATATTTTTAAATCTATACCAGTATCATCTTTCCCATCTGTTACTACGATTCTTTCAAAACCATAGATATCCTTAAGGTATGATTTAACAATCTTGTCAAATTCCTTTTTATCACAACCATTTATTATTTGAATCAGTTGTTTAACTCTACTCATAACTAGTATATTTTATTGATTAATTCTTGTTTTATCTGTTGTGAAAGTGCTATTTGCTCTTCCATTTTTGATATATCGCAATCAATTTCATATAGTCGTTTCCCAGTAACTTTACGTTGTTCAATGGATGGCATAGGAAGTTTATAGAAGTCAAAGAACTCTGGCTGGACTCTTTTTTGCCCTGCACTGCCAGTCATTTGTCGTTCTGCCTCACGTCTAAAAAACTTAGACATTGATATATAATAACAGAAATACAAATCCGAGACTATTTTGGGTCTTAAAACATGAAATTCAGTACTTCCCAGACCTAATCCATTATGCAAACCTCTTGCAATACAACCTTTCCCATTTTCCATACAAGGTGTAATCTTTGCGAATAAGATATCATTTTCTTTAAAGGGAGTTAGTCCTTTATTTTTTAAATTAGTGGGATCCCCTTTTGTCTCTGCATAAACAAATCCTGTTTCTGATACATCTTGCATGGTTACTAATGAAACACACAAGGCATCAATTTTAGTAGTAGGATTTACATATACCAAATCAGATAAAGGTTTTGACGGGTTATTGCTGTCGCTAACACACTCATTAATCAATGTTTGTATTTGGTTTTCCAACTGCAACTTTATTCCTTTCTCTTTCTCAATCATCTCATCGGCGGCCCAGAGGAGGGCGGCTAAGCGTTTCTGCTCGGGTTTGGGTGGGAGGAGGAATTCTTGTTTGGCAATATCTTTCCAATTAATCGTAGGAGAAAGTCCTCCCACCGATATGGTAATTGCCATATCAATGAATGACTTAGAATGGAATAAGAATGGTAAAAACATCGGGTCAACAACATCTTCTTTTGCTCTTAGCACCATTGCGTGGGCAGAACAAATGCCGTCCGTCATAGCCAAAGCTGTTTTCCGTTGATAAGCTCTTCTGCGACCAAAGATGATATCCCCCTTGTAGAAGCGTAGTTTTGTACCTTCAACATCACTGGGGTGACCGTGCCGTTTGATATTTAATGAGTCAGGGTCTATATGTTCCAGCCCAACGTACACATCAAGGTCAGTTTGGCTAGGTTCAACCCTTTCCGATATGTTTTGAACCATCTCGTCAAACCTGTATTTCTTCCAGTCAGTTTTATCTAGGGTAATATCGTTCATTATTGTAGTCTAACTTATCAATTTTGTGTTTCAGTCAAATGGCAGTCAGATAAAGATATTCTTAATAATCAATGATCTATGTTTCACAAAGCTCAAAAAGTGTTTTTCCAGTCAAATAAAACTATGCCATATAGGGACTTATTATTGGTTCTTACCTTTGGTGTTTTTCTTTACTATTTTTGCTGTAGCTTTCACAGTCTCTAAATAGGCTTTCTCCACGGGCGAAAGAGTGTTTTTCTGGTATTTGCGATATTCAGTAGTGGCTTTTTCCAAGGCTTGTTCGTGACTAACAGAGCCTGCGCCTTCAAGTAAAGGCCTGTTTCCGGAAGTGAGCACAGAATCCAACTGATGGATATAGTCACTCATATACATAGGCTTGTGCTCAAAGGCATTGATTTCAGCCAAGTCAAAATAACCGGATACAAGGTTGTTCAATATCTTTAGCTCGCTTTCGTTAAGATAATTCTTGGCAATTCCGATGTCCTTTAATGCTGGCAATTCACCAGAAAAAGTAGTCAACCCCATAAAAGGCTTTTCTGCATCGGCACGCTCGTATATGACTTCGGCTGCCGTGTGTCCGTGAGCAGCAAAATGCAGTTTGTTTTGTACCATTTTGAAGAAGCGAACAGATTCTTCGCTCTTGGGATCATAGTCCACACTTGTCGCATATAAGTCGAGCACCTGTCTATACAGCACTTTTTCCGAAGAACGAATGTCACGTATACGGTCAAGCAACTCTTTCCAATAATTGCCCCCACCATTCCCTTTCAGTCGCTCATCATCCATCGTGAATCCTTTGACCATATATTCTTTCAAGCGCTGAGTGGCCCAGATGCGGAAACGTGTGGCAACAACCGATTTGATTCGATAGCCTAACGAAATAATCATATCGAGGTTGTAATAGGTAACCTCGTAGTTTTTACCATCATCGGCAGTTGTTCGGAATTTCCGAACAACTGACTCCTCAGTCAATTCTCCTTCCTCAAAAATGTGCTTAATATGTTCACTTATATTAGATTTACTCGATTGATATAACACCACTAACTGCTGTTGATTGAGCCAAACAGTATCGTTATCTAATTTTACATTAATATTCGTCAAACCGTCTTCGGTTTGATATATGATGATGCCGCCCGTATTTTCCATTTTATCATCCATTGTTGTTGTATAAAATAGTAGTTTATTTTAGTGCAAAGATACAAATTATTGGCAATATATCAAAATAATTGCAGATAATGGGATATTTAATTGTCTAATATTTCGTTGATTCTGTCGTATAACTCTATTCTGTTTCTTTCCCATTCATCCAGCAACTCGGGTAGCGATTGTGAGGGTTTGTCGCTTTTTACCTCTAGACGAGAGACGTATTGGGAGATGTTCAGTGTGGCTCCGTTCTCGAGTATCTGTTTGTTGGAGACCACTTTGGCAAAACCCGCAATGTCTTTGTATTCCTTATAAGCCTTGAAAATCTTGTCGATATGCTGTGGTTCGAGCGTGCTGATAGTCTTGTCGCGCTTCACCTCATCTACGGCATTGATGAAGAGTATCTTGCCCCGACGGTTGGCCGGTTTTTGCATACGACATATCAGCAGGCAGGCTTCCATTGGGGAGTTGTAGAAGAGGTTGGAACCTAGGCCGATGACACCGTCGACGCAGTCGCTCTCAATCATTCGGCGACGCATCTCGCGTTCGGCATCGCGGAAGAGGATGCCATGAGGCCACAGCACCACACAACGCCCGGTGTCGGGCTTGAGGCTCTTCATGATATGCTGCTGGAAGGCATAATCGGCGCAGCCTTGCGGCGGCGTGCCCCAGATGTTCCGTCCATAGGGGTCGTTGGTGAAGGCTGCCTGGTCCCAGCTCTTGATGGAGTAAGGCGGATTAGCCAGCACGATGTCGAACTGTTGCAACTGGTCATACTTCATAAAAAGCGGATTGCTGAGCGTATTTCCACGAACAATATTGAACTCCTCAAAGCCATGCAGCAGCATATTCATGCGGGCAATGCCAGAGGTGATAAGGTTGATTTCCTGCCCATAGAGACGCAGGGTGCGGTATTCTTTACCTTGGTCTTTGAGCATCATAGCACAGTTGAGCAGCAATCCTCCACTACCGCAGGTGGGGTCGTAGACGCTCTCGCCCTCTTTAGGGTCTGCAATCAGCGTCATCAGCCTCACCACAGTGCGGTTGGTGTAGAACTCGGCAGCGGTATGACCGCTGTCGTCGGCAAATTTCTTTATGAGAAACTCGTAAGCGTTGCCCAACTCGTCATTGGGGACGTTCTTGATATTGAGGTTGCGTGAGGAGAAATGTTCGATCAGTTGACACAGCAAACTGTCGGACAGACGCTCTTTGTTAGTCCAATCGGCATCACCAAAGATGCCTTGAAGTTGCTGGTTGTTGACCTTTTGGATGGCGTTCAATGCATCGTTGATGGCTTTGCCAACGTTGACAGTCACCTGCCTGACTTGATTCCAATGGGCTTCAACAGGTACTTTGAAACGGTGGTTTTCGTCAAAGGCAGCATATTCGAGGTCGCCGTCACTTTCGGCAAGAGCTTCCTCATATTCCTCATCATATACATCACAGATTCGCTTGTAGAATAGCAAGGGGAAGATATACTGTTTGTAGTCGCCGGCATCAATAAACCCACGGAGATAGGTGGCAGCACCCCAAAGATAGGATTCAAGTTCTTTCTGTGTCATTGGGCAAACTCTTTAAGCAGTTGAATGAAACGTTCTTCGGCCTCACGGGCTTCCTTTGCGGCAATGCGCAGTTGGTCTTTGGCCTCTTCAAGTGTTGGCAGGTTATCTACAACCTCTTTCTCCACATAAAGCGGGATATTCAGATTGTAGTCATTGCTACGGACATCCTCAATCGAGGCAACTTTTACGTGGTTCTTTACGTCTCTGAAATCGGAATACCAGCCGAAGATGGTGTTGATATGCTCTTCCTCGAGTGTGTTTTGGGCACGACCTTTTCTCACCTGGTCGGCGGCATCGATGAATAACACCTTGCCTTTCCTCGACATGTCTTTACGTGCTCTGAATACTAGTATACATGCCGACAGCGTGGCACCATAGAAAATATTGTCGCCAAGGCCTATCACGGCTTCCAACAAATCGTTTTCCAGCAGTACTGAACGAATCTTGGCTTCGGCATGTTTGCGGAATAGGGCTCCGTGGGGCAGTACCACCGCCACACGTCCGGACTTCTCATCCATCGACTTGATCATGTGCTGCACCCATGCCATGTCGCCATTGCCGTTGGGTGGCATGCCTGCGATATTGCGTCCGTAAAGGTCGTCCGCCCACACTTCTGCGCCCCAATTTTTGAGAGAGAATGGCGGGTTGGCAATGACAATATCGAACTGCTGCATCTTGTCGTACTTGAAGAATTTGGGCTCTCGAAGTGTGTCGCCACGTTCGATATAGAAGTCCTCAATACCATGCAGAAACATATTCATGCGAGCAATAGTGGAGGTGGTAAGATTCTTTTCCTGACCATATAGCTTTAGCGTTCTATAGTCGCCACCTTTCTGTTTGACCTGCTCGATACATTCCAGAAGCATTCCTGCCGTACCACAGGCGGGGTCGTAGATGGTTTCGCCTGCCTGAGGGTTGACAATCAATCCCATTAGTCGGACCACGGAACGAGGTGTGTAGAACTCGCCGGCTTTCTTGTTGGTTTGATCGGCAAACATCTTTATCAAATACTCGTATGCCCGACCAAGAACATCAGGCTCGACATTGGAGTTGGAGAGGTTGTATTGGGAGTAATGTTCGATGAGGCGGCAAAGCAGTTCATCAGACAACTTGTCCTTGTTTGTCCAAGCAGCGTCGCCAAAGATGTTGGCCAAGTATTGAGGGTTGGCTTGCTCGATTTGTGAGAATGCCCCTTTGATAGCGCTACCAACATTGGTAGTGGCCATCCGCACGTCGTTCCAATGGCATCCTTTGGGAATGATGAAGCGGTGCATCTCAGGAGCAGAAGCATAATCGTGGTCTCCCTCACTCTCTTTCAATGCCTCATTGTATTCTTCATCATATACATCCGAGATTCTCTTAAAAAAAAGCAAAGGGAATATATACACTTTAAAATCAGCAGCGTCTACCGGGCCTTTCAGTATCCAGGCCGCTTTTGAAAGATATTGTTCTAATTGCGATAATGTTAACATTCGTTTATTGTATTTGCCATAAGACAATTAAAAGATGCTTATCTGTTAATATTTAGTAGCACTACGAAGCCGTCCATCTTGACGCTGCCTTTCACGTCGGCGCTCAGGGCGACGACATTCTCATTGCGCTTGCCAGCTTCCACAAGGCCTTCGCCCATACCGGCGCGCAGTTCTTTCATTGATTGTTTTTCGTAGTGGGTCATAATATTTGTTGTTTTATTTT
>Ga0247611_10010431_pt1 | contig 10923 bp, 4 predicted proteins | sample 177DNAGHGhighgp2_FD_192422 | JGI IMG/M metagenome (GOLD analysis project Ga0247611, IMG submission 192422) | Sheep rumen microbial communities from Palmerston North, Manawatu-Wanganui, New Zealand - 1770 DNA GHGhigh gp2 | ecosystem: Host-associated > Mammals > Digestive system > Stomach > Rumen ... | reverse complement strand
CTAATGTCTATCGTCTAAAACCTCAACGTCACATGACCCAGGGCATTGATGCCCGCCATGGGATAGAAGCGCGGATCGCTCGCCAGCGTGTACGGGTTGTCCTTGCTACCGCCAGGATACAGGGCACTGGTCATCGAGTAGCCGTTGGTCTCATACTTCTCGTCGAACAGGTTATAGATCGTGGCACCGACGGTGATGCCGCGGATGCCGTGTAGCTTGAAGGTGTAAGCCACGTCCAGATTGTTGACAAAGTAGGGATCCAGCGAATCCTCCTTGCGCTCAAAGTTGTCTAAGTACTGACGTGACACATACTGCGACTGCAACGAGGCAGTGAAGCCCTTGTAGTCCAGCGCAATCATGCTGCCCAGGATGACGCTCGGCGAGAAGGCGATGGCAGTGTTGCCGGCGTGAATCTCGGTCTGGGTCCACATGTCATCCCAGGTGTCGGCATTATAGTCGCTCACATAGCCCACATAGTCCTTGATGCGGTTGCGTGACAAGGTGGCACTCACGTCCCAGCGCAGCCAGTCGGTGAAGCGGTAACCCGCCATCAGCTCGACGCCCATGCGGTAGCTGTTGGGGACGTTCTCGGCCATCAGCTCCCCGATCTCGTTGATCTTGCCGTTCAACACAAGCTGGTCCTTATAGTCCATGTAGTAGAAGTTGGCCCCGGCAACAAAGCGGCCGCTGCGCAACTCATACCCCAGTTCCCAGTCATAGAGTTTCTCGCTCGTGGGATGCTTCAGGAACAGGCCGTCGGTGTAGTTGTTGCGCGTCGGCTCTTTCTGGGCGACAGCAAACGAGGCGTATGCGCGGTGCTTGGGAGTGATCTGCCAGTTCAGACCGGCCTTGGGGTTGAAGAAGTTGAACGGCTCGTCGATGTTGAGCACCTGCAGGCGCTCAGGGTCGGCGGTCCAGTCCCACTTGTCATTGTCACCCGTGATGCGGTAGCCGATGTGGCGATACTGCAAGTCGGCGTAGGCACTCAAGCCGCCCGTAATCATGTAATTACCCTTGACATAGATGTTGAAGTCGGTCTTACGGCCGTTGTTGCGGTAATACTCATGGTCGGGAGCCAGCGGACTGGTGTAGTTCTCCACCCAGATGACGTTGCCATAGTGGTCGTTGCTGTAGCGGTTGATGCCGCCGCCCAGCGTTGCTGCCAGCCTGTCGCCGCTGTACTGCAGCGAGAACACGCCGCCACCGAAGCCGCTATCCACACATTTCTTTCTCACCAGGCTCGCCTTCTTGACCGTGCCCTCGGCCGTCACTACAGGCTCCAGAGCATACTCCTTGAGTGTGCGGGCGTTCTTGTACTCCTGGTAGTAGCCATAGCCGTCGGTATAGTGCAACGCCACGTTCAGCTTCCACTCGGGGGTGAACGTCTGGTTCCAGATCAGCTGGTAGTGGGTCTGGCGGTAGATGTCCTTCTGGTCCTTATAGAAGCCCGTCACCTTGCCGTCGTGCTTGATCTCGCCGTTGGGGTTATAGGTGCGGTTTTGGGTCAGGTCGTCACGGCTGATGCCGTCCCAGGCGTGGTAGGTGTCTTCCTTGCCGCCAAAGGTGATGAACCTCACCGACGTCTTGTCATGGAAGTAGCCCAGCTGGCCGAAGTAGCTCACCAGCTCGCTGCTGGCACGGTCGCGGTAGCCGTCGCTGCCGATGTGCGACAGGCGGGCCTCGATGGCCCAGTGGTCGCCCAGCAGGCCGCTGCCCACACGCAGGGTCTCCTTGTTGGTGTTGAACGAGCCATAGCTGCCCGACACCTCGGCAAACGGGGTCGATGAGAAGCTCTGTGTCCTCATGTTCACACTGGCGCCGAAGGCACCCGAACCGTTGGTCGAGGTGCCCGCACCACGCTGCACCTGAATGTCACGCACCGACGAGGCAAAGTCTGGCGTGTTCACCCAATAGATGCTGTGGCTCTCGGCATCGTTCATCGGGATGTCGTTCACCGTGATGTTGATGCGCGTGGCGTCGGTGCCACGAACGCGCATCGACGTGTAGCCCACGCCAGCACCCGCGTCACTGGTAGTGATCACGCTCGGCGTCATCGTCAGCAGCAACGGGATGTCCAGGCCGTGGTTCACGGCAGCCAGCTGCTTGGACGTGACATTAGTGTAAGCGACTGGCGTGCTCTCGCTGGCACGCGTTCCCAGCACCTCCACCTCGCTCAGCGAGACGGTGGGCACCGTGTCGGCCGTCGCGGGCTGTGCCGCTACGACCAGGGTTGCCATCGCTGTGGCAACCGTCAGTAAGGTCTTCTTCATTGTTTTAAATTAATAAGTTGTTCTCTACGCCGGCATTGTCCGGATCAGATTCCATGGGTATGATCTCAGCCCCTGATACCACACGGGGCACCCCCAAACTCATTGAATCACGCCACAAAGGTACTGCAAGGCGAACACATAACCAAATTTATTTGAGTTTTGTTGAGCCGCAGCGTACCTTCGCCGAAAGGCTTTAGCCTTGACAAGACGAACACAATGGCAAAATATAATACACTATTTTCGCTCTATACGCCATCTTCAACTTATCATTGCAACAACAATAGCCCTGGACGCCAACCGTCAAAAGGCAACATCACCATGTCACGCCCAACTCGGTCAACCGTTTGACATTCAACGCCATCAACATCACCCACCAACAACAGAAAGCTAAACTACCACCCAGAAACAGCACACCCTCAGCGACATTCTCTCTACCACCAGTCATACTTCACCTCACAGCCCAGCAGAGCGCATGACAAGACGGGCATCGCCATCATTGCCACAATCACACCCATCACATGACAAATAAGCATTGCAGAATCAATCCCAAATTTGTACCTTTACAGGGCGTTACTCATCCCAAGACTTCGAGCGGCTGTTGGAGTGGTCGTTGTGAATTGCTTTCAAATTTGTATCTTTGCAGGGTATTGCACATCCTGGGACAAAGAGCTTCCTTTCATCATCTCGTTGTGAATTGCTTTCAAATTTGTATCTTTGCAGGGTATTGCACATCCAGGCAGGCAGCAGGGTGATGACCTACTATGTTGTGAATTGCTTTCAAATTTGTATCTTTGCAGGGTATTGCACATCATCAATCATCATAATTGAATACCACCGCGAGTTGTGAATTGCTTTCAAATTTGTATCTTTGCAGGGTATTGCACATCTCATCGATCTCTTCGTGCCACTTAGCACCTGTTGTGAATTGCTTTCAAATTTGTATCTTTGCAGGGTATTGCACATCATATTAGATAGCCGTAGCTTGGTGCTGCGTGTTGTGAATTGCTTTCAAATTTGTATCTTTGCAGGGTATTGCACATCGAGGGCATACGCCAAAAAAACAGCGAGCAAGTTGTGAATTGCTTTCAAATTTGTATCTTTGCAGGGTATTGCACATCACAAGCGATAACAACCGCCGGACTAATCCAGTTGTGAATTGCTTTCAAATTTGTATCTTTGCAGGGTATTGCACATCGGTTATGCAAAGATTGAGAGAGCATCAGATGGTTGTGAATTGCTTTCAAATTTGTATCTTTGCAGGGTATTGCACATCAACCAAATTTTGGTTCAAACCAGCCGCTTTGTTGTGAATTGCTTTCAAATTTGTATCTTTGCAGGGTATTGCACATCATCGGCACAGATCCAGCCGGGCGAGGACTCGTTGTGAATTGCTTTCAAATTTGTATCTTTGCAGGGTATTGCACATCGTATTGATTTCTGGCAAATTAAGTTGGGATGTTGTGAATTGCTTTCAAATTTGTATCTTTGCAGGGTATTGCACATCATCCGTATTAACCGTAATGAACTCTTCGTTGTTGTGAATTGCTTTCAAATTTGTATCTTTGCAGGGTATTGCACATCTCCACGAGTGATATAGGTAAGCGCGCGCATGTGTTGTGAATTGCTTTCAAATTTGTATCTTTGCAGGGTATTGCACATCTCACAACCTAAGCAAACTGCTATAAATCAATATATTATAGCAGTTTTGCAAAATTAAAAAAATGATGTGTTTTGCTAATAAAAAGCCTTCTAATTGGAGGCTTTTTATTTATTAGAAGATTTCAAGTTGAACTCCAGTCAACTGCTTTTCTTTGACTGAATTTCCATAAAAAAGCTCCATATTGCCAAATTGCTTGTCTGTTACACACAAAATTCCCACATTACCTGATGGCGGCAACATCGTTTTGACTCTCCTAATGTGAGCATCCGCATTTTCTTTACTGGTACAATGCCGCAAATAGATTGAGAACTGAAACATAATGAAGCCGTCACCCATGATGTCTTTACGAAACTTTGCCGCATCCTTTCGCTGCTTCTTAGTTTCGGTTGGCAAATCATAAAAAACCATTACCCACATGACGCGATATTGGCTAAACCGTTCCTGTTCGATACGGACTTGATGCTTTTTATAATTCTTTTTATAATAATGTCGGGTAGATAATTCGCCTCGATTCTCCTGCATAACATTTATACAAAGAAGTTGTAGTTTGATCCACAGCGACCATCAGTGGTCGTTGATGACCATCAATAGTCACATCCATCATTGGTACTGACAAGAGTTCGCGCTTGATATCAGCTGTCAACTTCTCAATATCATCGCTCTCAGAAATGATACGCCTGACAACACCATCCACCAACGGACGATATGGCTCCATCACATCATCAGCCAGGCAATAGGCATTATATCGGTTGTGATGATGAATACCCAGTGATGGCAATAATCCCGTAGCGACAAGACTGCGAGCGACAACAGCACGCAACAGAGCATAGCCATAATTCAACAAGTTGTTAGGTGGTTCCTCAAACCGTCCCCTAACAAAATGAGGAAACTCCGGAAAAATATTCTTCCAGTAATAAGCAGCGGCTCGGGCTTCAAGGTTATCAGCATCGTCACTACGCACTTGGCCCACCCATGCCAGCATGTTGCGATTTTCTACATGAACCAGATTTTTGAGATTGGCGGCTTGATTTGCTATTTTAGCTTGCACAGTCTGTTGCCACAATTGCTTTCTCAAGGGTTTGGAGCTATTCACCTGATAACGTGAACGTTCGCTTAGCAGCGTATTGCCCTCCATAGGTAGCAATAAGCCCACTGGATGGTGGGAACTGTCACAAGTAATGACAGCGCAGTTATTCTCGGACAGACATTCAAGCAGACCTTGGGTAACTGTGATGCGCTTATCATCGAGGATGACAACGCCCAAGTCCTCAATGGGAAAGGTTCGCTCGGCTTCTTTTTTAAAAGCAGCCGAAACTGTATCATTCTTTTCAACTTGTGGAAGCCGATACACCATCTGTCCATTGCGCAGGCTCAAATATGCAGGATTACCGAAATACAGCGTCTTTTTTACCATAATATACTAATATTCACCGACATGTACAATTTTGCCAATATGGTTAATCCTTACCTTGACAATGCCTTTCAAGTTGTTTAGACTATTTATTCTTATGAATGCTACACCTTGAGGTAATGAGTTTCCTGCGGTAACACTTGTTTCAAACTGTTGTCTGAAGAAATAGTCTTTTGAAGCGAGTTTTTGTACACGGAAAAGATGCGGTGCTATGAAAGCATAATTACTTTCATCCATCAAATCTATTTCTTGGGGATTGAAGCCACTTGATTCATCTGGAAATACGAAATATTCGTTCTGCTTCATAGTAAACTTAAATCTCCATCCCTCGGCTGCTTTATAATATTTATCCACTACAGACATTCCATTGTTAATGTGGGCTATCGCTTCAAAGTAGGAAACAATTCTTTCATGCCAATTGCCATCGGCATCCTCATAAATTGCGACATGATGATTGTTGCTCGGGTTCACAAAGTCAACAGGCATTGTCTTGCCTTCACAGTCAACCATGAGGCTCCCATCGCGATTCAGCTTATTATGGAGAGATATCGGTTCTGTCAAACGTGCTTGAATGGTAACCCGCTTAACTGCAATTCCCTTCTCCTTATTAAGCCAAATCGGATTCTCGTCCAGATTGCTAAAGGCCAACTTTGCATCCTTACCATATTCCTCATACCGCTGTTGAAGTATCTCACGAACATGATGATCAACCACCTTGTCGATGTTAATTGATGGATCAATAGTTGTTCTAATCGTATAATAGGTTTCCAACCACACGAGTTTCACGCTTTCCGGCACCTTATGGACATGTAACGCGTCGGTATAAAGAGGAACTTTAGCCAACGTATTCTTGTTAGTAAACGCTTTTTTGGAATTACCGCCAAATTCATCAAGGCGACTCATGAGAGCTTCACGATAATCCTTGCGAGCAACCATTGAAATTGTTTGGGCATCAAACTTTCCATCAACTTTCTTGACTGTCGTAACATAACGCTGCCGTAGCCCATAGAATTTTTCTTTATGTAACTGAGTGCGTGGTGTGAAGGTCACTTGCCGCACGTCACTACCACTGATGCGATTCACATGACGTGTAGCCACTTTATTCTTAGCCTTTATTGACACCAGAATACTACGCATGTGTTCAAGAGCTGTAGCACGCAATTGGTCTAAAGGCATCGGAGGCAGGAAAAGGCGGTCTTTAATGAGTTTTGACCTCAAAGCGATTGCATTGGTATGCAGATTATCCTCATCACGGTGGGCATTAACATTATTCAGATATTGTACATGCTCGTGCCTGGTGAATGCTACAGTGAGAGCATCCATCGCATGGTGGCGATGATCATTGCGTTTTGTCCAATTCTGGATAATATGGATCTCTTGTCCATCACGATTTACATATTTCTCAACAAGTCCCAATTTCTTGTATTTGGGCATATTAAGTTCCTTCATCACATCAACAAGTTGCCAATCCTTGCGCAAGCGGGCAGTTATTGCTCCTATTGTAGGCACAACCGTGCGTGTAACCTGCATAAGGATTTCCCGCGCTTTTCGGGCAATATATTGTGTATCAGCAAGATCTCTATTTAAGAAGTCTGAAGGAATCTCGGCCTCGGTTGTAGTAAGATTCTTAAACTTCTTGTTTGTCCCATTCTTATTATTCTTATCATAGAGGAAAGCGATGCGCTGCCGATATTGCTCAGCCCCCACCTCTCCATACTTATCAAGGACATAATCCATCGCCGTCTTGTCTCCCTTCTCTTTATTGACTTCACTGGTCTCAAGCGTTTTATTGGACTGTGAGTCATCAAACAACTTGGCTTGAGGAATGATATGTTCAATTTCAAATCGCTTGGTGAACAATTCTTCTTTTGGAATATAGGTATTTGAATAGAGCGTGTGGAAACCTTTGTCTTTCAACTCCATATACAACCTATAGCGAAGTATATCATTGCGACTGGGATGAGTAATGCCAAAGTTTTGCCTCAGTTCTGAAGCCATACTTGCATTTTCACGAGTCCGCAAATCAAGTGAACTTGATGCTTTTTCACGTTGTTCTCGCGTCTGTTTGAGAGTTCTTGCCATCTCAACGTGAATTTCATCGAAGCGCTTCACTCCATCAATATTCACACCATATTCCTCCATTGCCGCATTAACAACATGAATCATCTGATTCAAAATCTTTTCAACCACAGGATTACGCAGACTGTTCTTGGGCAGTATCTCAAGGTTTTTAGCCAGTGTACGTGTATCAAGCTCCTCCCTATTGAGCGATTGCGCTGAATGGCGGTAACCAGCGGCCTCACAAGCATCGCTATAGACCTTACCATCTACCAGATGCGGCAAGATGCGCCTTATTGCCTTTGCGCTCAATGCACCATAGTCTTGTTCAAATTGTATTGAAGCAAGTGCACTGACAAACTCGTCATTTAATCCTGTCAATTCTTCCAGATGTTCTTTTAACTTGACATCACCCGTCTCACTGCCATCACCTTCATAAGAATAAAGCAGATGCCATAATCGATAAGCGGGCTGGTCAAGATAGTTATCTAATTGATTGGGGTTAAAGATGAGATAATCAGTTTTTGCACCATTGGCTTCAAATACCGAGGTGATGAATTGCATCTTTGTTTCATAATCCAATTTATCAAATCTTTCAACATCATGTCCTGTCCACTCCAGTATCTGCTTATAGGCTGAAATTAACTGAACCTGTGTGGTGTTGCCATGCAGGGCCTTGTAGTTGAGAGAATAATCCTTTTCGTTGAGTCCCAGAAGTTTTAAAACCTCTTTTTTGCTCAATTCGATATTAACCGTTAATTCATTGTGTAGCAGCTCTTTTTGTTCTTTTGTCAGCGGCACAAACTTGTCAGGTTCAGGAAACAATGACAACTCTTTTTTCTTTGAGATTTTTATTCTTTTGTTCTCGATCAATACATTATTCAGTTCCTGCCATATTTTAAACTCTTGGAACAGTGGTGAACTTTTGGGACATACACGTGGTCCTGTCATCACTTTTTTAGGTTTCCCATCAACAGTGACCATGATTTCTTTTCCTTCCAGCTCACAATATGAGATAAGCCCTTTCTTTGACTTCAATTTACGCTGATAGAATATAATTGTATCACGCACCTCTTCCTTAAGTTCTTCGGTCAATTCAGGATGGAACTGACTCTGTGTTTCCCAAATCGTATTGAATTCATTTAGATAATCCTGACGATAAAACACTTTACCCTTAATGCGGTAATGAGGGTCTCTCTCCAACTGTTGCATTAAGTACTGACCTACCGTCAATTTCTGAAAATACAATTCTTTACTATGATCACTAATTTTTCCCAAGTATCCACTGGATTTTGAGATATCATCATTGATATCACACAGGACAGCCGCAACCTGTTCAATAGGTAAAAGCTTATTGACGGCCTCTGAACGCCATCGATACGCAATCAATTGTCGTGTTTTTCGGTCTTTATTCTCGGCTATAGAAACATGCTTTACTGCAAAGATGACTTTGGCTGTATCATTTTTCCTGCGCCCGTTAATTTTCGTTCTTAATTCATCATCAAGGATATCAGGGTAAAACTGTGCTTGATAATTCCAGATAGCATTGAATTCCGCCCTCAGATCAGATTGATAGAATGTGGGAATATATTTTTTACCTCCCTTCATTGTCTCATATACAAACTGGCCTGGCGTCAAGTGTTCATCATACAATTTACGGGCGATTGACATGCCATCAATCAATTGTCCATCCTCTTTCTTATCGGCCTTGCGGTTACTCTTATAGCCTCGCTTTTTATTGATCATAAGGAGAACGCGAGCCAATTGTTCAAGAGTGATTTCTTCGGTGGCAGCCTTGGCGCGATATCGATAAGTCTCAAAGGTGCTATGATTGCCATCTTCATAAATCAGCGACTCATCATTGATGAACCCATTGCGTTTGAGTATGCTGATGAGGTGAGCACGGCGCTGTTTGTAACGCTGCAGATTGATGCGCATTCCGTGTTTCAAGTTGCGGTCGGCTGTTGTTGTAATACTTTTACCTTTCTCAAAATCATCTTTCTCATTAGAGTCAATAGGCACGACCCTCACTCCCATCTTAATGATTTGTGAACTCTCATTTTCATTTTCAGCCTGGTCAACAACAGCCCAGCCAACACTACTTGTTCCCAAGTCAAGTCCTAATATCCTTTTCATATCAATCTTTATTTGCGTGATTTATTCAACTACAAAGTTAATATTTTTTTCATCATTTTGCGTGATTTCTTTGCATTTTATTTGTTGATTCAAAAATATGGTGGTAATTTTGCATCACAAATTTGAAGCAATTCACAATAAGGATTATTCCGTTGTGAAAACATCAAGGGCGGGACTTCGTCTCGTTCTTTTTCATTTTCAATACAATCAATATTATACATGTCGGCTAATATTTTTTCGCAAAGGTAATACAGCGAAGTGTCAATTTTTGACACTGTAAAGTTAAACGATATTAATTTATGGAAAAGCTATTTGACTTTCCCTAAAATTACTTGACAGATTTGGGAGAGAATAACTAAGTTGGTTTACACAAATTTTATGGTTCGCCTAAACTGGGTTGACAGTTCGGCGGTTTTTATCACTGAATGGGTTGGACTTATTGGGCTAATTTTTGGGGGTCACTTGTAGCGGTCGCTGATGTTGTAGATGGCCTTGTAGATGTCGCGGTCGACGTCGGTCAGGGCGATACCGCGACGGGCCATGACGCGCTCGGCGATGGTGTAGAAGGTCTCTAACGGGACGTTCTTGAAGCCTGCGGCGGCACTGCCCTCCTGGAAGGAGGCGACAAAGTTGCGGGGGAAGCCCGCACCGTGGATGTTGACGCCCACGCCCAGCACGGTGGCGGTGTTGATCATGCCGTTGACGCCGATCTTGCTGTGGTCGCCCATGAACAGGCCGCAGAATTGCAACCCCGTGCGCTCAAAGCGCTTGCTGGCGTAGTTCCAGAGCTTGATCTCACCGTAGTCGTTCTTGAGGTTGCTGGCTGTGGTTCCGCCGCCGATGTTGCACCACTCGCCGATGACGGCATCACCCAGGAAGCCCTCATGGGCCTTGTTGCTGTAGCCGATGAAGACGGTGTTCTCGACCTCGCCGCCGATCTTGCAGTGCGGGCCCAGGGTGGTCGCGCCATAGACCTTGGCACCGATCCTGACCTTGGCATCGTGGCAGGCGGCAAAGCCGCCACGGATGCACGCCCCCTCCATGACCTCGACATTGGGGCCGATGTAGATGGGGCCGCCATTGGTGTTGAGCATGGCACCCTCGACGTAGGCTCCCTCCTCGACAAAGATGCGTCCCGGGTCGCCGATGACCGTGTTGGTCGCCGACAGCGGCTGTGACTCGCGCCCTGCCGTGATGCGGGCAAAGTCCTGTTCCAGCACCATGCCGTTGTACTCAAAGATGTCATACAGGTGACGGACAATGAGGGGAATATCCTTGGCGAAAATCACACGCGTGTAGTGCCGTGCATCATAGTCATGAGCCGTGCCGTTGAAGGCTATCAGCTCCTCGCCCACCATCAGTGCCTCGCCCTGTTGGAGTGCCAGCAC